>JGI20153J14295_10003535_pt1 | contig 10405 bp, 7 predicted proteins | sample COG_03_FD_14295 | JGI IMG/M metagenome (IMG submission 14295) | reverse complement strand
TGCGTTGATTGAGGTATCTAACATGCTAGGCCGCATGCGAGAGCTGGCCGTACAGTCGGCATCCGGCACGAATAGTGCAACGGATCGAGCGGCTCTCAACACCGAGTACGTTGCACTCCTTAATGAGGTTGGTCGCATCGCCGAGAATACGGAATGGAATGGAATGAAGCTTTTAGACGATACCCCAGGGAGCTCAGGGACTGTAAGCTTTCAAGTCGGAGCAAATGCCTCGCAAACAGTATCTACCGTCTTTGGAGATATCGGTGCTCAGCAATCCATCTCTAATGCAGGTACGACAGCCAATGCCCATAATATTACAGTAGGCGGTTCATCAACTGATGGGATTTCAGAGGGTGACATCATCACCGTTGGGATAACTGACGCGGCAGACGATACCACAGGCTACATGCAATTCACCATGTCATCGGGTAATGTCACAGACATTTATGACACTACCGCGGCAGCCACATTGGGCTCGACTGTTACCTTTAATAGCATTGTTTATACGTTAGCATCATCTACTACTGGCGGCACACTGACGCTTACCGGAGCCTCTGGTACCTCCACTCTTCACAATCTCACAGTTTCTCGTGGAATACATGCCGCAGTTGCTGACAATGACGTATTGACCGCCAGCAAAGCAGGCAGCGCAATCACCGCCCTTGATACCGCGATCGATAGTATCAACACTCAGCGTGCTACCTATGGTGCGGCAGTAAACCGCCTTGAGTATGCTGCAGACAATTTGGCAAACGTTTCCCAGAATACTTCTGCCTCACGTAGCAGGATTCTGGACGCGGACTATGCAGCTGAGACTACCGAGCTGGCGCGGACTCAAATCATTCAGCAGGCCGGAACAGCTATGCTGTCCCAGGCTAATCAGCAGGCGCAGTCAGTACTTGCGCTGTTGAAATAATCATATTATTTGGAAGGTAAAGGAGAATTCTCATGACAGTAATCAACACAAATACAGCTGCTACTTTGACTGCTAATGCTCTAGCTAAAAACGAGCGAGCTATGTCGCAGACAATGGAGCGACTTTCTACGGGTCAGCGTATAAACTCTGCAGCTGATGACGCTGCTGGCCTTGCTATCTCAAGCCGAATGACCTCTCAAATTAATGGTCTCAATGCGGCAGTTAGGAATGCAAATGACGCAATCTCTATGGTACAAACTGCTGACGGCGCTATGATAGAAATGGGAAATATGCTTCAGCGTATGCGTGAACTAGCAGTGCAAGGTTCAACTGGCACAAATTCATCAACGGATGTCACTGCTCTGCAGACCGAGTTTACTGCCCTTCGAGATGAAATCTTCCGAGTCGTTGAAAATACACAATGGAATGGAACAAATCTTCTAGACGGTGATGTGGACGGATCGGTCAATGATGCAGCTGTCGCCTTCCAGGTTGGTGCCAATGCCTCTCAGACAATCACGGTTGACTTCGGTGACTTTGAAACTGCCGTAGATTGGGGCAGCAACTTTACTTCATCGTTAGCAATGGCAAATGCTAGCGCCGCGAATACCAATATCGGCTACATCGACACAGCTCTGACGGCATTATACACGCAACGGTCAACTTTTGGTGCGGCTATCAATCGCCTGGAATATGCTGCCGACAATCTAGCCAATGTTTCTCAAAACACCTCTGCATCACGCAGTCGTATTTTGGACGCGGATTATGCTGCTGAGACTACCGAACTGGCCCGTACGCAGATCATTCAGCAAGCTGGCACAGCCATGCTGTCTCAAGCCAATCAGCAGGCGCAATCAGTATTAGCGTTGTTGAAATAATATCACTGTTAGGTAAAGGAGAATTATGATGACAGTAATTAACACCAACACAGCGGCGACAATTACCGCTAATGCTCTTACTAAAAACGAGCGAGCTATGTCGCAGACAATGGAGCGACTGTCGACTGGTCAGCGTATTAACTCTGCGGCTGACGATGCGGCTGGTCTTGCGATCTCAAGCCGCATGACGTCACAGATAAATGGTCTGAATATGGCGGTTCGTAATGCCAATGATGCGATCTCTATGATTCAAACGTCTGAGGGCGCCATGATAGAGGTCTCGGATATGTTGCAACGCATGCGTGAACTTGCAGTCCAAGCATCGACGGGCACAAACTCTGCCACAGACAGAAGTGCTCTCAACACTGAATTTCAAGCTCTGAGCGCTGAAGTCACCAGGATCGGTGGCAATACTCAATGGAATGGCACCAATATTTTAGATGGTGCCGCCACATCGGGAGCACAAAGCTTTCAGGTTGGCGCAAATGCGAGTCAGACTATAAGCCATACATTTGCTACTATCGGGAAGAATTCATCAACCGTAACACAAGCCGCAACCACCGCGGCAGATGGAAGTACTAAACAGGTTACAACCTTAACTATTGCGGGAACTGCCGATGGGGATGTAGTAACTGGTACAATCAACGGTCAGGCCTTTGCAATCACGCTAACCGATCATGACCATGCTAGTGCCGGGAAAACGGATACGGTGGCCGCTAGTGATGGTACCGGTGCAATAGTTGTTGCAAAAACCGCAGGTACTACTCTTACATTTACAGGGTCTGCTGTTAACATCGCTTTTACCATTGATAATCTTCGTGTTGGAAATGGCATTGGTGCAGCAGTGGGAGGTTATGATTTGACCACCGCTGCGTTAGCAACCAGCGCGATCACTAACATTACATCTCAGATTACAAGCCTTGATAGTTCAAGGTCGTCTGCTGGTGCAGTGATTAATCGCCTGGAATATGCTGCCGACAATCTAGCCAATGTTTCTCAAAACACCTCTGCATCACGCAGTCGTATTTTGGACGCGGACTATGCTGCGGAAACTACAGAACTGGCACGTACGCAAATTATCCAGCAAGCCGGTACAGCAATGTTGTCTCAGGCAAACCAACAGGCGCAGTCGGTACTTGCTCTGCTGAAGTAGGCCTGGAACTGTCCTAGTTTTTTCCAACGACCGATTAAAACCCCACCATATATTTTATAGTGGGGTTTTTTTATTCATACAAATTGCAATTTCCGACCAAGCAGAACAACGCTAAAGTGGAATATTTTTGCCGCTTTTCGGTAAAGTTTTGCCACTTAGTGTCGATCATTAAGTTTAAGGTTTAGATGGTAAGGCATAGCCCACCAAATTTTCCAAAACTTACCCAACTAAAGGGACAAAGACATGACCGTAATCAACACAAATACTGCGGCAACCATTACCGCAAATGCACTTACTAAAAATGAGCGCGCAATGAGTCAGACAATGGAGCGTCTATCCACGGGACAGAGAATTAATTCTGCCGCAGATGATGCGGCTGGTTTGGCTATATCCAGCCGCATGACTTCCCAAATCAATGGGTTAAACATGGCGGTCAGAAATGCAAATGACGGTATTTCACTGGTGCAAACAGCTGATGGCGCTCTTATCGAGGTCACAAACATGCTGCAGCGAATGCGTGAACTTGCTGTCCAAGGCGCTTCAGGAACCTTGAGCGCAACTGATCGTGATGCCCTCGATGTTGAATTTCAAGCCCTAACAGCGGCAATTGAAGACGTTGCAGATGACACTCAATGGAATGGGATTAACCTGCTCAATGGAGCAAGTGCCTTTTCTTTTCAGGTTGGAGCCAATGCAAGTCAAACAATATCACTGACTATCAAAGATTTCGAAACTGAGGCAAGCTCAGCATCAGCGGGCGTTTTTGATAACATCGATGCCACAGCTTATTCTGCCGATGGTACTAATGACTTGGATGCTTTGGACGTTCAGGATGCTACCAATTCTGGGACAGCGATCACTCACATTGACAATGCCTTGCTAAAGGTTCAAGCGCACAGAGCAGATTTGGGTGCTGTTATCAACCGCCTTGAGTATGCAGCGGATAATCTCGCTAACATTTCGCAAAATACCTCCGCATCCCGCAGTCGTATTTTAGATGCGGACTATGCTGCCGAGACTACAGAACTTGCTCGCACCCAAATCATCCAGCAAGCCGGCACAGCCATGCTGTCTCAGGCAAACCAGCAGGCACAGTCAGTTCTTGCCCTGCTGAAGTAACTCTGGATATGTCCAAGATTTTTGGACAACCACTAAAAAGCCCACCATAGTATCTATGGTGGGCTTTTTAATATCCTAAGTAATGATAGGCATAAAACGTCAGACTTTATTAGAGCTATCCGTATAGCTCTGCCAATTCCCTAACGTCAATCCCAATTATGATGGCTAGTCATCGTAAGCCTTGGAGAGAGACTCCAGCTGGCCTGTTAAATAATCTTTTGTTGCATCCAGGCTCGCCATCATAGATTCCATCGCCGTAAACTGTGAGAGGTAACGCTGATACACTGCTGTCATTCGCGTCTCCAGCTTGGTCAGCTCCTCTTTATGATCTGCCAAAACAGACGAAGCATTTGTTGATCTAGTGGTGACAATGCCATCCTTGTCTGTCAAGCCCTCCAGCGTAGTTGCGATATCCTGTGAAAGGCCTTTCGCCGTTGTGTCATAGGCACTTTGGTTAGAGGTGCCAGCAGTTAACATTTTGGATATGTCGTCAAAATTATTGAGCACCATACTATTGTAGGTCGTCTCATCAAAAGTCATCTTGCCGGAGCGGTCAATACTAATGCCAAGATCACGCAGAGCATTTACATTACCCGACTTTGTAGATGATTCGTTAAATACTGCGGTGCGAATATTGTTTTTAATATAGCTGATTAATGAACCGTCGCCGGCCAGGGCACCATTTAATGTATCCGTGGAGCCATCCTTAACGCTGCCCATATTATCTAGCGACGAATTCAAACTATTATAGACGGTAACCACATCCTGTAGACTGGTTTTTAGCGTACTGGTATCGCTGGTGACATTAAGTCTTACCGCCGAGGATGTAACTCCATTCAAATCTATGGTGGTGCCAGAGATAACATCATTGACCGAATTACTACCTCGGCTAATGCTAAGGCCCTCAAAATTTATAACTGCATCTTGCGCGGTTTGCAGAGTTTTATCCGCATCGCCAAAACCCAGATCGTCTGAGATAGAGCTGGTTACCGCGAAAGTTCCCGCGATACCCGTATCGCCGGACAGCACTATCCGGAAATTATTCCCTCCAGTACCCGTGTCTACCAGAGATGCTGTAACACCTTTGTTGGCCGCATTAATCGCCTCAACCACACCTGCTGGTGTGGTGGTGGTCACGGGAATTTTTGTTACCACAGGGCTGTTAACCGCAGTTACACCAGAGGTTGGATTAGTGACAGTCTGTGATGTACCGCCTACAGAAACAGTGGGGGCTGTGGAAATGGCACCGGTTGTCTTGTAGGTTAAATCAATATTATTGCCATTGGCAGCAACGGTAAAAAGTAAGTCTTCGTACCCAGCAGCTGCCTGAATGGCTGCCACCTGGTCCGCTACATTTGTGTAGGTAGCACTGGCGACGGAGACAGAATTAGTACCATCGCTGACCGACAGGGTTCCGGTTACAGACGCTGTCAGAGCAGAGCGGTAAATACCGGCAACGCCGGTTACCGGGGTCGCCGCAACGACTCCTGAATTTACTTCCCCAGCGCTACTGGTCAAAACGCCCGTTCCTGCAGTTTTTTGAGTAAACGTGACGCCACTGGTACCGTTGACGGCAAAATCAAACTGAAAGTCGGACGGCTTATTGGACTCAATGGCGGCAACATAGCCAGCAAGAGTTTCGCCGCCACTACTTGTTCCGCCTGCCGTATTTACCTGAGACTGTGAAATAGTAAACGAGTTTGTTCCATCTGAAAGACTTATTGAGCCACCGCTTAATGCAGTTCGCAAAGTTGCTTGGCTAATGATTTGGTCATAGGTACCTTTCTGAGTTACGCCCACAGCAAGAGATAAATCAAAGGCTGTGCCACTATTCAACGAGGTGGTAGTAGACGCAAATTGATCTGACACAGTGCGCTGAGATTCCGCCAGCTGGCTTACTGAAATATCATAGGCGCCGGCCACAGCGTTTCCAGCAACTGATGAAAAACTAACCTTGGTACTGTCAGAAGAAGTACCATTACTGGTGGCTAATTCATCGGCATCATTGATCGCTTCAAAAGCAGTTTTAAGAAGATTCACTTGAAATGATACTTCGGCATAGCCAGTTATAGATGCTTCGCTATCGGCAATATCGCTGTTGATTGAATTCTGCTTTGGCAACTTTTCTGCATCGGTCAGGTCTTGAGCAAGCTTACCTATATCTAGCCCAGAACCTACATCTAGAGTAGTCAGAACAGTATTAGCTATACTGCTCCCGGTAGTTGCTGTGCTGCTAACGTCGGCCATCTAAATTCTCTATCTTATGTAGTCAAATAAACTTAACTGGGAAATCTTGGCAAAGCTGGCCTGGGCCGCTTCCATAGAAAGCATTTCCGCTGAGAGTTCTGTTACTGCTTTGGCGTAATCTAAATCTTCGGCATTTGACAGCAGGGCCTGGTAGCGCAGCTTGTTGTCGCTGAGAATATCCTGCTGATTCTGTGCCGTGTTCATGCGCGTACCCACATCGGCAATGGCTGTGGCCATGCCTTCGGTAAGTCCGCTAATTTCGGTTAGGCTGCGGCTCAGGCTCTGATCATCATTGGTGGTCAGAGCGTCGGCAAAATCATCCATCACATTAAAAAAGCTGATGCGTTCGGAACCCTGCCCTGAGCTACTGCGCACTATGGAGGTAAAAATTTCATCGCCTGGGCGGTTCATAAACATGCTGCGCTGCTCGCTGATAGCTACCTGAACTCTGTTGTCGTCGCCACGGTAGTTCACAGTGCCATCGGCGCTCTCTACAAAAGGTGGTGTCTTTGCCATGGAACCGGAGAACACATAGTTGCCTGTGGCATCCTGGGAGTTGGCCAGTGCCAGCAATTCATTGCGCAGGCTGGAAACCTCATGGGCCAGTATCTTGCGATCGCCCTGAGTTAGGGTACCGTTACTACCCTGCACCGCTAATTCCCGTGCGCGCTGCATAATATTTTCTGCGCTCATCACCGCCGACTCTTCTACCTCTAGTCTGGTGGTCACTGAGTCCAATGTGGTCTCATAGACTTCCTGGCGTTTGAAAGCTGAACTTAGCCGCTGGATAATGCCGGCTTGCTCTGCATCATCACTGGGCTGCACAATCTGCTTGCCCGATGCCAGCTGAGCCTGTATCTCAGCTACCTTGGTGCGCTGGTTGCTCATCTGGTCAATGGAGCGTTCAAATATTTGTGTGGTAGATATTTTCATCTCTGTTGTCCTTACCTAATGCCCAATATCGAATCAAAAAGTTTTGATGACATTTGAATAATCTGTGCCGATGCCTGAAACGCCTGCTGGAAACGAATAAGGTCGGCGGCTTCTTCGTCGAGGTTAACCCCGGATACCTGGTCCTTGGTCTCAACAGCCTGGTCATAAACAACCTGCAGCGCATCCTGAGAAACCTTGCTCAGGGTTGCCTTGCTGCCCACTGCACTAACAATATCTATATAGCCGTCGCTAATAGACTGACCATTGGCCAAAGTAGGTTTGGTTTCCAGGCCAGCGAGCAAAAGCATATTTCCATTGTCGCCAATGCCGCCGGCATTGCCGTCGATAATAAATTGATCGCCACCTTCCGGAGGGCTGTCAAAAGACAGAGTCAGACCGTTGAAGCGAATAGTACTGTTGGCTGTATAGTCGCGAGTAGCTACAACTGTGTTGGTGGCTGTATCTGTAATGCTGTACTGAGTAGCCGAGTTGAATGTGACACTAAAAGGTGGCTCGGTCTGGGTCTGGGTGCTTGAAGTGGGCTCGGTAAATCCTGCTGCTACCTGAGCATTGCCATTGCCTGTTACAAATACAGCCAGGTCTTCACTGGCGGCATCATTTATATAGATACCTGTGCGCAGGCCCAGCACTGCCAGATCAGCTGGTACACCAGTGTCGCCAAAGGTAAACTCCACTTTGTCGGTGCTGGTCATTTCCAGCGCACCTGTATAAACCTGATTGGCCTTGCTCAGCACATTGGTATTCGAAGTGGCATCTGGATTACCCAGAACGATATTGTTGCCTTCAAAACCTGTGGCATTGGTAACTACCAGACCGCCATCGCGATCTACATAGGCCTGCACATTGGTTGTGGCTGTCTGCGCATTAATGGCAGTGGCAAGCGCATCAATATTGGCAGGTAGAGCACCGCCACCAATTACTGTGCCATTAATACTCAGCTGCTCTAGCAGATTAACTTGATCTTTTGGTGTAGCAATCAGAGTTTTGGCTGTGGCAGTGACACCGGTATTGGCAGTCTCTGCATTGACCCAAGCAGCCATGGAAGCTGCAGAGCTGGTTGCTCCAGCAGCCAAGGTCATGGCACCCATAGTCTGACCATTTAATACCAGCGCATCGGCGGCAATAATATTGCTCGCAGCACCAGTTGCGTTAGTCTGCAAACCAACCCCTGCAGATGTGGCCTGGGCGTTAATAGCTACAGTCTGCTGAATGGATTTACCGCTGGCATCTGTTGTCCAGGTCTGGGCAGTGCTGCTACTAGCTAGATGACCATAGGTCATATCTAAATCGCCATAGCTCTNTGCGGCATTTAAGTAAGTTGCGCTGTAGTTACTGGTGTTATTAAANCCTGAGTCTGTAGATAGCAGCGCCGTCTGTTCATCTGCTGTTAAGCTCTGCCCCAACACATGCACAGCCTCTTTGGTNATCACCTGAAACTGCAGATCGCTGCCCGCTGGCACCTCCATCATAAGAGAGATCTTATCTGTTCCCTTGGGAATCACAAAAGCAGGTTTGAAATTATTGGCGGTGATGGCCGTGGCAACCTCGGCACTGGGATTATTGCCCAGGGCAAGAATCGAAGTACCAAAGGCAAAATCTGCCTCTGGACTGGTGTCAGAATAATCAATGCTGGCTTTGGACATACCAATATTGGCTTCGCTAGATACTGCGCGCAAGCGCTCGGCAGCAGCAACAGCCAGAGGGTCTGTCTGTAAAAACCTAAACCCGGCAGCTGGGCGTGTCGCGGGCTCCACATAAATAGTGTCCCCGTCCATTGCCTTGCCCGTGGTGGAGATTTCTAAACCGACATAGGTAAATACTTTAGCGTCTGCAGGGGAGAACACTGCCTGATTGGTCGCCTGGTCTTCGATACGCCAAACCTTATCCGCTGAGGACCAGGTCATTTTAAAAGGCGCCATTTTAACCGCATCGGAATCAGCCACTGCGAGACTGGCTTTAATCGTGCTGGTGACCGTGGGAGAGGTTACATCAAAGATAGGATCAATCTTAAATAGATCTTTGCCTCGCTCACCACGTGCATCCAAACCTGAGGTATGGATAGCATTCATCTCTTTGGCAACGGTTTGAGCCTAAGCTATCAAAGCTATCCATAGTCGGCGCCAAAACCTGGTTGCGTAGCTGAATTAAACCACCCAGCATACCGCCGCTAGCCGAGCTCACTGGTCGGGTATCGCCATTGGGCTCAGAAATAAGATCTACACGACCAGGCTGATTGGCATAAAACCTACTGCCAAAGGTAGTCGCCTGAGCGCCAGACACGGCCAAAGAACCGACGTTGTTTCCCAGCCTTACATCCACCGCACCAGTGGCTGTTTCACGAACATTAATTTTGGTAATCTGGGACAGATCGCGCAACAGCGAATCGCGCTGATCCAGTAATCGAGCTGGTTGCATCTCAACCGAAAGTGTTCGGTTAAGCTGAATATTAACTTCGGCCAACTGCTCAGATAAATTATTTAACTTGGCAACCTGCAGTTCAATTTTTTTCTGAGTCTCCTGCTCAATATCACCTAGCTGTCCTGAGAGTTCTCTAAACCGTGCAGCCAGTGCATCGCCGTCGCGAAGAAAAATATTGCGCAGCGGTATGGATGCTGGGTCGGTGCTTAGTCTATTAGCTGAGGCAAAAAACTGGTCCATGGCGCCAGACAGCCCTGAGGTCTCTGCACCCATAATATCAACAATGCGATTGGCATAATTGATCATTGGCTGCTGACCTGCCAGCTCACTGCCACTATTGCGCAATGTGCCCTCGGCAAATTCATCATAGGCACGAGCGACATTTTCCAGCCTTGCTCCAGTACCAATATAAACCGTACCCTGACTGCTCGGCACACTTTCAGTGCTGCTGGAGACCTGACGGGTGTAGCCATCGGTATTTAGGTTGGCAATATTATTACTGACCGTCGACAGCGAAGCTCTGTAGAGCTGCGTCGCACTGGCGCCAATGGATAAAATATCACTCATAAGTTTGTCCTTTTATTTCCCTGATCACTGTGCCGGGAAGGGGCATGGAAACAGCGGAGTCTTCCTTGGGTAAAGCCCGCGCTGTATCCCTTGTCTGGTTGTAAGCCTGCATGGCTTTCTCTGCATTGGCCTTGCCAGTTACCTGGTGGGCCA
>JGI20153J14295_10003530_pt1 | contig 10411 bp, 10 predicted proteins | sample COG_03_FD_14295 | JGI IMG/M metagenome (IMG submission 14295) | reverse complement strand
GAGTAAGCAAAATGCCAAAGGAATTGTACGTAATGTTTATCGTGCACTAATTTAAATAATAAAAGACTCATAACATTACTTTTAAACTGGAATCATAACACGGCATATAGTGAGTCCCGCACGTGTGAGAGATGTGGTAAAACGAAATTCACAAAATTATAGTAACCATAACGTTCCTCATTATTATCTTAATGGATTCAATTACCAACCCTTTGCAACATCCACCACATCTATCGTTGAAATAAATCCTCAATCCATTCTTGTTCTTTTCGAACAACATAATTCTATGGGCTTCCCAAGCAAACACCATAACTTTCTTAGGGGCACGCGTACCGCCTTCTTCCTCTGCGTGCATTGGTCCTGAAACCTGTTTTGTATTAATCCAAACGTACAAGTTATTGGTCCATGTTTTCATTTTTTAATTTCAGGAATTTGGGTTCCTTCCCTTTTTGTACGTATGGATCACAACGGGAAGCTGGTGTGAAGGCCGATGGATAATTTCCGTTGTGATTTGTTGGGGGCGTTGTTGGTCGACGCAGAAAGTTGACATTTCTACTTGCCAATTGGGCCACTGGTTGCGTGCCCAGAGATCGATTTTGCTGATGTAACCAATATTCAACAATACACCGTTGTAAGATTTAAGTAACACACACAGTGTAGTAGGTGTCATGTCATTACAAATTCGTTCATTATGTTCCCACCACCGCTGTGTCACCTCGTCCCATTTCAACCCCCTCCGTGTTTTCGTTGCTGGCAAGACATACTCAATAAACGCACACGTGGGTACTACGAAACGAGTTCGTGGTCCATAGTGTTTGCCTACTCGACTCGTGAAGATCGCGCGCCAGATCACAGATATATTTTTGGGAGTGATGTAGTCGCACCACCCCATTCGCCTCAAGAACGCCACTCGATCAGGGTGATCTACCATATATGTTTTGACGCGCGCTCGTAGATGAAGGATGTTCATGATCACTTGTGTAAGAGTGAATCTCCACCCAAAAGTAGGCAAATGCTCAACAAAATTGGGACGGTCGTCACAGTGTTGGAGCTGTGGTGGTATCACTTCAGTGTTCTTGTATAACCCAATTAAGTAGCACTCGTCACTGGTTGGGCTAGACGTGACTGGTTTGATGTATAATACCCTTCGAAACACCTTTTTCAAAGCGCCAACAACACGCACCCAATGCTTATAATGTTGGCACCCAAAGGTTTTCACGATGATGTTGCCCTTCACAGCCACGACCTGTGTAGCGACGCGCACCGTTGCGGTAGTTAGTTCATTGACCCAGATCGCCTGAGGTTTTTCTTCGTACTGTTCCGGTGATATATTTATACCAGCATCAGCCACAACCCAGTCGGGGGCCGCACCACCCTTTGCCCCTTTCAGTGTGTGTACCAAATTCCGGCAGTTAGCCGAGCTTAGCAAGTCCCCAGGAACCGTGTCAGCATCGGATGCCACCACACTTACATCGGTAAAGTTCGGACAATGCTTCGCCAGCTGTTGGTGGTACGCACCACACTGTCCTTCAGTTATGGAATAACCCATTACCCACCCTACCCAGGACTGGTGACATAACCAATGTGCCCACGCCCCTGGAGCACCTGCCAAATCAACAATACCAGTCCCGGGGTTCAGAACCACCCCACACGATTTACTGAGCTCTGAAAAAATCTCCTTCAGTTTGAGTGCGGCTCTATTGTGGGGAGCCCTGTTGCAACCCATCATTTTGGCTCCCAAGGTGCGTCTGTCCTCCAACCACCCATATGCGTTGTCGGGCTTGCGTTTTCGCTCGAAGACATGGTGATATGACTGTTGTTCGGTCATCCGAATACGGATTAATTCGGCGAATGACGCCTCCACACTTGGGTGACCTTTTTTAACAGGACCGATTACAGAATTCAATTCTTCTTGGGGGAGATCATATGATTGTACATATTTTTCAAAGTGGTCCCACGAAGGATCGACGTTTTCACATAGATCTTCCATGACTGCACTGAGCATGTTGTTTGGTGTTTGAATACTGTATCTTTTTTTATAACGTATTACACAATCATAATAATCCCAAAAATGTTATTTCAATATATGTTTTTATTGTTTGAGAAATTATAATAGTATGTGTGTGAAGTTTAAGCGAATACATCATCGGCGGAGAGTACAACCAACATCCACGCCACGCCACTTGACACGTAAATCAAGGCGGGTACTCCCATTTGCATCAATACATGCTTATCAGTCCACACCATAGCTTCGACCCGCTTGTACTTACGAGTTTCTTCACACATGCGTGATAGGTGAAACATTATGGGTTCCAATACGAAAACAACACCCAGTACCCAGAAGGTGTAATTAAGCGAGTCCACGGGGACATAAGGCAGCGTCAGACTGACAATGATGATTCGGATCAATACAAGCAACAACGTGGCCAAAGTGTGGTGATGGGTGTCACTGTCTCTTCTTTTCGTTTCGCTCCTCATTGCATGTAAATGATCCCTTCCCCCCGAAATCGCGTTTAACAGGAAGGTACCCACAATGACCGGGATGTTGGTGGTCATACTGTACATAATAAGGAGAATGAGTGTGGTCATGTTTGCAAAGCACCTGGACAAGTGGCGAAGGTGTGTGTGGGGGGTGTTTGCACTGGGATTATGGGGCCAAATGAAACTGACTAAATCGAAGGCTAATGACATCCAAACAAAAATCATAGGGAGGAGAAACACATTTTCAGTGTTGTACTCATGTCCAATATGACTTTCAAATGTAAAGTCTAATTCTTGTTTGTTAAATTCTAGTGTATAATACACACCAACCAACACACCACGTGTCAGACTTAAGAACAACTTCACGTAATCCCCAGCAGGAGTCATCGGTCTTATCGGTCTTTTGTTTTCCCTTAATCACAGGGACGTTAAATCCTCTTTTTTTTATTATTAAAGATGCAGATAACCCTCGTCGCTAATCCAACATGGTTTTTTAAATACACCGATGAAGCTTATATTTGTTAGGTACGTTTGTATGTAAATTGCACACGCATTTACCCACGCTGGAGCGCCAGCATCTTGATTGCGTATAGTGAATGTCTTCGAATCGCCCCCTTGAAAACCATTGTTTCATGCTGTTCTTGGAGTTCTTCCTCTATTGATACTGGAGGGGGGGGTATGGGCACCTGTTGTAATGGAATTGACCAGCTCAATGAATCGAATTTTTGTGGAGATATGAACATAGATCGCCAGCAGCGTTGTGCCTTGGAACACACTTTGAGTAGGATTTTGTTCTCGTGGTCTAATCGTTCGCGTTCTATGGATTCGGTAACGTGTATTAGTGGGGTGACCACGGTGGTTAACATTTCTATATATCTGTTGAGTTTCTTAAGAACACATGGTATGTGCGCGACCCCCCGTTTTATTAATGCCACAACCCGCACACACGTGTGAATCGTGTTTGTGACTGTTTTGGCGACGTCGGAAAAACGGTTCCAAACACACCAGTCCGGTCTTGACACCCACACACCTTGCAAATGTACGATACTGTACATCAGCTGTAACTGCTGCTTCATTACCATCGAGTCAGTTTGAGTGCTCAAACTGTTCTTCAGACAGATGGGACTACAGAGAAGTGCTCTGAGTATTTTCATTTTCTTCCCCCACCCACTCCAACCTCCTTCTCTTCACAACAGTTCTCGACTCACTTTTTTTGGTTGTATACACTCATCACATCTCTGATCCAGTACCAGCTCTGTGTTTATAAAGCGACTCAAACATCATTTTGTTTTTAATTTTCAATTTCATGTCGCGCCAAAGATTGACAAATCACACCGATAAAATCCATCACAGCTCGTTAAAGTCGAACACATCACATAGCATCTGTGTCTCCATACTGCGTTCCCCACTACCCGCCTCGTTGTTCGATGGTGCGTCATACATGGCATCATTGGCGTCTTCTGTGTCGTCGTAACACTGAGGATACACCACGATTTCTACCGATTTGTGTATGCGTTCGAACATGACAAGTTCCGCGATTAAGCGTCGTTCGGGGACCCATTGCTGATTCTTGGCGAATAAATACAGACCATGCATCGATAAGAATTTTCTCAATACAACATCTTCTATCGGGGTGGTGAAACACACCTCGTTCTGCTCGTTTCTTAATGTGTTGACTAGAGACCCCACACTATTGTTGCGAGCATCACCCATCAACTTGGCCATCACAATGGACAAGTGGTTAAGGTTGTGGATCTTAAACACCTTATCTTCGCGTTTGAAGGAGGTAACAAGTTCGTATTGGTAGGGGCGGTCTCGGACATTTTGGTCGGGTCCGAACATATATTGTGCGGGCCGCGTGGCGCTGTGGGATAGGGCCAAAAGTACCGCGCGCCGCATACGTCCCTCGACGCTGGTGTGTACCAATTGCGGCGCCAAAAGAACCTTCGAATCAAATATTTGGATGCCACGCACTTGCATAGGGGTATTTGCCTCGGACACCGTGGTGTATATGTTTTCGGTCAGCTGCAGCAATAGGCTAACCAACTGTCCCATGTCTGGGCGTCGGGGTGACATCAATGCTTGAATTCTCCGGGCCACCTTGGTGATTTTCTTATAGAATGTATCGTTGTTACTAAAGTTAATACCCACACCACACACCATACCCTCCTTGGTTAGGTTTGGAAACAACTGCCTGACTGGTTGTTTGATGCGTTCAGCGAATTTCAGAGTAGACACACGACTCGTTTCACCCCATGCGGCAAAATAGTCCATCTGGTGGGTCTTGAATTCGACAAACCACTGCTCTGGGTCTTGATCACCGACATCATCACCGTTCGGGTTCTTATCGGGACTCCGAATACAACATTCAGACAGTTTTTGGATGCATTCGTTGAGCATGTAATTCGGTTCTTGGTTTGCTTGGTTCCCTCTGAAATGGAAAGTGGCATGCGCATTGCCAGACATCATACCCCCCCCATTTGAGGCCTGCACCAAGTTGCCCACCGAACCATATGGCAACATAGCCGACATGGCCCGCCTGGGTGAATTCTCTCTTTCTTCGTTGTGGTCCACCTCACCGTCGCTTTCCGACTCGCCCCCGCCCTCGCCCTCGCCATCGCCCTCGCCATCGCCCTCGCCCTCGTCGTCCCCACTATCTTCCTTTTCTTCCCAGGAAGTGCTGGGGGAGTCTTTTGAAAGCACTTGGACGATGTCACTCAACATGGGTGGTTCCCATTGATGCTTAAGTATACCGACCGCAAAAACAAGCAACGACGGGTCTGAGTCGTTCAAATATGGTAACACTTCCAAATAATGTTCGGGTCGATGTTCGGTTCCAGCGGACGGGGGTGGTTTCCAATTCGACCATTCGACCAAGGTGGGGGGTGGGTGGGTTGCCAGTCTGGCCGTATGTGTACTGGTGGGAGCCAATGGTGATATTGGCGACCCGAACACATACAGTACAGCACGAATGAGCACCAGGGTGCGCATGATAGCTTTCAGACGCGCCGTGGGGCGCGGGCGCTGGGTGTTGGTCACTCCTAGTTTCTTGGCGTATTTGTGTATCTCCGGCAACACCACCATGGTGAAAGGCAATGATACAGCGGGTAGTACCCCACACTGGATGAGGGAATTGATCATACTGATATGGTACTGCATCCAACGAAAATTTTCGGTCACCATTTTGCGGAGAGCAGAGAGCTCGGGTGGGTCAACGCTACAGATAAGTTGGGTCAACTCGCGGTCGGACCGGAATTCTTCCATAGATGGCATCATTATAAAACGATCTTCTATTGGCCCACTCACATCGCGCCGCTTCATGTTACTTGCGACCACAAAGGTGCAGTTGCTTCGGCAATATAGAGTACGTTGGGACCGTTGTCCTTCTGCGTTGTAGTATGGCTCGGCTACAGTGGTGTATCCACTACAAAGACGTGCTTTGAAGATTGCCTGTTGTGTTGTGTTGGCGCCGTCTTTAGAGGCTAAGTCGCCCTGCATTTCCTCGATAATCACAGTTGTGCCGTCCTGTGACCCAGATGCGGTATCGCTTTTAGCCGTCATATACGTTCTGACAGACACCGTGCCCTCTATCGCCAATTTGGCCACGAGGAGCAAGCTGAAAGATTTACTGGATCCGGCGGGGCCTAGCATGAACAAGTGTGCCTTGATCTCCCGCGCGGGGTCGGTACTGTTCAGGTGTGCCAAGAGGGCCAGTATTGTCTTGGAGTGAACCGTATTGCACTTGTACACGTATTCCAGATCAACCAATAGCTTGGCCATGTAGTCGTTGAATAATGAGAGGTTGCTCGTGGTCTTTGGAAATTCTCGGTACATACTCCCGCTGTTTCGGGCCAAATAATCCCTCCCCCATTTCTTGGTCGCTTGGAAAGCGGCTGATGGTAAGTTTGGGTTGTTACAGTCAGCAACCCCTCGTCGAGAAAGCCACGGCATCGCATTTGAAAGTGCCTCGTGTCTTGCATGTGAAAGTGCCCAGCTGAGTGAGTGTTGTCTAGCGATGGCCTGTTCCTTCGTAGACCCCTCAAACACTTTGGCAGCCTCACTTGCCCGCACCCGGGCGAATAGATCTTTGTTGGTTGCAAGTAACTCTTCTGGCGTTTCCACCTGGTTCAGAGGGGGTGCCACTCCATGGCTGCTTTCGAACGCGGCCTGTGGGGTGTTTTTTTGCAATGCAAATGGTAAGAATGGTGAGGCGACATTGGAGTATACGTCACGCTGCTTCCATTTTGTTTGGGTTTCACGCTTGAGTCGGATCGCCACTTCTGGAGAGAACAGTTCCGTTTTCAAGAATCGGTCGCGATGGAAGAGTACGTGGTTTGGTACGTCGTAACTGATAACCCCATCATGGTCTGGTATTCTATTATGCCAGTGACCGACATTTGAATTGGGGGCAGCAAAGTAGCTTTTGACCGACCTATTTAGACGTGTGGTGTTCAACCGTCCCAGCACCCATTCGATGCCGAAAACACCATCGCCATACGTCCATCTATGACGGGTCTCACTCGCCGGTACATTTTGGCGGAGCCCTTTGATGGCAGCCGCCAAATATTTGCGTTCTGTTTGTTGGCTCTCGAAACTCTCTGCACTCACGCCTTCCGGTCGTTCGGATTCGAGTTCGACGTCCGAGTCGTATCCATCTGGTATCTGTATCGGTACACAAGACCAGAAGGTGAGTATAACACAAAATAGTAATTGAAAGCGAACAAAAGTACCTCAATGTCCTGATCTCCAGCACTTTCCATATCATCCTCAGCCTGTGGTTCGTCTTCGTTGTTAGTCTGTTTTAGGGCCATCTGCTTTCGCATCCGAAACCAGGATTCGTGGTAACGGCGAAACCCGCGCTGCTCGAAATAAAATATACCGGTGACCAAAGCGTGCATCTCCACTAGGGAATTAAAGTCCGACACAGTGTATTCAAGTCGTAGGGGGGTCTTACTTGGTTGTAGCAACTTACCATCTGCCACTGGTGAATCGCCATTTCTGGATCGTTTTTTCTTTTTTGTCCCATTTTGTTTCTGAAGACGTTTTTGTTTGCGGTTCACAACAAAATGTTCCATCAAAAATGCAGGGAAGAATGTATTGTCTGAGGTATAAAAAACCACCAGAAAACCACCACCCTTGTTGATGTTGTCCGAAGCTGGCAAGCATATGGTTACACAACTCAAGGTAATAATGCCTTTGTTGAATCCCTGTTTTTGGCCGAAATGATGTTCGAGTGCAAAACAAAATAAGTGGAACCTGGTTGTTTTGCTTAGAACCGCTGCTTTTGTCAGGTCCAGATTAGCTAGACAATACGGCATATCGTCCTTGAAATCGCTGAGGGCAAAGTGGAACACGTATGAATACGGTGAAGCTCTTAAGCTAGGACTTTTCGCCAGGATGGAACTCGGGGACGAACCAGTTGGCGTCAGTATGTCATACGAGAGTCGGTTCAAGGCAATGACCTCCGGTGACTGGAAATGTTTCATCTCCACCCTGTCCCCGTTTGGTCTTTTTGATTATGTTAGTTTGGAATGATTATATAAAATGTGTGTATTTTATTTACACTCATTCTCAGATGTATAATAGAATATTTATTTATATATTCCACACTAGATGATATTATACATGATATTGTACATGAATATATACATATATATATATACATATATACATATATATTCACAAAACACACGCTTCAGAAGACCACAGAATACTACACATTCTCTAAAAAACACAAAAGTACCCCACCATGGCATCCTTGGAAGGTATGTTTCGTCATGACGATTCATATTGCAAGATGTTTGGGGTATAACTTTGTTTTATGCAGATTTTGTGAGCAAGCAAAGTGTTAGCGAACGATACACATTGTTTCCCATCAAGCACCAACTGTAAGTAATATACTGTTTTTATATTTGTGTTCTTCAAAATATGAATTTACAATGTGTTCTTCAGAATATGGAAGATGTACAAGCAACAAGTGGCAAGTTTTTGGACCCCCGAAGAAATTGATTGTGTTCAGGACCAACGTGATTGGACGGCACTGACGGATGATGAACGATTTTTCATACAGCATATTTTGGCATTTTTTGCGGGAAGTGATGGGATCGTTTTGGAAAATCTTATCGAACGATTCATGGGGGATGTCCCTATTCCAGAAGTGCGGTGTTTTTACGGATTCCAAATTGCAATGGAGAACATTCATTCAGAAACTTATAGCCTTTTGATCGATACCTACATCAAAGACAAGAAACTCAAAGCACATTTGTTTAATGCCATCGAAGAAATACCGTGTGTGGCAAAGAAAGCCGAATGGGCCAAAAAGTGGATTCAAGCCGACCAATCATTCGCACACCGACTGGTTGCGTTTGCCGCAGTGGAAGGGATTTTTTTTTCCGGGAGTTTTTGTGCGATTTTCTGGCTTAAGAAACGCGGAATCATGCCAGGCCTGACACTTTCAAATCAATTCATCAGTCGTGACGAGGGCTTGCATTGTGATTTTGCATGTCTCCTCTACGGCATGCTGCGCGATAGACTCACCCAACAGCAGGTACAGGAAATTATCATTGATGCCGTGGATATCGAGATACAGTTCGTAACTGAATCACTTCCAGGTACTTGTTTTTTATCTTTTTTTTCCATATATTCTGCTGATGATTTGTATGTGGTGTAGTCAACCTCATCGGTATGAACAAGAATTTGATGGCCCAGTACATCAGATTCGTAGCTGATCGTTTATTGGTGTCGCTCGGATACGACAAGCACTGGTGTGTCAGTAACCCTTTTGAATGGATGGAGATGATATCGATGCAGGGAAAAGCCAATTTCTTCGAGAAGCGCGTGGATAATTACCAAAAGGCGGGTGTGATGTCGAAGTTAAATGGCGAAGACGACTTCGTATTTAAAATGGACGAAGATTTCTGAAGTTGGGGTTACATATGTTTAATATGTATAAACAAAAAATATAATATTATTGTTGTCATCTAAATCATACAATTGAAAAAAAGCATATGCAACATGCTCGTTGACCACGAACAGGCAGTGGGCGGGCTCCATACTATCTTATCTTACTTGAAACAAAGTAATTGTATAACATCCGACGACGCATACAATTACAATCGTGGTATGTATTTCAATTACTTACTTGCCAAAACACGCTGTCGATGTATCACTTCAATCCATGAGTCTCAATTCACCGATAACACATACACTCCTTGGGCTTCACAAGATGCCTATGAACAACATCGTTATATCATGATCATTGTACTTCTCCCCGTACTGTGTTATGGTACCCCCTGGTTCCTGCAATTTACACGAAAAATGAAACCCCTGATGGATGTTTCAGCGTTTATATTTCCTATCAGTGTCATTGTTGTGTGTATATTTTCGGTAGCCGATTCCGGCACACTTAGTATTGTTAATGGCTACCACACCATTTTGTTTTGGTTTATTGTTCTACCATTATACCAACTCCACCGGGCTGTACTCCAAATTCGTAACTACAACGTACAGGCGCATCACAAACTCAGGGAAGGGGGGTTAGGAATTATACTTTGTTTGGCCATATTGGTGGAGTTGTATTATGATTATGATGAAACATACACATGGGACGTTACTTTCTCNGTGTGTTCACTGGGGGGGGTAGTCCATATTGTTTTCATTTTTGGAAATGATGTAATGCCGAATATTCAAAATATACAATATATAACTAAGATATTGTTTACGATATCTTATATATATTGGCGTTGCTTTGGATCTGGGACATGCAGTACTTGGTGGTTATTTGCACACAACCATATAATGGCGATTATGAGTGTTATGTTAATGCTGCATATTATGATAACAGCGGCGTTGACCGTAAACCTGCCGATTGCCACGACTAAGTTGCAATTTGCATCTTCAATGGACAAGATGCGTTTACACCTATACTGAG
>JGI20153J14295_10003528_pt1 | contig 10412 bp, 7 predicted proteins | sample COG_03_FD_14295 | JGI IMG/M metagenome (IMG submission 14295) | reverse complement strand
GAACGCTCTCGGCCAACCATTATTTCCCGAGATCGACGACCTAGAATCTCTGCTTCAGGCTGCAACAGAGGCCTGGTCAATGGATCGCGTACCAAAACGCCTGACACTTGCAGCACCTGACCCATATTAGGCTTATCCACTCTTTGTTCATTAAGTTTACAACGCCTGCCTGTCTCTCGATCAACTGATTATTTTCCTGGCTTTCAGTTTCTTCGTCTTTGTCGCCGAGGTTGACCGCTGATGGGCCAGCAACAGCCACGTCCATCGTTGCCCAGCATCGTGGGGGGATCAGCGCGAACGCGGTCGGCGCAGGCTTGGGGGACCCGAATCAAAATGACCTTGCCGCGCCACCCTAACGGAGAATTTGTTTGACTTAGGCCGATCTTCGCTGTTTAGTGACGAATCTAATATCAGGTTCTACAGTGTAATCCATGAGCCGAAAAAAGATTCTTATCGTCGAAGACGAAGTCGTCATACGCGCATCTTTGAAAAAGTTTCTCGAAAAAAAATTATACAAAGTCGTAGAAGCTGGATCGTTGGCAGAGGCCTTGCAGAATAATTTGCAGGACTTCGCGCTGATCATCACAGATTTGCAGCTACCTGGCCCGATCGGTACCGATATCATCAGACACGCTATCAACGTCCCGGTGCTGGTCATGACCAGCTATGCCAGCGTCAGCTCTGCCGTGGATACTATGAAACTGGGTGCGGCGGATTATATTGCCAAGCCCTTCGCCTACGACGATTTGTTGGACAGTATCACGGCGCTCATTGAACCCCATTCGACGGATTTGCCGTTATTCCCAGAGATGCTGGGGACCTGTGATGCCATGCATCAACTCTTTAATCACATTCGCAAAGTTGCGCCAACTCAGACCACCGTGCTGATTATGGGTGAATCAGGGACAGGCAAGGAATTGGTAGCGCAAGCGATCCACGCTGCGGGCCCCAGAAGCTCGCGCAAGATCGTGTCTCTCAACTGTGCGGCGATCCCTGAGACGTTGATCGAGTCAGAGTTATTCGGTCATGAAAAAGGCGCTTTTACCGGCGCCACCAGCAGTCGGGTCGGGCTTGTTGAAGCCGCTGATGGGGGCACCTTATTTCTTGATGAAATCGGTGAATTGCCGCTGGAAGCCCAAGCGCGCTTGCTACGGGTTTTGCAAGAAGGTGAGATCCGCAAGGTCGGAGCGATTGAAACCCGCAAGGTCGACATTCGTCTCATCGCTGCAACCCACAGAAATCTGGAGAATTTGACCGAAAGTGGTCAGTTTCGTGAAGATCTTTATTATCGCTTAAACGTTGTCAAACTCAGCCTGCCGCCCTTGCGGGAGCGGCCTGGTGATCTGCTGAGCCTGGCTGAACACTTCCTACAGACTAATGGCAGAACCTTAGGCAAAACTGGTTTGAGCTTTTCCAGGTGCGCACTAGATTTGATCCAATCTTATTCCTGGCCAGGCAATATCAGAGAATTAAAGAACGCCGTCGAACGCGGCACCATCCTGTGTGAAGGCCGGATAATTGATGCGGAGTTGCTGGCTGTCGACAATGAGACTCGCCGCCACCAGCCAAATGAGGCCAACGATCTTGAGGACCGTGATTCTCTCGAAGGGTATTTCAAGCGCTTTGTCATCGACAACCAAGATCACATGACGGAAACCCAACTGGCACAGAAGCTAGGCATCAGCCGCAAAGCCTTGTGGCAGCGCCGGCAAAAACTTAATATGCCGCGCGAGCGCTCCCGCAGATCCTAGCGGCTCATGCTACGAAACAGTCGTACACCAACCCTTCGGGGCTGGGTAGCTGCGGCAATGGTGTTACCAATGCGTCCAATCCCGACACCATAACGTAACCAATCGTCCCATCGCGCCATAGGGCCAGAGACTTAACACCTTGTTCTTAAACACTATTTTGGGCTGGCACAATTCATGCTCTTGATTACTCAGCTGTGAAGCTAATGGGTCGATGTAAAAACAACAGCAACCAAGCCTCGACCCAATCAAAATAAAAATAAAAACACTAATAATAAAACTAAAATCGATGACTGCATGCGTACGGAAGGGGGGCTCCATCCCCTTCTGTTTTTTTCAACGCACCAAAATCCTTTTCTCTCATACTTTCTGACGACACTCTCTGCTAGTATTAGCCACTTCTGTTACCAGTTTCAGTGGACGTAAACATCTTTCAAATAGCTCACCCGCATGACTAAAACTCCTATCGATTTGTCTCCTGACTATATTAATGTCAGTGCTCTGAAGGTGGTCAAACGCCTCACCAGTGCTGGTTACCAGGCTTATCTGGTAGGTGGCTGTGTGCGCGACTTGCTCCTTGGCAATCATCCCAAGGACTTTGATGTCGCCACCGATGCCAATCCCGAAGAGGTTCACGAGTTATTTCGTAATTCTCGGTTGATCGGTCGTCGCTTCAAGATTGTTCATGTTCGTTTCGGCCGAGAAATCATCGAAGTCGCAACCTTTAGAGCTCCCCACAGCGAGACCCAGACCGAGCAGAATTTTTCCGATGGCGGCATGATTCTGTCGGATAATATTTACGGCAGCTTTCACGAAGACGCCGAGCGCCGCGACTTCACGATGAATGCCCTTTACTACGACCCAGAAAATGACACCATTCTTGATGAGGTGAGTGGCCTCGAAGATTTGGGCAGTCGCCAAATCAGACTGATCGGCAATCCCGATAGCCGCTATCGAGAAGATCCAGTCCGAATGCTGAGGGCCGTCCGATTTAAGGCCAAACTCGGCTTTGAGATAGAACAAACAACGGCTGAGCCACTCTACCGGCTGGGGCTGTTGCTCAGAGACATACCGCCCGCTCGCCTGTTCGAGGAAGTGCTGAAACTTTTTATGAGCGGCCATGGGGAGCAATCTTTCGCCGTGCTGCGGGAATACGATTTATTCGGTTGGCTATTTCCAGACACGAACCGCCTGCTTGAGACAGGCAACGGCGCCGAGTTAATTCGTCTAGCGTTGGCCAGCACCGATCGACGAATTGCCAAGGATATGCCGGTCACCCCTGCATTCATTTTTGCGGCCTTGCTCTGGCAACCCTATTTAGAGCAACGTGAACAGCTTGAGGCCGACGGCGAGAGTAGCTATGTCGCCAGTTTTGAAGGGGCCAATCAGGTAGTCTCCAGGCAGTTGTCAGTCACCTCTATCCCCAAGCGATTTTCAGGCCCCATGCGCGACATTTGGAGCCTACAGTATCGATTGCCCATCAAATCGGGCAAAAAGCCAAATACACTCCTGCAGCACAAACGCTTCCGCGCAGCCTATGACTTTTTGTTATTGCGCGAGGAGTCCGGCGAACAACTCGATGGGCTCGGCGCCTGGTGGACCCAATTTCAAGAAACCGCAGAAGAAGATCGCGGCGAACTGTTGGAGCAACCGACGGCACCCGCTAAACGCCCACGGAAGCGTCGACGAAAGCCAGAAAATCAAGCTGCAACAGACTAGAATAATTGTACAATCTGTCATCCAACCCGCTGATCGATTCTGGGAGAAAGGCTTGCAGCTCGACACAAACCACCCGAACTTTCCCCACTATATTGCTGTAGAGGGTCCTATCGGGGTCGGCAAGACCTCGTTTACTAAACGACTCGCCGCCACATTCAACTACGAAACAGTGCTGGAAAAACCTGAGACCAATCCCTTTCTTGAGCGCTTCTATCAGAACCGCCGTCAGGCGGCATTGCCCACACAGTTGTTTTTCTTGTTTGAACGCAGCCGGCAAATTCAGGAAATGCGCCAAGGTGATATGTTTGAACCCGTCAGAATTGCTGATTTTCTGCTCGAAAAAGACCGCTTATTCGCCGAAATCAACCTCGATCGCGACGAATTGGAGCTGTACGACAACGTTTATAATCACCTTGCCATCGAGGCACCAACACCTGATCTAGTGATCTATCTGCAAGCTCCCGTACCCGTGTTATTGGATCGCATTCAGCTACGGGGTGTCGCCGCTGAGCAGCAGATTGAAAAAGAATATCTTGCCCAGCTGGTGGATGCATACACCCGCTTCTTTCATTATTATGACGCCGCACCGCTACTCATCGTCAATGCTGCCGAGATAGACTTGGTTAATAGCGACGCTGACTACGAAGCACTCGTTACCTATCTCAGCACAGTGAAACGCGCCAGACACTACTACAATCCGACGCCTTCCATGGTTTAACTAATATGACTTACGCACTCCCGATCGGCTGGCAAGCGCTTACTAACCATGCGCAGGAGATGTGTCAGTCGTCTATGATGTCGATGTTTGAGGCGGACCCTGTCCGCGCGACTCGGTATAGCATGACTGCAGCGGGTCTGACGCTGGATTACTCAAAAAACCTGATCAACGCTAAGACGCTGACACTATTCCAACAGTTATTCGATGGCATCACACTGCAGTCTAGCATCGACGCCATGATTGCCGGCGAGCCGATCAACCGCACCGAAAATCGCGCCGCGCTGCACACCTTGCTCAGAACGAGTCCAGGGCAGGTCAGCCCCCAACTCACCGATCAGTATGGCGACGTCCAGGCATCCTTAGCCAGCGTCAAACGCATCAGCGACGCGGTGCGATCCGGCCAATGGCTCGGCGCCAGCGGCAAAACCATCACTAATATTTTGCATCTTGGTATCGGTGGCTCTTACCTTGGCCCGCGCATGGTGGATGAAGCACTCTCGCCCTACGACGATGGCCAGATCCGCTGTGACTATGTCGCCAATGTTGATGGTCTGCATATCGACCAAGTGCTCGCCAGGCTAGATCCCACCAGGACCTTGGTCATTATCGTCTCCAAATCCTTCTCCACCGTGGAAACCCGAGTCAATGCCGAATCAACCCAGCGCTGGCTACGGCAAGCTATTCCGACGACACAACTAAATCAGCATGCGGTTGCAATCACCAGTAATGTGGCGGCCGCCCAAGCGTTTGGCATTGCTGACGAAAATATTCTACCTATGTGGGACTGGGTAGGCGGACGCTACAGCCTCTGGTCTGCTGTCAGCCTACCTATCGCCATCAAATTTGGCTTTGCCCACTTTGAGTCGCTTTTGCGCGGCGCTGAGTCCATGGACACGCACTTTCGCACCGCCAGCTGGCCCAATAATATGCCCATGATGCTGGCGGCGCTGGGGGTCTTCTATCGAAACTTCATGGATGTGGGGTCACATGCCATTTTGCCTTACGACCACTCACTGAGATTATTACCGGCCCACCTGCAGCAACTCGACATGGAATCCAACGGCAAATCTGTTTCCGTCGAGGGCGATCTCGTCTCGATCCAGACCGGTCCAACGATTTGGGGTGGCGAAGGCACAAACGGACAACACGCCTTTCACCAACTCCTACATCAGGGGACGCACTTCACCAGCATTGATTTTATTCTGCCCTTAACGCCCCATCATGATCGACAGCTGCATCACGACTGGCTGGTCGCGAATTGCCTGAGCCAGAGCCAGGCACTGTTACAAGGCCAAAGCATTGAACAGCTAAAATTTGAGGGCACCGAATCAGAAAAAATGCCGCGAGTCATGCCGGGCAATCGACCCTCCAATACTATTGTCATGGATCAGTTAACGCCCGAGACGCTGGGCGCTACGATCGCTTTATATGAACATAAGGTGTTTTGTCAGGCGCAAATATGGCAGATTAATCCCTTCGATCAATGGGGAGTCGAGCTCGGCAAAAAGCTTAGTGAAACTATTTTCAAGGCAATCGATCAAGGTGCCGAGCCGACACTGGATCCGTCTACTCGCAAACTACTCAGCCGATACCAACAAACGCGCAAGGGCAGGAGTTACTAACCCATGTCAGAACACAAGATCTACCCAGTATCCAAGGCGACTCAACAACGCGCATTTATTGATAGCGAGCGTTATGCCCAGATGTACGATGAGTCAATCAATCAACCAGAATCCTTCTGGCCAGCACAGGCTAATGAGTTCCTCAGCTGGAGCAGACCCTGGCACACGCTGACCGAGTCGGACTTACAACAAGGTCAGACTGCTTGGTTTATTGGTGGCCAGCTCAACGCCTGCTACAACTGCCTGGACCGGCACTTAGAGGCCCGCGGCGATCAGGTGGCGATTATCTGGGAAGGCGATGATCCTACTGTCGATGCCAGCCCGACCTACTCTGAGGTCCACGACAAAGTCTGCCGGCTAGCGAATGTCCTGAAAGACCGTGGCGTAGTTAAAGGCGACCGAGTCTGCATCTATATGCCCATGGTGCCAGAAGCCGCCTACGCGATGCTGGCGTGCGCCCGTATCGGTGCCGTTCATTCAGTCGTCTTCGGCGGCTTCTCACCTCAAGCACTGCAGGACAGGATTCTCGATTCCGACTGCCGCACGGTCATTACGGCTGATGAGGGGGTTCGCGGCGGCAAACCCATTCCACTCAAAGCCAACACTGATCAGGCGCTCTTGGGTTGCCCAAATGTCGAGACCGTCATTGTCGTCCAACGCACTGGCGCTGATGTGCCCTGGGACAGCACGCGAGATATTCACTACGAAGCAGCCATTCAGGCGGTTTCAGCAAGCTGTGAAGCGGTCCCCATGGATAGTGAGGACCCACTTTTTATATTGTACACGTCAGGCTCCACCGGCAAACCGAAGGGTGTGTTGCACACCACTGGCGGTTATATGCTCCAGGCTGCCATGACCCACAAGTACATCTTCGACTATCACGATGGCGATATTTATTGGTGTACCGCGGATGTCGGCTGGGTCACGGGCCACACTTATATTATCTATGGCCCCCTCGCCAACGGTGCGACCACACTGATGTTCGAGGGCATACCCACTTACCCGGATGCCGGACGCTGCTGGCAGGTAGTCGATAAACACAAGGTTAATATTTTCTATACAGCACCCACTGCATTGCGAGCCCTGATGGGCCAAGGCAATGAGTTTGTCACCGCCACATCTCGCGCGTCCCTGCGCCTACTGGGCAGTGTTGGCGAACCCATCAATCCAGAAGCTTGGGAGTGGTACTATCATATCGTCGGCGCCGAACGCTGTCCGATTGTTGATACCTGGTGGCAAACGGAAACTGGCGGCATTATGATATCGCCTTTACCCGGTGCGACGCCCCTCAAACCTGGCTCCGCCACCAAACCATTTTTTGGTGTCGAACTGGAGCTACTGGACACCAACGGCGTGCTTATAGAAGGTGCCGGCGAGGGCAACTTGGTGATCGCTCGGTCATGGCCTGGTCAAATTCGAACGGTCTATGGCGATCATGAACGTTGCATCAAGACCTATTACTCAACCTACCCCGGTTATTATTTTGCTGGCGACGGTGCTCGACGTGACGCTGATGGTTATTATTGGATCACCGGCCGAGTCGATGATGTCTTGAATGTCTCGGGCCACAGAATGGGCACCGCTGAAGTGGAAAGCGCCTTGGTGCTCCACGAAGCCGTCGCCGAGGCAGCTGTCGTCGGCTTCCCCCACTCGATCAAAGGCCAGGGGATCTATGCCTATGTCACTTTAATGCATGATGTCGAGGGCACCGAAGCCCTGAGACAGGAACTAATGAACCAGTGCCGAACAGAGATCGGCGCTATCGCCAAACCAGATGTTATTCAGTGGGCGCCTGGCTTGCCAAAAACCCGATCTGGTAAAATCATGCGCAGGATACTCCGCAAGATCGCCGCTAACGAACTGGACAACCTTGGCGACACCAGCACACTGGCCGATCCAGCGGTAGTTGAAAACTTGATTGCCAATCGACCCGACAGTTAGTCGAACTCGTGGCATTTTCTTGGTGAAGAAGCCAAGGCACATTCATCAAGGTAAAAAAAACTGAAAAAAAAGCCGGTCGCTGACCGGCTTTTTTTATACTCTCTAGCCGCCCTTATTCAGTGGCTGCAGCAGGTGCCTCAGCATCGGCTTGACTAGGCATTTCTTTCATCGAAAGCTTGATCCGACCGCGATCAACATCCAAGACGATGACTTCAATTTCCTGGCCTTCAGCCAGGAAATCAGTCACTTTTTCGACCCTTTCCTGGGAAATTTGCGAGATATGCAGCAAACCGTCTTTACCGGGCAGAATATTAACAAATGCGCCGAAGTCGGCGATTTTGACAACCTTACCCTTGTAGATCTGACCCACCTCAGCCTCAGCCGTGATAGCCATAATCATCGCGACAGCGGCATCTCTAGACTCGGACCCTTCACCAAAAATAGTGATTGTGCCATTGTCATCGATGTCCACAGATGCGCCTGTTTGCTCAGTGATGCCACGGATTGTTGCACCACCTTTACCGATAACGTCGCGAATCTTGTCAGCGTCCACCTTCATGGTCACCATCGCTGGTGCATTGGCAGATACAGACTCGCGAGATTTATTGATGACTTTATTCATCTCTACCAAGATGAACAGACGCGCGTCTTTAGCCTGAGCTAACGCGACTTCCATAATCTCTTCGGTAATACCTTGAATCTTGATGTCCATCTGCAGCGCAGTCACACCCGTATCGGTACCGGCAACCTTGAAATCCATGTCGCCAAGATGATCTTCGTCGCCGAGGATATCTGTCAAAATGGCAAAACCATTTTCATCTTTAACGAGACCCATGGCCACACCGGCAACAGGTGCTTTCAGAGGTACACCAGCATCCATCAATGCCAAGCTAGCGCCACAAACGCTGGCCATTGACGATGAACCGTTAGACTCTGTGATTTCAGACACTACGCGCGTGGTGTAAGGCCAGTCAGCCGCTGCTGGCAGTACCGCTGCCAAACCACGACGGGCCAGTCGACCATGACCGATCTCACGCCGCTTGGGTCCACCGGAAAAACCAGTCTCGCCAACACTGTAATGAGGGAAGTTATAGTGCAACAGGAAATTGTCGCGAAAGCTGCCATGCAGGGCATCAATGATCGCCGCATCGCGCATAGAACCTAACGTGGTCGTGACGATGGCTTGAGTCTCACCCCGAGTGAACAAAGCTGAGCCGTGGGCCTTTGGCAAGAGGCCGACTTCTACGCTGATCGGCCTGACAGTGGTCGTGTCGCGACCGTCGATTCGAGGCTCACCAGCAATGATACGCTGGCGAACAATTTTCTTTTCAAGCTTGGCAAAAACACCAGATACATCGCCCGCAGCGACGCCATTAGCGGCATCGGCCAGCTCAACAATCGCCTGATCGCGCAGCGCGCTGATCTGGTCCTGACGAGCCATCTTGTCGACGACCTGGTATGCCGTACCGACGCCTGCAGCGAATTTATCACTCACAGCCGCAGTCAGTGACTCGTTGACAGCTTCTGGCTGCCAATCCCAAGACGCTTTACCCGCCTCAGCTTTCAATTCGTTGATCGCATGGATCACGACCTGCATTTCCTGGTGAGCGAATAACACGCCACCCAGCATTTGGTCTTCGGTTAATTCTTTAGCTTGTGACTCAACCATCAGTACCGCATCTGCAGTACCGGCAACCACCATATCAAGATCGGAGGTCGCGAGGGCAGCATAGCCAGGGTTCAAAATGTAGCCGTCTTCAGTAAAACCGACGCGCGCAGCACCAATAGGTCCGCTGAAAGGGATACCAGACAATGCTAATGCGGCAGAAGTACCGATCATGGCAATAATATCGGGATCAACATCTTTCGCTGCAGAGATCACCTGGCAAGTGACCTGAACTTCGTTCATGAAGCCCTTAGGAAACAACGGCCGAATGGGACGGTCGATAAGACGTGATGTCAGCGTTTCTTTCTCAGAAGGACGACCTTCACGCTTGAAAAAGCCACCGGGAATTTTACCGGCCGCATAAGTTTTTTCTTCGTAGTTTACCGTCAGGGGGAAAAAGTCCTGATTCGGTTTTGCTTCCCTACGACCAACAACGGCCACAAGTACGGTGGTTTCTGCCATGGTCACAACGACTGCTGCAGTGGCTTGTCTGGCAATCTTGCCAGTCTCGATAACGACGTCATGGCCGCCATATTTAAATTGCTTTCTTATAGGATTCACACTTTTCTCCAATCAGGTTCTAGTGGCTGCCGCCCATAACGATGCACTGACTACTTACCTGGTGACTGCACCAGAAGTATCGTGCCCAACTCGTCAGAGCGTACAGCGGGGACAGGTCTTTACTTTCGCAGACCAAGTCGGCTGATAAGCGAAGCATATCGATCTACGCTCTTGCTTTTCAGGTAATTCAACAGCTTGCGACGCTGGCTCACCATCCGCAACAAACCTACGCGAGAATGGTGGTCATGAATGTGCTCTTTGAAATGTGACTGAAGCGCTTCAATATTCGCAGTCAACAATGCAACCTGTACTTCTGGCGATCCAGAGTCATTTTCTACAATGCCAAAGTCTTTGACGATTTCAGCTTTCTTTTCTGCTGTTAGTGCCATTTTAGTTCTCTCCAATATGCATAATTAAGTTACACAGCGGTCCGCGCA
>JGI20153J14295_10003515_pt1 | contig 10442 bp, 9 predicted proteins | sample COG_03_FD_14295 | JGI IMG/M metagenome (IMG submission 14295) | reverse complement strand
GGGCCAAATCACACGTACCCTGAGTGGCGGGCAACGCCAACGGGTAAGTATTTCGAAAGCAATGGCTGGAGACCCACCCGTACTGCTGATGGACGAGAGTTTGGCCCAGCTAGACCTCAGGACGAAGAGCGCCATTTTATTGGATATGAAAGCGATGATTAAGCGCTCAAAAAGTGCAGCATTGTTGGTTTTACACGATCCTGCGGATGCACTGCTCGTTGCCGATACCCTTTGGGTTATTCGCGGTGGAAAATTAGTGCAATCGGGTACACCGAACGCCATTATCGCAGATCCCGCTCATTACGAGATTGCAGGATTGTTTGACTACATTAATGTGGTACCTGTAGATTTAAACGTGCCGGGTCCGTGGCGTGAGGAAAAAGATGTTAAGTGGCTGTACGCGCATGATCTGCCGGCTCTTGATACGGAGATTTTAGACCGTATGGAAACACCCTCAGGACCCATTCTTGTCTATCAATTTCAAAATCATCGATTGCTTAAAAAGTAAAACGCCCCGTTCCATAAGGAACGAGGCGCTTCTAAGTCTCCAATCTGATTTATTACTTCACCTTATCAACGATCGCTTTGAACGCTTCCGGGTGGTTCATGGCTAAATCCGCCAATACCTTACGGTTCAATTCAATGTTCGCGTTTTTCACCTTACCCATGAATTGTGAGTAAGACATTCCGTGCAAACGAGCACCAGCGTTAATACGCTGAATCCATAACGCGCGGAATGTGCGTTTTTTGTTTTTACGGTCGCGGTAAGCATACGTGAGACCTTTCTCAACGGCNTTCTTAGCAACNGTCCAAACATTTTTACGACGNCCAAAGTATCCTTTNGCGTGTNTCATCAATTTTTTTCTGCGCTCTCTAGAGGCAACAGAGTTTACTGAACGTGGCATAATTTTTAATTTTTTGCGAGAGGTACTTCTACTGTCTCAAGAAGGTTTAGTTACCCAGCACAGGGTTATTAATTAACTCTAAGGAATTATTTCATTCCAAGCTGCTTCTTGATGTTTGCAACATCAGCATCAGCTACAAGACCAGATTTTGTCAAACGACGTTTCTGATCTGTTGCTTTCTTCGTCAAAATGTGNGACTTGAAAGCGTGTTTTCTTTTGATCTTACCAGAACCTGTCAGCTTGAAACGCTTCTTTGCACTGGATTTGGTTTTCATCTTTGGCATGATCTAACTTTATTTTGATTGGAGTGACTTATTTTTTAGGGGCAAGCGTAAGGTTCATTTTCTTGCCGTCCATAGAAGGCATGTGTTCTACCTTTCCGTACTCTTCAAGGTCCTGAGCCAAGCGCAGTAACAAGATTTCACCTTTGTCTTTAAACACGATAGAACGCCCACGGAAGAAAACAAAGGCTTTCACCTTGTTACCCGCCTGTAAAAATTCGATGGCGTGTTTTTTCTTGAATTCGTAGTCGTGATCTGAAGTGTTTGGTCCAAATCTTATTTCTTTAATGACCACCTTAACTGCCTTTGACGCAAGTTCCTTTTGTTTCTTGCGTTGGTCGTACATGAATTTGCTGTAATCAATGATCTTACAGACCGGTGGATCTGCGTTTGGTGAAATCTCCACCAAATCTAAATCCATATCGTCCGCCATGCGCAACGCTTGACGAGTTTCAAATACTCCAGGTTCAACATTTTCTCCAACGAGGCGAATTTTTGGTACTCTAATTCTATCGTTGATGCGGTGGTTTGCGGCCAATTTCTCTTTTGGCTGCTTTCTTTTGCCTTTTCTCAGGGTCTTTTATTTTTTAGTTAAACTTCTATTAATCAATAAGTTCCGAGATTTCATTCTCGACGCTTGTTACAAATGCTTCTTTGGTCATGGTGCCTAAATCTCCTTCGCCGTGGCGACGAACACTTAACTCACCACTGGTAGCTTCTTTCTCTCCAACGATCAACATGTATGGAATTTTTGTGACTTCAGCATCACGTATCTTCCTGCCAATCTTTTCGTTACGGTCGTCTACGAGGGCGCGAATATCGGAAATTTCTAGGAATTGAGCTATTTCTTTCGCGTACTCATTGTACTTCTCACTAACCGGAAGAATCTTTACTTGTTCAGGTGTAAGCCACAACGGGAAGTTACCGCCACAATGTTCGAGCAGTACAGCCACAAAACGCTCCATGGAACCGAACGGTGCTCTGTGGATCATCACAGGGCGGTGCGTTTCATTATCACTGCCCTTGTATTCTAATTCAAAGCGTTCTGGTAGGTTGTAATCCACTTGAATGGTGCCCAATTGCCAGCTGCGTCCTAGGGCATCTTTTACCATGAAATCGAGCTTGGGTCCATAGAAAGCTGCTTCTCCGTACTCAACAACCGTATTCAGTCCTTTTTCGCCTGCAGCCTCAATGATGGCAGATTCTGCCTTTTCCCAGTTTTCGTCTGAGCCTATGTATTTCTCAGGTTTGTTCGGGTCCCGTAAACTGATTTGAGCCGTATAATCCTTGAAATCAAGCGTTTTGAATATGTATAACACAAGGTCGATCACACTCTTGAATTCACTCTTTAATTGATCTGGCATGCAGAAAATATGAGCATCATCTTGCGTAAACCCACGAACGCGCGTCAAACCGTGAAGTTCACCGCTTTGCTCGTAGCGGTATACCGTGCCGAATTCAGCGTAGCGAATTGGGAGGTCTTTATACGATTTTGGAGTCGCTTTATACAATTCACAGTGGTGAGGACAGTTCATGGGTTTGAGCAGATACTCTTCACCATCTTCTGGTGTACCAATTGCTTGGAAGCTATCAGCACCATATTTGGCATAATGGCCAGAACAGATGTAAAGTTCCTTATTTCCAATATGTGGCGTAATCACGCCGTCGTATCCTGCCTTTTTCTGAGCTTTCTTGAGGAAGTTCTCTAAGCGTTCACGAAGTGCCGCACCTTTGGGCAACCATAGCGGTAGTCCGGCTCCAACACGTTGGCTAAAAGTGAACAGTTCAAGTTCCTTTCCTAATTTTCTGTGATCGCGCTTCTTCGCTTCTTCTAGCAATTCAAGATATTCTTTAAGCTCACCCTGCTTTTGGAATGAAACCCCATAAACGCGGGTTAACTGAGGATTATTCTCATCGCCACGCCAGTATGCACCGGCAACGTTCATGATTTTTACCGCTTTGATATAGCCGGTATGTGGAATGTGTCCACCACGACATAAATCTGTAAAGTCTGCATGGTCACAAAATGTGATGGTGCCGTCTTCTAGATTTGATATAAGTTCCGTTTTGTAAGGGTTGTCTTTGTAGGCTTCCAAGGCTTCCGCTTTGGTCACTGCACGAAGTTTAAATTCCGATTTTGAGCGGGCAAACTCCAACATTTGCTTTTCAATCTTCTCGAAATCCTTTTCTCCTATCGTTTCCTCACCAAAATCGACATCGTAATAAAACCCTTTCTCAATGGCGGGTCCTATGGTCAGTTTCGCACTTGGGTAGAAGTGCACAATGGCTTGGGCCAAAACGTGCGCTGAGCTGTGCCAAAACGCTTCTTTCCCAGATGCATCGTTCCAAGTGAAGAACTGGAGTGTGCCATTGGTCGTAAGTGGATCGTTGAGTTCGATAGTATTACCGTCAAAGCTTCCGGATAAAATATTGCGTGCAAGGCCGTGAGAGATGCTCTTTGCTACGTCCATGGCAGTTGTGCCCGATTCGTAGCTGCGTTGATTCCCATCTGGGAAAGTGATTGTAATCATGTGCTTATCTACAATTATAAGTTGAAGCGCAAAAATAAGGTTTCGCGGGGCTTGTACCGTTTTTTTACTCCTATTTTATTCTCGTACTTTAGCACTGCATTTATAACCCTATGGAGCACACCTCGAATAAGGCCGCCATTTTGAAGAAATTTAACGACCTCTGCAAGGATACCTTAATGGAAACGCTTGGTATTGAGTACGTTGATGTAGCGCCTGAAACGGGTACGCTGGTGGCAACCATGCCTGTCGATTCTCGAGTCTACCAACCCATGCGTATTTTACACGGCGGTGCAACTGTAGCTTTGGCGGAAAGTGTTGGTTCCGCAGCGTCGCAATTGCTTATTGATCCATCAAAAGAAGCGGCTGTAGGTGCAGAAATCAGTGCAAATCATTTGAAGAGCGCTCGCACGGGCATGCTTATCGCCACAGCAACCTGTCTGCACAAGGGAAAGAGCTCACATCTGTTTCAGATTCGTGTTGAAAACGAACAAGGTGAATTGATTTCGATGGTGAAACTGCTCAACTTTATTAAAGCTCGTAAATGATGCTTGAAGTATTGGCCAAAATTCCAGGTAGGTCAAAAATCGCCTATAAATATTCCGAAACTGACATCGCCCATGCGGCTGTCTTGTTGCGCGGATTTAAGGGCGAGCTGCGCGGATTTAAGGAGGAATCGGTAGTAGATGAACATACGTTTTGGTTAGATTTCGGGGCGACGAATCCCAACCTATCCGATCAAAGTGATACTTCAGTCTACCAGCAGCAGATTTTAGAAATTATAGACCGCATACAACTCCATGAGGTGAATAAGGTTGTGCTGAGTAGGCCTTCTCATTTGTACACAGAGCGTGCCGACGCACAGGCCACCTTTGCTGCTCTTCAAGAACGCTATTCAAACTGTACTGTATTTGCCTTAAAACATCCTGATTTTGGACATTGGATGGGGGCTTCTCCAGAGGTGCTTTTTGAAGAAATCGATGGGGGATACCGTTCTATGTCGCTCGCAGGTACACGATTGTCTGGCGCATTGAATTGGGGGGATAAAGAGCGCGAGGAACAAAATTTTGTTACTAAGGAAATATATAAAACCCTTGATAATTTTGGTGGACACGTTCGCACGCAGGGCGAGGAAACACTGAATGCAGGCCCCGTTGAACACCTGATGACGTGGGTAGTAACCGACGCGATGAATGCGCCCGCAGTAGATGTTTTAGAAGCCTTGCACCCAACGCCTGCCATTTGTGGCACACCTACAGCCCCTGCAAGAGAAGTGATCGAATCGGTGGAACACTACGACCGTGGGTTATACACGGGATACCTGGCTTTTATGACGGGTGGTTTGCATGCCACAGTGCTGCTTCGAACCATGCAATGGTCGCAATCGGGCATTACCTTTTATGCAGGTGGAGGAATTACAAAGGACAGCGTACCTTTGAATGAGTGGATGGAGACAGAGTATAAAATCTCGGCCCTCAAGGACGCTGTACAATTCAAATGACAACAACAAAACACACGGCACACTGGACATTAGAGGCGCTTGCGCATGCGGGGGTTAAGACCATTGTGTTTTCTCCAGGTTCGAGAAACGCCCCATTGATTATTGCTGCAGAAGCTTTAGGTTCTTTCGAAATGGAAGTGCTGGGTGATGAGCGTAGTGCGGCGTTTAATGCATTGGGACGTAGTCTTGTTACAGGTTTGCCTGTTGCCGTTTGCTGCACGTCGGGCAGTGCTTTAGCGAATTATTACCCCGCGATTTTAGAAGCTTACTATGCGCACGTTCCATTGATTGTACTTAGTGCCGACCGACCAGAAGAGCGCATCAATAAAGGGGAGGGACAAACTTGTGTTCAGCGAGACTTTTATGAGCCGCATGTCGCTGCTAGCGTGCATATTGAAGAAGATGCTTCGGCCTCGGAAGTGGTGTCGCAATTAGATTTTGCGATTCGCGCGCAACAGGTTGAAATGCGGCCTATTCATATCAATCTGTCTTTTGATGAACCCCTTTATGCCCAAGAATTGGAGCCTGAGCCGTTGGCGATCGTCTTTTCGGACGACGCAATGGAATTTCATGGAATTCCGGATAATCAGCCGGTTCCTTCTTTTTCAGATTGCAAATCCGTAGCCGTAATTGCGGGCCAATTGTTACCTCAAGAAAGTGCACAATTACGCACGCTGCTGGATGAAGGAGTTGCTTGGACACTTTTTGCGGACCCTATGAGCGGCGTGCTGGATCATCCACAAGCGGTACCTATGGAAGCGTTGCTCGATCTTGAACCCGATGCAGTCTTAAGTATTGGCGGACAGTGGATTAATAAAAAGCCCAAGCAGCACTTACGAGCGCTGGGAATTAAAAAGCATGTGCATATCGATATCTTCCAATGTTGGGATGTGTTAGACGCAGAGGTGCTTCACTTAAGGATGGCGCCGAATGCGCTTACGGTTTGGAAATCGGCCCCGGAATTCATTAGAATACCAGCTGTGGCACCAGTTTCGAAACCCCTGCCGTGGTCTGACGCTGCGGCATTTCAAGCTGTGGTTTCGAAATTAAAAACAACGGATGTACTGCATCTAGGCAACAGTTCCATCGTACGTTATTTCAATTACTTCCCAAAAGCCGTGCAACTGTATGGCAATAGAGGCGTGGCTGGTATTGACGGCAGTTTGAGTACGGCTGTCGGTGCGGCATTGGCAGATCCTGACCGTAGGCATATTTTAATCATCGGTGATCAAAGTTTTTTATACGATCACAACGGCTTGTATGGACAAAAGATTCCTCAGAATTTGATTGTTTGCGTGCTTAATAACAGTGTAGGCGCCATATTCGACTGGCTGCCAGATACAGCCAGTACAGGGCCCGAGGCCAAACGCGTTTTTGCCAACGCACAACAAGTGAATCTTGCAGGCATTGCATCCGCCTTTGGGGTGAANTATGAAGCGGTTACCTCTGTCGAGGCATTACTAAATGCTCTAGAGGGGGCGGTCGGTTCTAAAATAATTGATAGTAAAACGGAGCAGCATGCCAACTTAGCGGCGCTTGTTGCGTTACGATAGTATGGTACCACTTCATATTTGGATTCAAGCAGCGCGGCTGCGCACCTTACCTCTAGCTTTCGCGGTCATTGCCTTAGGAACCGGTTTGGCCTTCAAAATTAATGAATACCTGCACTGGGGGATTTTTGCGCTTGCGGTGTTCACGGCCGGAGCATATCAAATATTGTCGAATTATGCGAATGATTTGGGCGATGGCCTGCGCGGCACAGACGACCATCGTACCGGTGAAAAACGTGCGATAGCTAGCGGTTTAATTACTGCAGATCAAATGAAGCGCGCCGTTAATTTGTGGACCGTATTGGCTTTGTTCGGAGGGGGTGGATTAAGCTTTTTAGCGTTTCAAGAACGCATTCCACTTTTAGTACTCTTTTCGTTATTGAATGTTGCTGCAGTGCTGGCTGCTAAGTCCTATACTATGGGTCCAAAGCCTTATGCATACTGGGGCGGAGGTGATTTTTTTGTCTTTTTATTTTTTGGATTGGTTGGGGTGCTCGGGTCCGCAAATTTGTACGGAACGTTGCATTGGAGCTTCCTTTTTCCAGCGTTGGTTGCCGGCGCTTACAGTGCAGCGGTACTCACTTTGAATAATTTAAGGGATGTTGAAACTGATGCTATTGCGGGGAAGCGCACGCTAGTCGTTCGATTCGGGTATAAATGGGGCAGAGGTTATTTTAAAGCACTCTTGATCATTGGGAATGTCCTGAGTTTGCTCTTCGCCTTGTATTGGGCCGCATTAGACGGGAATCAATATTTACTCCTTTTTCACATAGCTTTCGGAGTATTACTCTCCCGGGTAGTCTTTATTCGGTTTGCTCGAGCAAGAGATTCATTAGCATTGGATGCCTTACTTAAACCAATGGCGCTGATGACATTACTCTATTGTATTGGAACTGCTTTATCTCTTAATCTCTAGCGTTATGATTAAAGCTACGGTGCATTCTTACCTTCTTAATTTTAAACAACCCGCCGGGACTTCGCGTGGCGTCCTGCGCACGAAAGAGAGTTTTTTTCTGCGAATTGAAGATCCTACGACGCCATTTGCAGTTGGATTAGGGGAGGTAGGCGTTTTACGTGGATTGAGTGTTGATGATGTACCGGAATTAGAAAGTCGATTGGCCTGGACCGCTGAGAATATTCATCTAGGATTAGAAGTACTTTATGCGCGGAATAGCGCCTTTCCAAGCATACAATTCGCATTGGAGCAAGCCTTTAGTCATCTACAACACGGCTTTCACCACTTTGAGACTCCGTTTAGCCGCGGTGAGCAGGGGCAGGCCATCAATGGTTTGATTTGGATGGGGACAAAGCACTTTATGCTCGATCAAATCCAACGCAGATTAGAAGAAGGGTTTGGAACGCTTAAAATGAAGGTAGGTGCTATTTCCTGGGCGGATGAATTGGCCTTGCTCAAGGGGATTCGTGAGCGATTTTCATCGCGCGATTTAACCTTGCGTGTTGATGCGAATGGCGCTTTTAGTCGATCGTCTATTGATCCGGTACTTCATGAATTGGCTGCGCTTGAGGTTCACAGTATAGAGCAGCCGCTTCCTCCAGCAGATCGTGAAGGGTTGGCTCAAATATGTGCTACATCGCCTGTTCCCATAGCGTTGGACGAAAGTCTCATAGGCGTTTTTAGTGCAGTTGAAAAAGAGCGCTTATTGGATGAGGTACGGCCGCAGTTCATCATACTTAAGCCCAGTTTTATTGGGGGGTGGCGTGGTTCGAACGAGTGGATTGATTGTGCCAAGGCGCGCGGTATAGCTTGGTGGGCAACCTCTGCTTTAGAGAGCACTGTGGGCATGAATGCCATTGCGCAATGGACGGCCACTAAGCAATTGCTCTTGCCTCAAGGATTAGGAACAGGCAGTTTGTATACCAACAACATTCCTGGGCCCTTAGAAGTTAAAAACGGTGAATTATGGACGGTAGGTGATGTCCAGAAACTTTGGTCGTTTCCAGATTCTGTTAGTCCATTTAAATAGAGCCTCTTAAAGAAATAAAAACCGAACGGCCAGGTGCGACTATGCCACTGGCGTAACTGCGGTATTGTACATCCATGATGTTGTCTATACCGCCACGAACTAAGATGTTTTTATTGAATACATATGATGCATGCACGTTGATGGTATACCACGCTGGGGTGTATACCTCACCGTAGTCGTTTAGCGCATACATGTGTGTTTTCGTCCGTTCACTGAACGGCATATCTTCGGCATCAACAGCGCCGTTGTAGCGTAAGATTAGATTGCTCCGCCAGTTGTTTTTTCGGAACGAAAAATTAGAGGTTGCATTAAAGGGGGAGACGTGACGCAGCGTATAGCCTTGGCTGTCTTTACCGAATGGATGTGCCCAGTGAATCATCCAATTCAGGTTCTCTGAAATATCAGTACGAACTCCAAACTGGTAGCCCCAGATCCAGGCATAATCTAAATTCTGAACGGCAAGTACCTGCGATAATTCGCCGTCGAAGTCTATGCTGTCACTGCCCATAAAGGTGTATGGTGCACGTTCCAGAGCATTATCTAGGAAACTGTAGTAAAAGCTTGCATCTAGGACCCAAGATTTTCCCAGCTTTTGCTTTGCACCTAATTCTGCACTGTAAAGGCGTTCTTCTCGGAGATTGCTGTTTGGAACAATGACAGCACCGGGCTGGGAGTCGAAAACCTTGCTCGCGTCATCAATGTTTGGTGCACGGAAACCGGAGCTTAAGTTCAGAAAATACTTGAAGGAAGGTCTGTGGTAGGTAATCCCCATCTCCGCACTAGGTGCCAGAAATTTTAGACGTGCATCCTCATTGAATCCTCGAAAAGAAATGGGGGTATACATTCCTATACCATTGAGTCTGGAACCAGCACTAAGGGCTAAATGCTTACTTAAATCTGCATCGTAATGCACAAAGATGGAACCGCTCATCCAGTGACTCCCGTTGGCATACCTGGATTGGGCATTCCAAGTGGAATCGGTATTCATGTAATGGTAATGGTACGCCGTACTAGTTAGGTTGTTTCCAATAAATTCTGCTCCGTACAGGACCGAACTCTTCGCAGAAATTTTCTTGCTCGCATCTAAATTCACCTGATTGATGTACACTTGTTCGCGCTGCACCCTTCCAGCCGGGGCTTTGAATTTTCGAGTAGTACGACTTTCCTCGAAATACTGTCCTGATAAGGTGAATTTCATCCAATCGCTGATGGTAGTTTTATCCCTATTCTCGATGGAAACATAGGTCATTAACCAAGCTTGTGGACCGTAATTCCATTGGGCATATTTAGGTCTGCCATTCATCATTTCTGTCGAGCGATCGTAGCGATTCACGTCGCCGGTCAAGCTGAAATGTAATCCGGATTTAAAAGTGGTGCGTTCTGCCAAACGGACCTTGAATTTTTGTGTGACGTTGCGCTGTTCGTAAGAGGTGTTGTATTGAATGTTGAGGTCCTCTGGTGTACGAACCGTATCAATACTCCCGATGGTAGTGGGGAGACAGGTGAGTTGCGTATTACTGAGATGGGAAGCAGGCGTCCACGATAGAATTCGCTGGCCCATCCGTATATCGTGGTATTGGGTGTAGGTGACCGAAGTCATTCCTGCCCAATTCAGACCACCGTAGTTGATTCTAAAATTAGGTCTTCTTGAAAGTTGCGCATTTTGGTTGCTCAACGTGAATACTAAGCTTT
>JGI20153J14295_10003510_pt1 | contig 10450 bp, 13 predicted proteins | sample COG_03_FD_14295 | JGI IMG/M metagenome (IMG submission 14295) | reverse complement strand
AGGACAAAAGTAAACTAAAGACTAATTACTAACAACTAAAAACTTATTCTGTTTCGATACGCTTGTAGGCGGAGATAATTCTTTTTACCAATCGGTGCCTGACTACATCGTTATCATCTAAAAACACTTGTGCAATCCCTTCGATATCTTTCAATGCCAACAGGGATTCTTTCAAACCTGAAACTTGTTTTCTTGGCAAATCGATTTGACCAGGATCTCCGTTAATTATAAATTTTGCGTTCTTCCCCATACGTGTTAAAAACATTTTCATTTGGCTATGCGTTGTGTTTTGGGCTTCGTCTAAAATAACAAAGGCGTTGTCCAAAGTTCTCCCTCTCATAAAAGCCAATGGAGCAATTTGTATGATTCCTTTTTCTATGTGTGAAGCCAATCTCTCATGTGGTATCATATCTCGCAGCGCATCGTACAAAGGTTGCATATAGGGATCTAACTTATCTTTTAAATCTCCAGGTAAAAACCCAAGATTTTCTCCGGACTCTACAGCAGGTCTGGTTAAAATAATTTTACGGACTTCTTTTTCTTTCAGTGCTTTTACTGCTATTGCTACAGCAGTGTAAGTCTTCCCAGTTCCTGCAGGGCCTACGGCAAAAAGCATGTCATTTTTCTGAATTAAAGCAACCATTTTCTTTTGATTGGCAGTCTGTGGTTTTATCAATCTTCCATTGACACCATGCAACAACACATCCTTTACACTCATTGCTGCAGCTGTTTTTTCTTCCTTTCCGGTAGAAGTTAAAATGCGTTCAATACTGTTCTCATCTAATTTATTGTACTTATGAAAGTATTTAATGAGCTGTTCTAAACGGTTTTCAAATTCATCTAAAAGGGTGGCTTCACCATAAATTTTCAACTTAACACCTCTTGCCACTAGTTTTATTTTCGGAAAATATTTTTTAAGCTGCTCAATCGTACTATTGTGTTCCCCAAAAAAATCCTTTGGATCTATTTCTGTTAATGCAATGCTTCTTTCGTTCAAATGTTTTTTTATTAAAATAGGAGTTCAAATTATTAAATTAAAAATAGTCAATAAATTTACTAAATTGATTAGATTTGCTTTAAATAGTCAACAACTTTTACACATTTAATTAACAGCAAATATTGATCTCTTTTATCACTTTAACGACCGATTTTGGCACAAAAGACCACTTTGTTGGAGCTGTAAAGGGCGCTATCTATTCGGAGTTAGAAAACGCAAAAATTGTAGACATCACCCATGAAATATCTCCTTTTAACATTACAGAAACTGCCTATATCATAAAGAACTCCTACAAGAGTTTCCCAGACGGCACCATTCATATTATTGGAGTAGATTCAGAGTTAAGCGAAGACAATAAGCACATTGCACTCGAGTTGGACAAACATTTTTTTGTGTGTCCAGACAATGGATTGATCTCTATGATTGCCTCAGAAATTAATCCGACCAAAATTGTAGAAATCAATATTCATGATCGTATAGAAAGTAGTTTTCCTGTTTTGGATGTATTTGTGCAAGTTGCCTGTTTCATTGCCCGAGGTGGAAATTTAACCGTAATTGGAAAGGAAATCAAAAGCTATAAAAAACTTATTGAAATTCAACCCAAAGTAAATCAAGCCCAAAACCAAATCATTGGCGGTGTTATTTATATTGATAATTATGGGAATATCATCACAAACATCAAAGAAAAAATGTTCAATGAGGTTGGAAAAGGTAGAAAATTCTCCATCAAAGCGTCTCGGTATTCCTTCGAAAAAATATTTAGTAAATACAACGAAATTAAAGGAATTGATTCAAAAGAACTTAGTTTTGACGGAAGTAGATTGGCGATATTTAATTCTGCAGGCTATTTAGAAATTGCCTTGTATCGGAGTAATTTAAATACGGTGGGTGGCGCTTCTACATTATTAGGATTGGCTTATCGAGATCCAATTATTATCGAATTTGTAAACGAAACCCTCCCCGAGTTTACCACATTGTCATAAAATATGTTTGTTCGCATCGTAAAAATGAGTTTTCACGCAAAGTATATCAAAGAATTTGAAGAAATCTTCGCTGAAAAAAAAGCATTGATTAAGGCTTCTAAAGGATGCACCCTACTGGAGCTTTATCAAGACAAAACAAATCCTGAACTCTTTTTCACTTATTCGTATTGGGAACGTAAAGAAGATTTAGAAAACTATCGAAATTCAACACTTTTTAAAAACGTTTGGGCAAAAACAAAAGTGCTATTCAATGACAAACCCCAAGCCTGGAGTGTGAATAAAATTGTAAGTCTTACCTAATGGCATTTAATTTCGAAACATTCCCTGTTCTAAAAACGCATAGGGTAACTTTAAGAGCGCTGAATCTTGAGGATGCGGAGACTCTACTTGCTTTGCGTTCTAGTGAAGAAATTAATAAATTTGTAATAACCAAAAGAATGCAAAATTTGGAAGAAGCCAAAGATTTTATCCAAACATGCAATGCTCTTTATAAAAAAGAAAAACGTATTTTTTGGGTGCTAACAAATCAAGTGGAAATTTTGGGGACAATCGTACTGCATCGAATTTCTTTAGCTCGAAAATATGCAGAAATTGGTTACAAATTAAAAACAGAAAAGCAGCAAAAAGGCTTTATGAGTGAAGCAATGACAGCGGTTTTGAATTTTGGCATTGAGCAATTAAATTTAAAAATAATCGAGGCCTATACCCACAAAAATAATCTACGATCAATAGCGTTATTGAAGAAACACCATTTTGTTTTTCAAGTACACAGGAAAGATCCAAGCTTTGAACATAATCGTATTTTTAAACGAGAAATCAGTTTCTAAAATAAAGCCCTTTCAATTCGTATTAAAAAAAGAAAGTTGAATTTATTTTAAAGATAAAATCGTAGCTTGCAAGCAGATCGAAATTTAAAAAATAATCGTAAAAAATTACATATTGATTGCCATTTTAAAAAAAGAATTCAATTCGTTTTTCGCCGCTCCCATCGCCTATTTGGTAATCGGTGTTTTCTTATTCATTAACGGACTCTTTCTTTGGGTTTTTAAAGATGATTTTAACATATTAAATGCGGGGTTTGCAGACATTAACTCGTTTTTCTATTTAACTCCTTGGATTTTTCTCTTTCTAATTCCTGCAATTACCATGAAAAGTTTTGCCGACGAATTCAATAGTGGTACCATCGAAATCCTAAAAACTAGGTCCATTTCAAATTGGCAAATTGTACTGGGTAAATTCTGGGCCTCTTTGCTATTAGTTATTGTTGCATTGGTTCCAACACTGATCTATGTGTATACCATTTATCAATTAGGAAATCCCATTGGAAATATAGATATTGGTAGCATTGTTGGATCCTATATTGGGTTGCTTTTTTTAGCGACCACCTATACCGCAATTGGGCTGTTTACCTCCACATTGTCAAAAAATCAAATTGTCGCTTTTATCTTAGGAGTTTTTATTAGCTTTTTGTTATTCTATGGATTTGATGCCATTTCTAATTCCTTTTCGAAACAGCGTATTTTGATTCAAAAGTTGGGCATCAACGAACATTATAAGAGTATCGCACGGGGCGTAATTGATACGCGAGATTTACTTTACTTTATAAGTGTGACGCTGTTCTTTTTATTCATCACTAAAAACCGTTTAGACAATGAATAAAAAAATAAAAAACACCAGCATACTATTGATAGGTTTGGTACTCTTAAACATTGTAAACCAATCATTTTACAAACGTTTTGATTTGACCAAAGATCAACGATACACCTTATCTGAAACCACAAAAACCATCGTCCAACGTATTGCACAACCCTTATTTATTAAAGTATATCTGGAAGGTGATTTTCCTTCAGAATTTAAAAGACTACAAGTAGAAACTTTGCAGTATCTCGAAGAATTGGCCGCTGAAAACTCAGACATTATTATTCAATTTGTAAACCCTGATTTACAACGGGAAAGTTTAATAAAAAGAGGCATGCTCCCAAGTCAGCTAACTGTTGAAGAAGATGGAAAACTTTCGGAAGCAATTATTTTTCCTTGGGCCGAAATAAAATATAGAAATAAAAGCACCTTAGTCTCTTTGTTACCTACTACCATTGTTAGCTCTCAAGAAGAGCAAATGCAGAAAGCAGTTGAAAACTTAGAATATAGTTTTACATATGCAATGCATAGTATCCTTACAGAAGCGCAACAAAAGATTGCATTGCTATCAGGAAATGGTGAGCTAGAAGATATTTATTTGTACAGTTTTTTAAGTGAAGTTGCAAAAAAACACAAATTGGCAAAATTCACCTTNGATTCTGTAGCNAAAAACCCGAAGCAGACTTTAAAAGAGCTTACAGAGTTTGATATGGCAATTATTGCAAAACCTACTACGGAGTTTTCGGCAGCAGAAAAATTTACCCTAGATCAATTTATTACCAATGGCGGAAAAACCCTTTGGATGATTGACAATATAATCGCAGACCAAGACAGCTTGTTTAATGGCGGAAAAATGTTGGCATATCCGAGAAATTTAGATCTTACTGATTTATTATTTTCCTATGGAGTGCGTATCAATACAACGTTGGTGAAAGATTTATATGCTGCAAAAATTCCCGTAGCAACGGGTATGGTAGGCAATCAAACACAGTTTAAAAACTTGGAATGGTTTTTTCATCCTTTGGCGGGAGGCAACCCAAATCACCCGATTACAAAAAATATTTTACCTGTTCGATTTCAGTTTACAAATCAAATAGACACCTTAAAAAACAATATTAAAAAGACTCCTTTGTTAGTGAGTTCTGTGTTGACACAGAAGTTTGGAACGCCTAATTTTATTAGCTTACAATCTATTGCAGACGAACCGATTGAAGAAGATTATCGAGATGGAAATCAAATGCTTGCCGTCCTACTAGAAGGAGATTTTAACTCAGCTTACAGAAACAGAGTTCAACCCTTTAAAACACCTATTTACAAAGCGAATGCTAATGGCAATAAAATGATTGTAATTGCAGATGGAGATATAGGTAGAAATCAAATTTTAAAGAACAAGCCCTTCGATTTATCCAGAGACAAATGGACCAATGAACAATTTGGAAATAAAGATTTTTTGTTAAATGCAGTCGATTATTTACTGGATGATGTAGGCTTGATGAAATTGAGAAATAAGTCTTTACAAATTCCTATTCTAGATAAGCAAAAAGCGTTTAAAGAGCGAAGATACTGGCAATTTATAAACCTGGGAATCCCATTGCTCATGCTCTTAGTTTTTGGAATTGGTTTTCATGGGCTTAGAAAACGGAAATACCAATAGCGATTNCATTATTTATCTTTTAACATCTAAATTGACAACAAATCATTGTGTATGAACTCGTATCCTAAAACATCTTGTAGCTTTTTGGGGCTTACAATTTTGTAACGTAAGGGCTCGTTCTTTTCAAATTCTGGTAACATCAAATCTTTGCATAATTTTGCAATTGCATAAAACTCCTTTCTGGTTGGATGGTGATCGGCACAAGCATTCAAAGTAGTATCCCAACAATTCTGATCAATAATTTCATGAATGATTTCAATACAATCTTCTTGATGAATCATATTTACATACCCATTAGGTTGGGGGATTTTACGTCCATCTGAAAACCAATTTCCGGGATGTCTTTCGCCGCCAAACAAACCTGCAAAACGTAAAATAGTTGTTTCAAAACAATTATTTTGTCGAAACAATTCTTCAATTTCTACTAAAGGTACTTCTTTTGTTTTTGTCTCTTCGGTAACAACGCTATTGCTATTTGGATACACAGAAGTAGAACTTATGAAAATTACCTTCTGTATTGACGAGTCTTCTATTTGAGCAATCAAACTTTCAAAACCATCAATATCATTGGAAGTGATGGCTATGATTAAAATATCGGTATTTAAAAAAGTATCATAGTCTTCAAATTCAGAAATATCTACAAGATAGGCCTCAATTTGAGAGGCTTCTAAAGTAATCAATTTCGATTCGGTTGTGGTAGATCCCTTTACTAAGTAGCCTGACTCTAAAAGCGATATTGCCAAAGGCTCTCCCAACCAACCACATCCTAAAATACTTATATTTTTCAAATTGATGCGTTTTAATTTTTAACAATTCGTCTCCTGGCAACAATTGTCTTCTTTCACCATTTTACAAGAAATAACAGCCAAAATAGCTCCAAGTATGGGCGCTAAAATATACATCCATAAATGCTGCATTTTACCTGCAACAATAGCCGGTGCAATGGATCTTGCAGGATTCATAGAGGCATTGGTAATCGGTCCGGCAAACATGGCCTCTAAAAGGACAACAGCACCAACAGCGATTCCTGCAATAATTCCGATTTCCTTACTTCCTGTAGAAACATTAATGATAACCACCATCAAGAAAAATGTGAGCAGTAACTCCATCACAAAAGCACGTCCAACATCTACAGATGGTATCGTTGCTCCTAAATGCTCACTGGTTGGAAAAAGATACCACAAAATAAGACTTGCTGTTAAAGCACCTAAAACTTGAACAATGATGTACTTAGGAACTTCTTTCCAAGCAAACTTCTTGGCATAAGCAAAAGCAATGGTAACAGCCGGATTAAAATGTGCACCCGAAGTTTCACCAAAAGCATAAATCATTGCCATGACGATAAGACCCCAAGTAATTGCAATCCCTACATGGGTAACATCGCCACCAGTTACTTCATTTACAGTCATAGCTCCTGTTCCACAAAAAATCATAGAAAATGTACCGATAAATTCTGAGATGTATTTCTTCATTGTTTTAAAAATAAGTACAAAGATACGATGCTTTACTTTAAGGTTTTGTTAACATTATACCTTTGGATAATTTGTAATTTTGAGAAAATTCAAAAGAAACCACTATGAAAAAATTAATCTTAAGCCTGTTTGTTGCTGCTATTTCCTATATAACAAATGCACAAATTGAAACACCTGCACCAAGTCCGTCTCAAAAAATTGAACAAAAAGTTGGATTAACAGACGTAACGGTAAACTACTCAAGACCTAGTATGAAAGGACGAAAAATCTTTGGCGGACTAGAGACCTATGGTAAAGTTTGGCGAACTGGTGCCAATGAAAATACAAAAATTACCTTTTCTACCGATTTTACAATAGATGGAAAAGAAATGAAAAAAGGGAGCTATGCTTTGTTTACCATTCCAGGAAAAGAAACTTGGGACATTATTCTCTACTCGGATGCAACCAATTGGGGAGTACCCCAAAAATGGGAAGAGTCAAAAGTAGCTACAAAAGTGCGGGTAACACCCCTTAAAATGCCAATGCTTATAGAAACCTTTACCATTACATTTGACGATTTGACAAACAATTCTGCTGTATTGGGTATTCTTTGGGAAGATGTTTATGTAGGTTTGAAATTTGAAACTCCAACGGATGCAATGGTTTCAAAAAATATTGAAAAAGCAATGGGGGGTCCAGCTGCTCAGGATTTATATGCAGCTGCAGACTATTACCTAACTGCAGACAAAGACATTCAAAAGGCAAAAACATGGATCGACAAAGCGGTAACCTTGACGGCTGATACGCCTCGTTTTTGGTATCTCAGAAGACAAGCTTTAATTCACGCAAAAGCCGGAAATAAGGAAACTGCCATTGCTGCTGCAAAATTGTCCTTACAATTGGCAGAAAAAGCAGGCAACCAGGCATATGTAAAAATGAATAAAGCGTCCTTAAAAGAATGGGGAGCTAAATAGTATTCCTCTTTTACAATAAAAAAACCGAGCAATAGCTCGGTTTTTTTATTGTTATGATTTTTCTAGCGTAACTTTTAATAATTACGATATTGACTCGTTGCTTCAAAAACATGTTCTAAAATAGCTTGTTCTTTTACATCAAATGTGATTCCTCGTCGTTGCATCACTACTTCGGCAACTTCAAAGACTTTGTTTGTTTTGTATTCTGTAAACCCAGAGGCGCCTCCCCAACTAAACGATGGGACAAAATTTCTAGGAAAACCACTTCCAAAAATATTTACAGAAACCCCAATAACCGTTCCTGTATTGAACATGGTATTGATCCCACATTTAGAATGATCTCCCATCATTAAACCACAAAATTGCAATCCTGTTTTGGCAAATCGACCTGTATTATAATCCCAGAGTTTTACTGCTGCATAATTATTTTTTAAATTTGAGTTGTTGGTGTCAGCTCCTAAATTACACCATTCACCAATCACTGAATTCCCTAAGAAACCATCGTGTCCTTTACTCGAATACCCAAACAATACCGAATTATTCACTTCTCCTCCTACTTTACAGAAAGGGCCAATAGTGGTAGCTCCGTATACTTTTGCGCCTAATTTCAATACTGAATTTTCACACATTGCCAAGGCACCTCGAACAACTACACCTTCCATGATTTCAGCATTTTCGCCAATATAAATAGGACCGTCTGTGGCATTTAAAGTTGCAAAAGTAAGTTTTGCACCTTCTTCAATAAAAATATTTTCTGGATTGATTGCTTGAACTCCTTCTGGAATCGGCTGCGAAGTGCGATCTTCTGTAATCAAATCAAAATCTTGCTGAATGGCTCTATCATTCAAGGAAAAAATATCCCAGGTATTTTTAACTTGAAGCAATTCGTCATCAAAATCATATTGTTGATAAGCTCAAAGTTAATTTCTTCTTGTGAATCTGTCGTAAAAAAAGCAATTACATCATCCCCTTTAAAGATGGCTTCGTTTGCTTTTAATTTTTTTACTTGAGCTACCAATGCTACGGTAGGTATAAAAGAAGCATTGATCATGATGTTTTCTTCCAACTCTACCATTGGATATTTCTCTTCTAAATATTCTTCAGTAATGGTCGTTGTGGTCAAGCCCAAATGTTTTTCCCATTTTTCACGAAGGGTTAAAATACCAATTCGAATTTCTGCAACAGGTCTTGTATATGTAAATGGGAGCAATGAATTTCTCACTTCTCCGTCAAATAAAATATAATTCATAGGGTTGTTTTATAACAGGACAAATTTACTTTAAAATAGGCACAAAAAAAACCGATAGCACAAATTACCATCGGTTTTAAGAAAATAGCTTTAAAAACTTATTTTTTGATAAATTTTTGAGCTCCTATTTTATCTTCAGAAAGTACTTTTAATAGGTAGATTCCACTGCTTAAAGTTGAAACATTTATGAGTGAATTCGAAATTGTGATTTTTTTAGACAATGACAAGCGCCCCATAGTATCGTAGAATTCTACAATTGCATCATTGATTCCGCTGGGCAATTGTATTGTCAATTCTGTAATTGAAGGATTTGGATACATTTCAAAATCCAATCGTTTTGCATCTGGAATACTCAAAGAACTAATTTGTCCTGAATCTCCTGTAACCACTTGATCTCCAGAAAATCCTCCATTTCCATTTGCAGCAACTAAAGCCCCAAAAAATGTAACTCTCCCTTGGTCTGTTGTTGGTGATTTCCACTGAAAAGACCAGGAGTTATTACTAGAGTTCGTATGTGTAATATTTGCATTTCCATTGGTCAAACTTGACGTAGATCCTGCAATAAGAGTCCCTATTTTACTATTATCAGAAACCTTCTCAGCGGTCATTTGAAAACCATGTGCAGCTGCTGAAGAACTTCCTGTTACAGTGACATTGTAATTGGTATCTAACAGATATCCTGTATCTGGAATGTCATGTGTAATTGATACAGAAGCACCAAAGTTACCACCATTGTGACAAGAGGTACAAGAAGTTCCTCCATCACCAGGAGAGCCTGAGTAAGCACCTGACCTACCACCCGAGTTAGACATTAATACGAATGCCATCGTTGGAATCATTAATAACGAAGTTTTAAAAAAGTATTTTTTTTTCATAATTAGTATTTTAGCATTAAAATAATGATTTTTTTTTAAAAAAACATATGTTAAATTTAGTGAATTATTTTTTATATTTTTAATTTTAGAGAAAAATTAATGGAACACTATAATTTATTGTTGTTCTGAAATAAAAAAAATGGAATCCTAAGCCTTATTTTAAATAAAAAATGATGGAATATTCAAGAGTCTTTAAAATGTCTTTTGCGAGCGTTTATCCGCACTATATTTCAAAAGCCGAAAAAAAAGGAAAAACCAAACAAGAGTTAGATACCATAATCTTTTGGTTAATCGGATTTGATAAAGAAGCTCTTGAAAAAAAAATTACAAATCGGGTTGATTTTGAGACTTTTTTTTTGCAAAGACTCTCGCAATGCATCCAAATACCAGTAAAATTAATGGACTCATTTGTGGGTATCGTGTTGAAGATATTGAAAACGAATTGATGCAGCAAATTCGCTATTTGGATAAGCTGATCGATGAGTTGGCTCGGGACAAGAAGATGAAAAGTATCCTACGTTAATAAAAAAAACATCCAATTGTTGAAAAAATTCAAAACAAAGGGATGTTTTTAATAAGATACTATTTTGAGGCTACTTACTCAAATACATTTTACGTCTTGCATATAA
>JGI20153J14295_10003506_pt1 | contig 10455 bp, 9 predicted proteins | sample COG_03_FD_14295 | JGI IMG/M metagenome (IMG submission 14295) | reverse complement strand
GGCTGGCAACAAGAAGCCATTGCCCGTGAAGCCAAGGAAATCGCGGCGCTGGGCAAAGAACTCTACGACCGCATCGGTGTAGTCGCGGGCCATTTCGCCAAGGTCGGCAAGAGCCTCGGACAGTCTGTGGAGCATTACAATAAAGCCGTCAGCTCCGTGGAGACACGCTTACTCTCGACTGCGAAAAAATTCCAAGCGCTCGACAGTGCGTCCGCCGCCGAGCTGCCCGAAGTGAAGGGTATCGAGACTATCCCAGCGCTGCCGAAGTCGGAGGAGTAAGCTTTGGGGCAGTGCCAATCTGGCAACGCCAATCTCCGGATTGGCAGTTTGCTGCAGGGCGTGGGTTGGTTTGCGGTTCTAGTGATTGGAGCTATTGTTTACAGGATGAAGGCAAAGCCGCGGGGGATGCAGGATATCGGAGCCAGACGGGAGTCTGGCGATCCCGCTGGAGTTCGTGGGTGGCATACTCGTGGTTATTTGGCGCATTTCGACAGTCCGGATCATATTCAACATGTGACGGTGCATCTTGTGGATAGCTTGCCGAAATCGGCGATTGAACGTGTGGATCAGATGATCGAGGCGATGCCTGATTGTGAACGGATAGTCGAGCGTCGAAAGCGTTTACTGAGTGTATCGATGCGGACCTGGCGTGTGCTACTTAGAAGACGCTAAGTGTGCAAAGGTGGTTCAGGCTGCCTTTTTGTATTTTAACGAAGAGCGGTATCATCTGTATGCGTGGGTGGTGATGCCGAATCATTTTCATGTGTTGTTTCAGCCAGTCAATGGTTGGTCGATGGCGAAAATCGTGGCTTCGTGGAAGCGTTTTACGGCGACTGAGATCAAGATAGTGCTACGAGCTAGGCAGGAGAGTGCCAGACAGGAGTCTGGCGATCCCGGGAGCACCAATCTCCGTATTGGCATTTCAGAACCATTGTGGCCTCGGGAGTATTGGGATCGCTATATCCGCAACGAAAAGCACCTGCGAGCGACCATTGCATATATCGAACAGAATCCTGTGAAGGCGGGCTTATGTTCAAATGAGGCAGAGTGGCGGTGGAGCAGTGCATCAGGAGAGTCAGAGCGATATTCGTGAGTCAAGTGAGATACTTGACTTACTCTGGACTCATACTTGACTTAGTCGGTGATCGACGACGAACCAGATCCGATCGAATTTGAGATCAGCGACGAACTCGACCTGCATACTTTCCGCCCTGCGGAAGTGGGCGAGTTGGTGCCGGATTATATCGAGCTGTGCCTCGAAAAGGGAATTACGCGGGTGCGTATCATTCACGGCAAGGGCATTGGTACGCTACGCACCACGGTGCATAAGATTCTCGAAGGTGATCCGCGGGTTGCGCGATTCGAACTGGCAGGCGCGACTGAAGGCGGCTGGGGCGCGACGATTGCTTGGCTGCAGGGTTAAGTTGCGTGCCTGCTATTCTTCAATGCTAGCTAAGTCGCGCAGTGATTGGCCTTCGGCGATGACGTCTTCGATCACGGCACTGCCGTTAAAAATACGGACCTCAACCCAGCAGTCTTCGTTGCGGGTGGCTTCGCGGGCGAGTCGTTCGGCGCGGGGTGCTTTGGCTTCATCCATGTAGAAGCGAGTGAAGGGGATGTCGATGCCAAGCCCTTGATGCACGCGTGTGCGGTTGCCATCGGCCAGCTGTTCCCAGTTTACTGCCTGGCCGCGAGATTTGGTTTTGAGGTAATTCGTGGTTTGAGTGGGGCGCTCAGATGACCAATCGGTAAACTTGGCAAAGCCTTGTTCGTCGACGTTGAGTAGGGCGTAGCCGGTTGCCTTGTAGTCGATGGCATCGGTGACGGCCTCAGACATCGGCACAAAGTCGTCTTCAATACGCAGCCAAACGTAGCGGCCCTGAAATGGATCGACTGGGTCGATGGGCTCGGTTTTGAAGCGGAAGAGTTCACCTTCGCGCAGCACGGTTTCGTGTTGCTGAATCATTCGTAGTGGCACGGCCACTTGGGCGACGATCAGTAGCCCGAAGAGTAGCATTCGCCAGTTCATGATGGAGCCCCTCCCAGTGGATACTTTTTGCGAGTCACGATGAGATTGGTCGCGAGGAAGCAGCTACCCATGAGGATGAATGCGAGTCCGCGTGCGAGAAAGCCAAAGTCGCTATCGAAGAATCGCGTAATCAGCAGTAGGCCTAGAACGGCCATGCCGTAGTTGACCTGTCGGAGCTGAGTGCTGCGGCAGCCTCGTGCCAGATAAGCGAGGCCGAGTGCGAGCATGTAGGCGTTAAACAGCAGAGTGTTGATGAGTGCACCTCCGCTGCTTGCGGCGAAGAAAAAGCCCGCGCTCGCAAATAGGGGGAACGAGCAAAGGATGAGTTTGGGCAATGAATTACGCCGTAGCGTCTTGACGGCGGTGAGTGCCCATACGATTGCCAGTCCAAGTGTGAGGCCCGAGTCGCACCAAATGCCCCATTCCTGGTAGTTGCCGTAGTGGCGTGTGTTGCTCCAGCCGATGTCGTACCACACACCTTTCCGGGTAAAGATGTAGGCCAGCACCGTGATGCCCGCCAAGCCAACCGTTTGTAGTGGATTGCGCCAGCCTGATTCAGTTGGGAACAAGCGTAGGCCGAGGAGCCCCGACAGGCTCAAGAAGCATGCATAAGCGACGATCCACAGTCCCGGTACCGTGCGCTCCAGCACGATTCCTAGGGCAATCGACAGCATCAGCATCAATCCCCACAGCGAGAGCAGTCCCTCGTGGGCTTCGCGTCGGATGAGTCGAACGACATGAACAACCGCGGGAATCAGCAATAGCCAAAAGCCGAGCGCTTGACCGTATTCATCCTGTGCTGCGCCGCTCCAACTGCAGATCAGCGTGATATAAAACAAATACGCTCCTGTGGAGGGTAGCAGGAAGATGAGCGGTAGGATGAGCAGTGCCCAAATCAGCAGAAAGCCTGGGGTGTTGCTGGGTAGGTGATAAGTTTGTCCGATCAGCGCAATACAAGCGCCGACTGCCAAGCTATGGAAAATGCCCGCCGATTCACACAGCCCCGTGCCGCCACGGCGAATCGCTAATGCGCTAAGTGCCACGCCGATGGCGAGCGGGCAGAATGATAGCACGGCTCGCGCGGTTCTAGACAGATCGTCCCAGTTATGGGCAAATAGTAGGATGATGCCGCCGCCGATGAGTAGCGCTCCGAGCACCGCGCAGACAATAGCTGCCCAGTGCACGCGTGATTCAACTTGATTCGAATAATAGTCTTCGAGTGGTTGGCGGGATTCGGCCGAGAGGATGCCTTTATCTTCCAGAATGGGTAGCTCTTGCAGTAACCATTGTCGGTATTTTTCAGGAATTTTTTGCATAACAAAAGCAGCCTGTAGGACATTCCTGTATTACGTGATTTTTGCAATGCTTAATTCTTGGTTCAGTCGCCCTAGCCTGTTCGCCTTCATGCATTTGCATCCTTGTGTATATACTACGGGAAACGCACTTGCCAGCGGGCGCTAGTTTCACCATTTTCTACTCTTTTTCGCATTTCCGGTGTCCTCAGTGAGCCGAGATCTGCGCATAATTTCATTCAGTAACCGCATACATTAGATCTCATGATCTCAGCCATCCTTAAAAAGTTTTCTGGTCGTCACTATAAGAAGTTTCTTAAAAAGTGTGCCTATTACCGAACGTATCAACGCATTTGAAGTTGAATATCAAGCGCTTACGGAGCAGCAGCTGCGCGCCAAGACCGCCGAGTTTATGCAGCGCCATCAGGATGGTGAGTCGCTCGACGACTTGTTGCCGGAGGCGTTTGCGACAGTGAAGAACGCGGCCCGCCGTATGTGCGGTCAGGAGTTTGACGTGTGTGACCACATGTTGCCGTGGAACATGGTGCACTACGATGTACAGTTTATTGGCGGGATCGCGCTGCATGAGCGGCACATTGCTGAGATGGCGACGGGTGAAGGTAAGACACTCGTCTCAACCTGCCCGCTCTACTTGAACGCGCTTTCCGGCAACAACTGCCAGTTGGTCACCGTCAATGACTACCTCGCTCGGCGTGACTCCGAGTGGATGGGCCACCTGTTCCGCATGCTCGGTCTCACTGTGGGCTGTATTCAAAATAGCCAAGCGCCACAGATTCGTCGTGAGCAGTATGAATGTAATATCACGTACGGCACCGCTTCGGAGTTTGGCTTCGACTACTTGCGCGACAATGGCATGACCAGCCGCAAGGAGGACCAAGTGCAGCGCGACCACTTCTTCTGTATCATTGACGAAGTTGACTCGATCCTGGTCGATGAGGCGCGCACGCCGTTGATCATTTCCGGCCCGATGCAGGATGATAATCCGCTGCCATTCGGCGAAATTAAGCCGAGCATTAAGCAACTGGTCGCCAAGCAACAGGCGTATTGTAATAATTTGGTCGCTGAGGCGAAGTCCGCCCTTGAAGGCGAAGGCTCTGACGAAGATGCCAAGTATGCGGCAACCTCTAAGCTCTACCAAGTGAAGCTTGGCATGCCGAAGAATAAGCAGTTTCACCGTCTCAATGAGGTGCCGGCGATCCGCCGCGCAGTTGATAAGTTCGACCTCGAGATGAACAGTGATTTCAATAAGAAGGAGCGTTACGCGCTCAAGGAAGGGTTGTTCTACGTGATCGATGAGAAGCAGCAGCAGGCCGATCTGACCGAGAAGGGCCGCGTGCTGATGAGCCCGAATGATCCTGATGCGTTTATGCTACCGGACTTACCGACTCAGTTCATTGAGATCGATAAAGACGAAAAGCTCGCGGATGAGGCGAAGCAGGAGGCCAAGCAGGCCGCCGAAACTGGCTTCCAACAAACCAGCGAGCGCATCCACTGCATCAGTCAGTTGCTCCGCGCATTCAGTCTGTATGAGCGCGATAAAGAATACGTGGTGCAAGAAGGTAAGGTCAATATCGTCGACCAAAATACTGGGCGGGTGATGCCTGGCCGCCGTTGGTCCGATGGTCTGCACCAGGCGATTGAGTCGAAAGAGAACTGCACGATCGAGAAGGAGACTAAGACGTATGCGACGGTGACGATTCAGAACTACTTTCGCATGTATGAAAAGTTGTCTGGTATGACTGGTACCGCGGAAACTGAAGCCTCTGAGTTTCACGAAATTTACGGCCTCAACGTGATGGTGATCCCGACCAACCAGCCTTGTATCCGCATCGATAAGAACGACGTCATCTTCAAAACGCGCCGTGAGAAATTTGCTGCGGTAATTAAGGAGGTCGAAGCAGCGCACCAGAAAGGGCAGCCAGTTCTGGTTGGCACCGCATCGGTTGAAGCCTCTGAAGTACTGAGCCGCATGTTGAAGCGCTCAAATATCGGGCACAGCGTGTTGAATGCCAAGTTCCACGAGCAGGAAGCGGAGATCGTTGCGAATGCTGGACGTAAGGGCGGCGTGACGATCGCAACCAATATGGCGGGTCGTGGCACCGATATTAAACTTGCCGAAGGTGTACCAGAACTCGGCGGTCTTTATGTGGTGGGCACCGAGCGTCATGAATCGCGTCGTATCGACCGTCAGCTACGTGGCCGTTGCGCCCGTCAGGGAGATCCTGGCATGTCGAAATGCTTCGTCTCTTTGGAGGACGATCTGATGCGCCTATTCGCTAATGCCGGCCCGATCTCACGCATTCTGGAGAAGTCGATGAGCGAAGGTGAAGAGCTGGAGCACCCAGCACTTAACTGGTCGATCGAAAATGCACAGAAGAAGGTGGAGCAGCAGAATTTCTCCATGCGTAAGCGCCTGTTACAATTTGACGACGTACTCAACATGCAGCGCGAAGTCGTTTACGGTATCCGTAATGAAGCGATTCGATCGGACACGCCGCGCGACATCATTTATGAAATGATCGAAGAAGAGCTTGAAGTGCGCCTTGATGTACTCGCTGGCGATAGGGATGGTGATGCAGTCGATCAGTTCCTCGCATGGCTCAATGCTTACTTCCCAGTCGCATTGAAGGTCGAAGAACTTGTGGGCCAGGGGCCTGAAGCACAGCAGGTGCTTATTCTTGAGCGTATCCAACAAGCCTACAAGAAACGCGAAGAATTTGAGTCGGCCGAAGCACTGGTCGGCCTGGAGCGTTATATCGTGATTCGTTCGCTTGATCGCCGTTGGCAGGATCACCTCACGGAGATGGAAGAGCTTCGCCGCAGCGTGAATTTGCGTAGCTACGGTCAAAAAGATCCGCTCAGTGAATACAAGAGTGAGGCCTATGTATTTTTCGAAGAATTGATGACGAATGTCCGCACCGAGATTTGTAATGCGGTGTTCCGCACTGCAACCAATCAGGACGCTTTCCAGAATATGCTCGCCCGCATGTCGCAAACTGCGCAAGTCGCAGGCCCTGGCACAGGGCAGCCGCAACTCGGGGCACTCGCTGGAGCAGCTGCGCAAGCACAGCCTGCGCAAGCGCCCGCAGCGCGTAAGCCAGTGGAATTGCCGAAAGTCGCACCGATCCGCCGTGAGATGCCTAAGCTTGGGCGTAATGACACAGTCACTATCCGCAAGGGTGCGGAGACCAAGGAGCTGAAGTTTAAGAAGGCGGAAACAATGATTCTCAACGATGGTTGGGAGCTAGTGCAGAAGTAGGTCGCATCGCGTACGTTTTCCAATAAGCACAGGTCGTTTGGCCTGTGTTTTTTGTGTTCAGAGTGGCAGCCGCATCTACTTTCTATGGCCGAGGCTACTTACTTAAATAGTTCGTCCCAAATCTTGTCTTCCATCGATCGGCTGGGTGCGGGGGAGTCGCTTTTGGTCGGCGTTTGCGCCCACAGATAAGCCGCAAACGCTTGGTCCTCGGCCGAGAGCATTGCGACCGGCAGTTCGAGTTCTGCACCATCGGCTTGGCGGCGAATTTTCAATGAGCCTGCTGTGACTTCCAGAATCTGCGCAACGAGCTTGCGCTCATTCTTATCGAAAAATGTTTGAAGCGTCTCTTCTGCCCGAACTGCAAAAGAATTCTGAGCTGGTTGGTCTTTGGGTGCTTCCAGAGCGACTGGCGGTTGGCCGCTGGTGTCGGTGAGCTGCTGAATCGGTGCTTGCTCCGCAATGATTTCGGCGGCGATCGGTGCAGGCGGTTGCGATTCTTTGCCTAGTTTGTACCCAGCCACGAAGCAGAGCGCACAGGTAGCGAGTAGGAGAGGGATGGAAAGAAGACGGGTCATGAGGCGAACCTAAGGAATCGATGGTTAAAGTTGCTACGATGCTGATAACGATCAATTTGAAAACAATTTTAAGCGATGATTTTTATCAGTGTTGTCATCTTGGTCAGATTGGGGATTCTGCTGATTCAGGTATTGAGAAATTTTAAGGCGTTGACCGTATGATAAAGCTTGCAGAGGAAACCAATGAATCAAGCGCGGAGGAGTCTCCGNGCGTTGTGCGCTCGCNATGGTGGGGCCTGCTCGCGGGGGCTCTCACTGCGCTATCCTGGGTGTTGTCGATTCCGCCGTTTGAATTTGCGGAGGCCGCGTATATTGCGTTTGTCCCTCTGATTCTGTGGCTCTATACGCAGCCGAGTCGGCGGTTGACCGCAGCGGTGGCATTGGGCACGGGTTGGGTTGCATGGTTTGCGATTTTGGTCTGGCTGAGGCATGTGACGTGGTTTGGCACAGTGGCTCTCTCTGGTATCCTCGCGGCGATCTTCATGGCGTGGGTATTATTAGTGGGCTGGTTATTGCCTATAGTGGCGAATCGGTCGTTTCTGTGGCGGGTCGTAGCCTTTGCCGGACTGGCGGGTGCGTGGGTGCTATTCGAATGGTCGCGCACCTGGTTTCTTTGGGGCTTCCCGTGGGCACCGCTATCGCTGAGCCAATGGGAGCGGCCGGTGGTGCTGCAGATTGCGGCGTGGACCGGCGCTTATGGGGTCTCGTTCTTGCTGATCTATTTCAACTTTTGTATCGCGCAGACCTTGCGTAATCGGGTTGTCATTAAGGAGCGCAAGTTGTGGTCGGGTTGGTTCAGTCTGGATCTGTACGTGGCGATGGCGTTGCTGGGCTTGTGCATTTTTGTGTTTTTCAAATCGTTACCTCAGCGTGATACGAGTGTGTCATTGTTTACGGCGGCGGTGGTGCAGCCCTATATTGCGCCAGAGCTTAAGTGGGATGAGTCGCAGGAGCTGGTGAATTTGAACATTTTGGAGCGGCAGACACAGTTTGTCGCGAGTCTGGAGAGCGATGTGGTGCTGTGGCCAGAAGCGGCCACGCCATGGCCAGTGAAAGGTTACCCGCAGATGCAGGCACGAGTCGAAGCGCTGGTGGATGATATTGGAAAGCCAATCTTAATGGGAAATCTCGCAGTGGATCGTGAGGCGGATTCGTGGTATAATGGCGCGTTTCTAGTCGAGCCAGAGGTGGGGCTGTCGGAGATTTTTTATGTGAAGCGCGAGTTGGTGCCGTTTGGTGAGTTTGTACCCAAGCCGTTTGGCTTTATCTCAAAGGTCGTGCCAGTTGGGGGTAATTTTGTGCCAGGCAGTGATCCGAGCTTGATCGAACTTTCGGTTGGCGAAGAAACCGTGAAGATAGGCTGCTTAGTTTGCTATGAAGATGTGTTTCCTCGCTTGGCGAGAGAGAGCGCACGCGCAGGCGCGCAGGTGTTTTTTGTGGCGACTAATAACGCGTGGTATGGTGAAGAGGGCGGTGCGTCTCAACATGCGGCGCACTCAGTGCTGCGAGCGGTGGAAAATCGCCGCCCCGTAATGCGCTGCGGCAATGGTGGTTGGAGTGGCTGGATTGATTGCTACGGCACGGTGCGTGATGTCTTGTATGATGAGCATGGGAGCGTGTATTTCCGCGGAGGTGGAAACTACACAGTGCAGCACTTCGAAGAATGGATGCGGCAGCAGAGCTTTTACACGCGTCACGGCGATTGGTTTGCGGCGCTTTCCGGTGGGCTATTCGCCATTGCGTTGGTGATTGGGCGTGTGCTGCAGCGCAAGGCGTCGGCTTAAGTGCGGCGAATCCGTTACCAGCACTGCGCATGCTGTGGTTGAGGCACAAAAAAACCCCTCGGCTAAAAGGGGCCGAGAGGCTTAAACCTCTAACACTAAAATTAGATCGCTCTAGCGGCTGGCAGCTTGTTCGGCGAAAAACTCTTGTAAGACCTCCATCCGCTTTTGTTGGATGTGCTCTTGCTTCACTTCAGTTTTGCTGCGCTGCCGTTCATTTTCAGTCATGATGCGGCGCATTTTGTGAATGGCGATTGTTTGGATCTGGCGCACGCGTTCCCGAGTAATTTTGAAGGCTTCTCCAACTTCTTCAAGTGTGAGCGGATGGTCGCCGTCGAGGCCGAAGCGTAAACGGATGATCTCGCCCTCACGCTGATCAAGCAGTGCGATGACGGATTGGATGTCATTATGGATCGATTTTTGCTGAAGGTTTTCCAGTGGTGTCGTCTGGTTTTCATCTCCGATGAGTTCGCCAAAGCTGGTATCGCCATCTACGCCGACGGGTGCATCCAGCGAGGAGGGACGCACGCTGACCGACTTGAGGTGTGCCACTTTATTGACTGGCATGCCCATATCGTAGCCGATTTCTTCGTCGGAGGGTTCACGGTCGAGTTCGTCCGTCAGGCTTGCGGTAATGCGACGCATTTTCGCGATTTTATCGACGAGGTGTACTGGTAGGCGAATGGTTTTGCTCTGATTGGCGAGTGCGCGCTTGATTGATTGTTTGATCCACCATGCGGCATAGGTGCTGAGCTTGCCGCCCTTGGAGGGGTCAAAACGTTCAACCGCTTTAATCAGACCGATATTGCCTTCGCTGATTAGGTCGAGCAGCGGTAGACCGAAATTATTATAGTCATGAGCAATTTTGACAACGAGGCGCAGGTTCGCGGAAATCATGCGGTCGCGGGCGGCTTTGTCGCCTTGCTGGATGCGAGCCGCCAACGCGACTTCATCCTTTGCGGTCAAGAGAGGAGTCTTGCCAATCTCCTGCATGTAAGTGCGCATGACATTGCGATCTTTGGAGGGCAATTCACGTACATCAGTAACGGCTTCAACTGTCTCGTTGTGGGCGCGAGGCACAGCCGAACATGTATCAGCTAAACGGTTACGGGGTTTCGATATTGCCAGTCTTTGTGCCATATTTCGCTAAGGTTAGATAGTTAATATTATGTGAATGTTATTTTAATAAAAACAACAGCCAGAGAATGCTTATCTCTAAACGCACAAATCTATCGGATAACCCTAACGTCCCTTACAAAATAAATAATATTATTCTAATTTTTAAACATTTCTTCGGCTAGGGACACGGCCTTGAGCATCCCTTTGGCTTTATTCACCGTCTCCATGAATTCATTTTCAGGCACGGAATCGGCCACGATGCCAGCGCCAGACTGGATGTAGATGTTGCCATCTTTGATCACTGCGGTGCGAATGCCGATGCAGGAGTCGTGATTGCCCTCGTAGCCAAAATAGCCGAGTGCGCCGCCGTAAGCACCGC
>JGI20153J14295_10003501_pt1 | contig 10464 bp, 10 predicted proteins | sample COG_03_FD_14295 | JGI IMG/M metagenome (IMG submission 14295) | reverse complement strand
ACTACCATCTGCCTCGCGTCGCCCCAACAGACCACCATGAATCTTCGGATGCAGGGTTTTCACCCGGCCATCCATCATCTCAGGGAAACCCGTATAGTCCGAGACCTCCTGAACACTCACGCCATTGTCGTGCAGCAGCTTGTGAGTACCACCGGTAGACAGCATTTGAACGCCGTAACCTGAAAGTGCCTGGGCTAACGCTAACAGGCCGGATTTATCTGAGACGCTGAGAAGCGCTGTATTGATTTTATAATTATTCATAGGTTATCTTCGACGCCATAATCATCATTGACTAACAAACAAAAAGACTGCAAAACAAAACACTGCAAAATAAAACACTGAAATGCAAAAAGGACGGTTACCCGTCCTTTTTTTAATCCAAATATTTTACACACCTACCCGCTAAATTGGAATTGCCAGGCTAACGTACACGCCTACAACATGCCGTACTTTTTCATTTTTTTCCGCAAAGTACCGCGGTTTAGGCCGAGAATTTCTGCGGTCAGACTCTGGTTCTGTCGGGTGTGACGCAAAACGCAAGTCAATAGCGGCATTTCAACCTCGCACATCACCAGTTCGTATAAATCAGATAATGGCTGGTCGTCCATCGCCCTGATATAGGCCTTAACCGACGCCGTCACCGAATGACTTAACAGGGGTTCTGCCTCAGCACCCGCGTTATACCCCTCAATCACGTCGCTCATTCGGCTGCTAGTTTGCGTGTTCTTTTCTGACTCTTCGTGTATCGACATATATGGTACCTCCACCGGTTTAAGCCGCCATCTCTTCCAAGAATGCCTCGATTATTGCTTCCACCTGTTCCTCAGCCGACTGCAAGCCATTGAACTTACGCATAAATTCAACGCTTACTCGACCCGAGAGGTACCATCCCACGTGTTTCCTAGCAATACGGGCTCCAAGCACCTCGCCGTAAAATTGTACAAGGTCTCCTACGTGTACGATCAGCGCGCGTTTTATCTCACTTTCTACGGGATTTATTTTCATTTCTCCCGTTCGCAGGTAATGATCCACCGTTGCCGCAAGCCAAGGATGACCCTGAGTTGCCCGACCCAACATGACAGCCGCTGCACCAGTCTGATCTAGCACGACACGAGCCTTCTGCGCTGAATCAATATCGCCATTGGCAACCACAGGGATGCTAACCGCATCAACAACACCGGCAATCGCCTGATAATCAACATCCCCTGCAAATTTACAGGCGCGCGTTCGGCCGTGTACGGTCAAAAGCGACACTCCTGCGGACTCAGCAATTCGCGCGATCGTTGGCGCATTTTGGGTTTCTTTGCACCAGCCGAGCCGAATCTTGAGGGTTACCGGGACGTCAACGGCGGCCACCACAGCCTCAAGAATCTTAGCCACCAGCTTTTCGTCCCGCAGCAAAGCCGAGCCCGCTTGTTTATTACAGACTTTTTTGGCCGGGCAACCCATATTGATATCAATAATTTGAGCCCCGCGACCCTGATTCAAACTCGCGGCTTCAGCCATCATCTCAGGCTCTGCACCGGCAATCTGAATCCAGCGCGGCCCCGGCTCATCATGATAGGCAAGGCGCTGACGGGATTTCACGGACTTCCACAAGCGAACATCGCTGGTGATCATTTCAGACACCATCCAGTGCGCCCCGAATTCTCGGCACATATTTCGATACGGCTTATCTGTCACACCGGCCATAGGTGCGATGATCACTTGACTGGCGTGCTGATGAGGCCCGATCGTTAACATAGACTTTCCATCGGTCGTTTTGAGTCAAAGCTCGATATCTTACCGTAATCCAGGATCAATCACGAAGCGGGCTCAATGGTCAGACGATAGCTCAGCGCGGCTTTACCTGGATCGACGATCGCCAACGAAAACCGAACCTCCGTATAAGCGGAAATATATCGCAACCCCACCAACTCTCCTGCAAGATAGTCTGCCGGCTTAAACGTCCGTTGAGCGACGCGCGCACCGTTAACGTCGACGAAGGATAATGTCAGGTTTGGAAATAATTGGCCAAAGGCCCCCGCATTTTTGATGATCGCGTCGACCTTCAGAGCATTCGGTATTGTCGGATGGCTGCGCACGACCAAATCGGTGGTGGCCAGAACAGCGCTGTTTTGATAGGTCTTAAGCTGGCAACCAACATACCGACAAAACTGCTGATAGTAAGGTCTTATTGTTACGTTTTGCGCCAGGCGGTCCTTCGCAGACCAGGTATATTGTGCCCCGAGGACCAAGAGCAGCAACAGCGCGCCAAGCGCCCAGGGCCATTGGCGCAATACGCTCGGCGCCTCTGGGTCGCCGAAGATCTCCGCAGGGTCCAATGACTCAAAAGCCAAACTCTGCAGCTCACTCTGATCCGGCGTGTCTGGCTCGGCATCTGCCACCGTCTCTAGTAATGATTGAACAGTCTCATCCCCTCTCTCCGCCACGACATCCAACATGTCATCGTCAGAGAGCCCGGGGCCGGCGTGCGTTGCCTCCTCCTCAGACCAGTATTCGTCACTGTCCAGCATGTCGTCGTCGAGACTATCAACAACTTTCACGCCAGTGACAATATCGGCCACCTCAACAACAGCCTCTTCTAAGGCAGGGTTTTCGGTGCCGCCGGCAACATTCTCATCGTTTAGGACATCGCTCACCAACGCCAACGGGATTCCGTCTCCGTCAGCCGATTCAGGGCTTAGCGTATGGGCACCATTCGGCGCCGCTACAGCCTCCTCGTCGTCCGCCACAGAATCACCAATGGCAGCGACCGTGTCGTCCATGTCAGCCTCACCCTTGGGATCCAATAAATAGGCGCTTGCCTGAAATACTTCCAGACAGGAGCCGCAGCGAACAGCGCCACCCGCCGCGTTCAGCTGCACACCGGTCACTCGAAAGGACGTCTGGCAGCGCGGACAGCGGGTTATATTATCCACGGAACTCACAGGCTAACCTGGCTTTTTGGCAGCAAGACTAACCCAACCATCCAACTCCCCCTCAGCGACAAATTCCAGCTTCGCGTATGCGGCTTTGACCCAATCCTTTTGACCCACCATGATGCCAGACAGCAACACGTGGCCGCCGGGTTTCAAGCTGGCAATAAGATGCTCCGCCAGGTCAATCAACGGTTGAGCAAGGATATTGGCAACAACCGTATCAAAACTCGAGGCCACCAGTGCCTCCGGCATCGAGATCAATAGTTGCTCTTGAACCTGATTACGTGTGGCATTATCCAGGGTCGCGACCAGCGCTTGAGGATCATTGTCTATCGCCCGCACATGATCGGCACCAAGCAAGAGCGCCGCTATGCCGAGGATTCCTGACCCGCAGCCAAAATCCAACAGCTGTTGGCCGGGGACGATGTTGCCTTCGAGCCACTCAAGACACAATCGTGTGGTCGCGTGGGTACCCGTGCCAAATGCCAGCCCGGGGTCAAGCTGAATAATGATGGCATCATCGGCATTCACTTCGCGACCTGAAGGGCAAACCCAAAGACGCTGGCCAAACTGCATGGGGTGAAATCGCGTCAACCACTCGCGCTCCCAGATGCGATCACCCACGACCTCAACGAAAAGTAACTCAAAGCCGGCTTCAGAAAACCGACCACGGACGCCATCGATATCAACATCCTCCGCATACAGACCGGTCACAATAACATTTTCCCAAACCGGCTCCTCGCCAGGGCCAGGCTCGTAAATTGGCTGATCTTCGGCGTCAATCACCGTGACAGAGACGGCGCCGGTGTCCCAAAATATATCTTCTATCAATACCAGGCTGGCGGTTGTGCCAGCGACGGCTACGGTTTTCCATTCCACGGTGCGTTCACATCCTATGTTGTTCGTAATTCTAATATTCGAGTCTCTGGCACCCAAGAAAGTCATTTCAGCTCTCATGCTACCAATCAAAACCTTGCCCGCTTATTGTTGTGGAACGGGGCCAACTTGCTGCGCCTAAAACCCGTACTTCATGCTCCAACACTTTGCCGTCGAACACCCCATTAAATGTACTGTTAAATGTACTTTAGGTGGTGGCTTCGACATTTGGTCAGGCCAATACTCTCAAGCCATCGGTATGCGTCAAGGAACAGCCCACTGCCTTGCTGCTGGCAGCTGATACTTTACAGGCGCGCCATCGCCGCTTGCAGCGCCAGGCCGTAACCTTGCGCACCGAGGCCTGTAATCACCCCTACTGCAACATCGGACAAGTAGGAATGATGTCGAAACTCCTCCCGGCTATGCACATTGGAGAGATGGATTTCGATAAAAGGAATGGACAAGTAGGAATGATGTCGAAACTCCTCCCGGCTATGCACATTGGAGAGATGGATTTCGATAAAAGGAATGGCAACCCCCAATAAAGCATCTCGCAAACCAATACTGGTGTGAGTCAGCGCACCAGGATTAATGATAATGTAGCCAATACCCTCGGTACCGGCCTGATGAATTCGATCAATCAGTTCATGCTCGGCATTACTTTGCACCGCCAAAATCTCATGCCCCGCTGCCAAACCCTGAGCAACCAGATCTTGGATGATATCAGCGAGCGTCCCATGACCATAAACTTCCGGTTCACGCTGACCGAGTAAGTTAAGGTTCGGACCGTTTAGCACAAGTATTTTCGCCATTTTGTCGCTTTCCAGAATTAAGTTGCTGATTTTATCGTTATTTTACTGTGATATTCACCCAGGAGCCGGCCTGTTATCGCGGCAGAGTCACCTCAAAGGCACTGACTGCCACCTGGGCGGATAACACAACCCAGCTTCGGCGCAACCTTGATATTCGATATGCACCGGGTCCAATCCATCGCTCAGTGGCACGGTGAGCTCCAATAAACCATAAAACACCTGCACCAGACCAAAAGTTTCATCCTGCTTCTCTATGCCCTCGGGCAATACTACCGATAAAACCAAGTCTGCTTGCCGTATTTTGATTCGATCACGATATAAATAGTAGCCTGGCGCTATCTGCCAGCGCAGAAGCAGCTGCTCATTGTCCTGTAAAGCGGTAAACTGGAACGCTTGATCTACAGGCAAGTAGGTCTGCGCCCCATTGACGGGAAACGATATGCTGCGAAACTCAGACGCAACCGCAACTGCGGCGAAGAGCCAAGAGCTCAGCACGATTAACAGGCCATGCTTTATGCTTCGCGTCACGGTTTCCATCATGGTTTTCATCAATGTTCATTCACCCATGGGATAACTTATTATATTGCCGCACAGATTCCACAATATCTGCTCTATTTTCCTGACCCTCGCGCTATCAGGTTGTCAGCTTGCGCTGCCGACACCCACAAGTATAGCGCCAGTCACTGCCACCGCACAGGCTTCAGCGCCGAAAGTGCCAGCGTCTGGGTCAAGCCGACAGCATATCATCGAGTTACTCAACGCTGGCCACGATGCGCTGCGCAACAGCCGGTTTACGACCCCAGATGATGACAATGCCTATCTGCGATACTCGCAGGTACTTAACCTTGAGCCTGAAAATCCCGAGGCGCTGCTCGGCCTATCCAGAATTGTCGATGCTTACTTGGAATTAGCCATTAGCCAGGCGGCCAAAGGCAAGCGGCACAGCGCTAAAGACTTCGTGAACAAAGCCCGCTCGGTGGATCCCCACCATACGGGCATTTCGGCCATTGCGAACATGATCGATGAACAACAGCGTAGCCACAGTGTCGATTATTTTTTGCCTGATGCCGCCTTGGAGTCCCTCGCGGCCGTCAATCGAACACTGGCCGCAGCAGACCCTGAATCGCCAATTCCAGCGCCGCAGAACGCGGATTATCCCAACACCCAGGCAGCGCTGGCCACTGTCGCGATCCTGCAAAAGGTGGCCCGGCAAATCGAGCAGACCAACGCATCCATCATTATTGGCGCCAGCTCCGACGCTCTCGGCAGGCAGATCTACCAATATTTGAACCAGACAACGAGCAAACGCATCCGGGCTCAATTTGAGTTCAACAACCAGACAAGGGTTAGTCTGTACGTTCGCTGACGAGAATATTCGCCAACCGCTTTATTTGATTAACTCCGCAGCGACCAGCGGACAGATGGACGCAGACCCGTGAGCGGTTTTTCGTTAATATAGCTGCCTAATCATTCTCCTNGGTGAACAAACCTTGAGCGCTTTCGATAAAATCAAATCCGGACTTTCCGACAGTTTCGAAGTGTCAGCTACCTCTGGCTCTCTCAGCAAGGGCCTCGGTACATTATTCCTATCGATTTTAGTCGCCATTAGTATCGTCAGCTATCTATGGGATTCGGAGCCGGAACAGTTTGACGTCGTGGCGTTAACCACGGCCGAGACCGAGAAAGTCGGCGTCCGCGTCGTTCGTGGAAGTACGACCGTGGCGGCAACCATCGGCATCGCCGATCGATTGCTACACAAACGCGGCGGCTATTTAACGAATGACGTTTTTCCACCAGGAATCTGGATGGACAATGTACCGAACTGGGAGTTTGGCGTTTTAGTCCAAATTCGGGACATGGCGCGCACCTTGAGAAATAATCTGAGCCGCTCTCAGTCCCAATCCACAGAAGATATTGGTCTGGTCACCGCCGAGAATCAATTTTACTTTGATAGCGACAGCTGGATGCTACCCGCCAGCGAGGACGAATACGATCGAGGGATCATTGCCCTGGAAGATTACCTCGCACGCTTGGGCGCACTGGATCAGCCATCGGCTCAATTTTACGCGCGAGCGGATAATCTCCAGACCTGGCTGTCGGAAGTCGAAACCCGACTCGGCAGCCTCTCTCAGCGATTGAGTGCCAGCGTGGGTAAACGCCAATTGAACACCGCCCTGGCTGGCGACCCAGCCGCCACTCAATCAACTTCAAGCCAACCTGAAACCGAAGTAAAAACGCCCTGGACAGAGCTTGACGATGTTTTTTACGAAGCCCGAGGTACCACTTGGGCACTGCTACATCTATTGCGCGCTATAGAGATCGACTTCAAGGACGTACTTGAGAAAAAAAATGCCTTAATCAGCTTACGCCAAATTATTCGTGAACTTGAACCGACTCAGGACACCCTCTGGAGCCCCCTAATCCTCAACGGTGATGGGTTGGGTATTCTCGCCAATCATTCGCTGGTGATGGGAGCGCATATATCCAGAGCCAATGCGGCGATTATTGACCTTCGCCGCTTACTCACCGAAGGCTGATTTCGATATTGGAAAGATCTCTTGAGGTCAAATCGGGAGATTTTTCATTATTATTCGCCATTTAGCGTATATTGGCAGTTCAACCTAAGCTCACTCTTTTGTACTATGTAGCCCGGCTAACCGCAGCCTGCTTCGGCAAGCCGGAAAAAAAGTAGAAAGATCCCTAATAATAATCCGATCGGAACTGACTATGACTGATATGTTTGATACAAGCTTGCCACCCTTATTCGGTGTGCTCGGAATGGTTTGCGCCCTTGTTATTTATGTTGTGATGACAAGATATGAAGAGGGCGGAGAAAAGATCAAGAAAATCGCTAAAGCTATTCATGAAGGGGCCATGGCCTTTATGCATCGCGAATACCGCATGCTTTTTCTATTCGCTGCGCCTTTATTCCTCATCCTGCTCGTGTCGCCACTGGGCATAAATACGGCTCTGGCGTTTGCAGTCGGTGCACTCACCTCTGCACTGGCTGGCTATCTGGGTATGTTTGCGGCCACCAAGGCCAACGTTCGAACGACTCACGCCGCGCAGACCTCTGGCGCCGCTGGCGCTCTGACAGTCGCCTTCTATGGCGGCTCGATCATGGGCTTGTGTGTCGCTTCTCTGGGCCTGATTGGGCTTGGCGGTCTCTACTGGTACTTCGGCGGTGATCCTGATGCCGTTCACGCGATCCATGGCTTTGGTATGGGCGCATCCAGTGTTGCTCTATTCTCTCGAGTCGGCGGCGGTATCTTTACCAAGAGCGCCGATGTCGGTGCTGACCTGGTGGGAAAAATCGAAGCCGGCATTCCAGAAGACGACCCCCGCAACCCAGGCGTGATTGCTGACAATGTCGGTGATAACGTGGGTGACGTCGCGGGTATGGGATCTGACATTTTCGAATCCTATTGTGGCGCCATGATTGCAACCATTGCGATTGCCTCAACCCTGGCTCTCGGTGGCGAATTCGGAATCAGCGCACTGGCGCCACTAGCGACAGAGACTGGCCAGCAAGCACTGATGTTCCTGCCTCTGGCACTGGCATCAATCGGCTTGGCATGTTCCATTATCGGTATTCTAGTGGTTCGCAGCATGTCTAACAGCGCACCGGAAACCGCACTGCGCATGGGCCATCAACTCTCGGCAGTGGCTTTGATTATCGGCGCCTACTTCCTGACTGACTTTGCCGGCATTTCACTGAATGTCTGGTGGGCGATAGTCGCCGGCACCGCGGGTGGCATCCTCATTGGCCTCGTCACTGAGTACTATACTTCCAAGGCTCCCGTTATTAGCATAGCTGAATCTGGTAAGACAGGCACCGCCACAGTCATGATCACTGGACTTGCGGTGGGCATGCAGTCAGTTGTCATTCCTATCCTCGCCATCAGCGCCATCATTTACGTTTCGACAGATCTGGCAGGCCTTTATGGCGTCGGTATCGCAGCAGTAGGTATGTTGGCCACTGTGGGTATGACCATGGCCCTCGACGCATACGGACCCGTTGCCGACAACGCCGGCGGGATCGCAGAAATGGGCGGCCTTGGTGCAGAAATTCGTGCGATTACCGATGGTCTCGATGAAGTCGGTAACACCACGGCAGCGATCGGCAAAGGTTTTGCTATTGGTGCAGCAGCGCTGTCAGCCCTGGCGATCATTGCGGCGTTCGTCGAAACCATGCATCTTCACAACGCAACCTTCAGCCTTGAACTCTCCAATCCGAAAGTACTGGTAGGTATGTTTATCGGCGGTACGCTACCATTTTTGATTGCGTCCATCACCATGACCGCTGTGGGCGATGCTGCAATGGAGATGATTGAAGAAATTCGTCGCCAATTTCGTGAGATCAAGGGTTTGATGGAAGGTACCGCTGATCCGGACCACACTAAGTGTATCGATATTGCCACTAAAGCAGCATTAAAGAAGATGATTCTGCCTGGGATAATTGCTATCTCAATGCCTGCAATCGTTGGTTTTGGTTTAGGCGGAGAGAGCCTCGGCGGCATGTTAGCGGGTGCATTACTGGGCTGCGTTCTGCTGGCTCTGATGATGGCGAATGCCGGCGGCGCCTGGGATAATGCGAAGAAATATGTTGAGAAGGGTAACCTGGGCGGCAAAGGCTCCGACGTTCATGCGGCGGTCGTCGTCGGCGACACAGTTGGTGACCCGTTCAAGGATACTTCGGGCCCAGCCATGAACATCTTGATCAACGTTATGGCGATTGTCAGCCTGGTTATAGCGCCGCTGTTGTAAGGCGCGCTATCAGGTATAAAGAAAGCGGGCTTAAGCCCGCTTTTTTTATATCTTAAATAAGACCACTCAACTCAATGATCTCTATAATGGCAGCTTCATTGTCATTCTTATAGACAGCCTTTATGACGACAACAATACACAAAACAACACCCCCTCGACTCCACGTCTATTTGGTTGCTGATGAAGTCGCATTTCACTTTTCAGCAGATCACCACCAACTGTTACAACAGCTACTGCCTGGGTGGGAGATTATTAAACTGACCAGCGAAGCTGAACTACTGCAGGCATTACCCGAGATAGAAGTGCTCGACACCTGGCGGTTCGATGCCAGCTGGTACGCCAAGGCGCCGGCTCTGAAGCAAATTTTCACTCCAGCCGCAGGTCATGACTGGATTCAGCAGGACCCTGACGGCAAGGTGATTATTTCACAGGGCACTTTTCACGGCAGCATGATCGCAGAAACCATGCTGGGACTGATGCTGCACTTCAATCGCCGTATCAGCGCCATGCTTGCCTTGCAGCAGCAGCACCAGTGGGATCGAAACCAACAGCAAAGCTCACCGCTACTCAGTAGCCAAACGGTGGTCATCATCGGTTACGGTAGCATCGGTAAATTCTGCGCTCGCTATCTGACGCAACTTGGTACTCGTGTTTATGCTCACCGGCGATCCTGTTCCAGCGGTATTGATCCGGATTCCGGCGCTGAATATATCCCCGCCGAATCACTGAATGACCGCCTCGCTGAGGCTGACCACGTTGTTCTGCTTTTGCCCGGCGGCGAGCAAACCCAAGGATTCATGAACCGTGAGCGCCTCAAGTCGATCAAAACAGGGGCTTATCTCTATAATTTTGGCCGTGGCACCACCTTACCCACAGCAAGCTTGCTCTGGGCATTAACCCATACCGGTATTCAAGGCGCGGGCCTTGATGTCACTGAAGTTGAACCGTTGCCCGCCGACTCGCCATTATGGGACCATCCAGATGTTGTCGTGCTACCCCACTCCGCCTGCATATTCAAAGAGTACATGAGTTTACATATCCAGGAGCTCAGAACTCTGTTGGGCAAGGTTCAGGCCTAGTTTCCCCCC
>JGI20153J14295_10003496_pt1 | contig 10476 bp, 9 predicted proteins | sample COG_03_FD_14295 | JGI IMG/M metagenome (IMG submission 14295) | reverse complement strand
TCGCGCCGACGCTCTTCCGTGAGCGGGGGAATGTTGATGAGGATGGACTCGCCATTGTTCATCGGATTGAGGCCCAAATTGGCATTGATGATGGCCGTTGCGACCGGATCAAGCATGTCCTTTTCCCAGACCTGAACGGTTANGGTGCGCGCATCCGCTGAATTCACATTGGAAACTTGACTCAACGGTGTCATGGACCCGTAATATTCTACTTTCACACTGTCCAACATGGCGGGATGTGCCTTGCCTGCGCGAATTTTCTGAAGTTCCGACTCCATGTGCTTGATGCCCTTGTCCATGGCTTCACGCGCCATGTCTAACGCCATTTGAATTTCCTCTGTCATGACCTTGCCATTAATGGTTTACCAAAGTACCTACATCTTCGCCTGAAATCAAGCGTTTGAGGTTGCCCGATTTGTTCATGTCGAATACGACGATGGGCAACTTATTCTCGTTGCACAATGTAATCGCTGTCAAATCCATCACTTTGAGTCCTTTGGAATACACTTCATCGAACGTAATGGTGTCGTATTTCACCGCATTTGCGTCCTTCTCCGGGTCCGCGCTATAAATGCCATCGACGCGCGTTCCTTTCAAAATCACATCCGCATCGATTTCAATTGCCCGCAAAGAAGCCGCGGAGTCGGTTGTAAAAAAAGGGTTGCCGGTTCCACCACCGAAAATTACCACGCGTCCTTTTTCCAAGTGACGCACTGCTCGACGCCGAATGAAGGGCTCCGCGATTTGCTTCAACTCAATGGCTGATTGCAATCGGGTGTCCATCCCTGCGCTCTCCAAAGCACTTTGCAAGGCCATGGAATTGATCACCGTCGCCAACATGCCCATGTAATCCCCTTGGGTCCGTTCCATTCCTCCTTCCTCCGCTTGAACGCCTCGGAAAATGTTGCCACCGCCTATGACAATGGCCACTTCGAGCCCTGCATCCACAATCGTTTTGATTTCGTCAGCGTATTGCTTCAAGCGCTCATTGTCAATGCCAAATTGCTTTTGACCCATGAGGGCCTCGCCGCTGAGCTTTAGGAGGATTCTTTTGTACTTCATTGCGGGTACAAATATCCGCAATATTCCTTCACGTGGCGTACAGAAAAAAGAAAGGGCGACCCAATTGGATCGCCCTCTGCAATTTCAATCTTATTTCCGGTGGTTCAGTCGAGCGCTGCTCGGCAGAATCCCGTGGCCTTCGCACCGCTGCTCAACGAGTCAACGTATTGTGCAATGTTCATCTTTCCGTCTTTGATGAACGCTTGATTCACCAGTGTCGCCTCCTTAAACCACTTCTTCAAGCGGCCTTCAGCAATCTTAGCGGCCATCTCTTCTGGCTTGCCTTCTTGAATCGCCAATTCCTTACCAATTGCCCGTTCCTTCTCAATGAGATCTGCAGGAATGGTTGACTCATCCAAAGCGACGGGAGCCATCGCAGCTGCCTGCATCGCGACATCACGTCCGCCATCGCCAACATTGCCGTCAAATGCAACCAACGTTGCCAATCGGTTTCCAGGGTGGATGTAAGCAGATACTTGAGCGCCCGCGAGGGTGTCAAAAGATCCGATTTCAATCTTCTCACCAATTTTACCGATTTGCTCTGTAATTTTCTCTGCAATGGTAATGCTCTCACCTGGGAACGTTTGTGCCAAAAGCTCATCTTTGGAAGTCAATTGACCGTTCAAGGCTACGTCCAAAATGCTCTGCGCCACTGCAACGAACTCTTCATTCTTTGCAACAAAATCCGTTTCACAGTTCAAGCCAATCAAGGCACCGAAATCGCCAGCACCGTTCGTGCTCGCCAAAATCGCTCCTTCGCCTGTTTCACGATCACCGCGCTTGGCAGCAACCTTTTGTCCCTTCAATCGAAGGATTTCAATGGCCTTGTCAAAATCGCCTTCTGCTTCTGTCAGGGCTTTCTTACAATCCATCATGCCTGCTCCCGTATGCTTACGGAGCTTGTTCACTTCTGCAGCTGTAATGCTCATATGAAATGGTTATTTGCGACGGCTTACCAACCGCCGCGGGTTCTAAATCAAAAAGGGTTAGGCCTTCTTTTCGTCTGACTTGTCCTCTGCTGCTGGAGCTTCCTCTGCTAGCGCGGGAGCTTCAGCCGGTGCTTCAGCCGGCGCTTCAGCAGGAACTTCAGCCTGTGCTTCAGCGGGTGCTTCCTCTTTCGCCGCTTTCGCCGCTTCTGCTGTTGCTTTCTTAGCCGCTGCATGCGCGTCTGCCTGATCTTTGTCCGCTTTGCGGTCTTGCAATCCTTCCGCTACGGCTTGAACCAAAACATCCAATACCAAAGCGATGGATCGACTCGCGTCGTCATTGGCTGGAATGGGGAAATCAACCGGACGTGGGTCCGAGTTGGTGTCCACCATGGCAAATACAGGGATGCCTAGTTTGCGTGCCTCAGCAAGCGCAATGTTCTCCTTTACAACGTCGACAATGAAAATCGCAGAAGGGGTGCGGTTCAAATCAGAGATGGAACCGAGGTTCTTTTCCAATTTCGCACGCTGACGGCTGACTTGCAAGCGCTCACGCTTGGACATGGTGTTCAGCGTACCGTCCTGCTCCATTTTGTCGATCTGCGACATCTTGCGCACCGCCTTTCGGATCGTGGCAAAGTTCGTCAACATACCTCCCGACCAACGTTCCGTGACATAGGGCATGCCTACTGCCTTCACGCGCTCCGCGACAATTTCTTTGGCTTGCTTCTTCGTTGCAACGAACAAGATTTTCTTTCCGCTCTTGGCGATTTGCTTCATTGCTGCTGCTGCCTCGTCAAGCTTCACGCCTGTTTTGTGCAAGTCAATGATGTGAATGCCTTTCTTCTCTGTGAAGATGTACGGCGCCATGTGCGGGTTCCACTTGCGCTTGAGGTGGCCGAAGTGAACTCCGGCTTGGAGCATTTGCTCGAAGGTTGTGTTTTCCATGTTTACTTTCCTGGTTTAAGCAATTCTCTGGTAGCCGCAGAATGCGCGAGTCCAAAGAATTTGGATGCTAAACAAATTATAATGTTCTGATCGATTCGATTAACGCTTAGAGAACTGCGACTTCTTACGTGCTTTCTTCTGACCGAATTTCTTACGCTCAACCATTCGTGGATCACGAGTGGTGAGGCCTACTTGCTTCAACGCAGACTTCCAGTCTGGGTTGATTTCGATCAAGGCTTTTGAAATCGCCAATCGGACTGCTTCCGCTTGTCCGGTGATGCCACCGCCATCAACGTTCACTTGAACGTCGTATTGACCGATCGTCTCGGTCAGCATGAACGGCTGATTAATTTTGTACTGCAACACGGAGGTGCTGAAGTAAGACGCCACGTCCCGCTTGTTCACAGTAACGTTTCCTTTTCCGGGCTTCAAGTACAAACGCGCAACTGCGGTCTTTCTTCGGCCAGATGTGTTGATGACTTCCATTCGATGTAATGATCAAGCTTGAATCAAGCGTTCAATGTGAATTGCTCAGGCTGTTGAGCATCATGTTTGTGATCCGGGCCTACATATACATGCAGGTTGCGGAAAATTTCTCGTCCGAGTGTATTCTTTGGCAGCATGCCGCGGACCGCGTCCTCGACCAAGGCAAAAGGCTTTCGCTTCAATTGCTCAATGGCTGTGCGCTTTCGCTGACCACCTGGATAACCCGTGTAACGGATGTATTCCTTTTGCTCCCACTTCTTTCCTGTCAAAACAACCTTCTCTGCATTGACCACAATCACGAAGTCGCCACAGTCGGCATGGGGTGTAAAATTCGGCTTGTGCTTTCCACGCAATCGCTTAGCAACTTCGGATGCCAATCGGCCCAAAGTTTGGCCTTCAGCATCAACGACCAACCACTTCTTGTCGGCGTTCTCCTTATTGATGGAGCGGGTTTTGTAGCTCAAAGTATCCACAGCTCAATGTTTTGAATGTTCGAATTCTCCCCAAAATTGGGGGTGCGAAGATAGCAAACGGATGTTTACAACCCAAGACATCTTGTGGACAAAACTGATTAGTCGCTTGAGTCGTCGGGGTTGGCACTGCCCGGAGAAGGTGCTGAAAACCAATTATTCCCAAGCATATCAAAGGATACAGACCGTTTTTTCTCTGCAAGCGGCAGCGTCCAAGAGCGCACCTCTCCCGATGGAATTTTCAAATAAATGATTTCCGACTCTGCAGAAATTCCAAAAGAAAACGATCCCTTGCCCGATTCATAACCCAGCCAACAACCTCCCGAAGGCAAAATCATTGTCCCAAAGACCAGTCCTGGCTGCTCCTGATTGTCCGTCAACTCCCACCCTTCCAAATCGCATGGTTCCTGCGCCGCATTGCGCACTTCTATGTAATCTGCCGGGTCGCCCTTGGCGTGCACTTCGGACAGGTAAATCTGGGCGCTGTTGCACCTCCCCACCGATTGCCGTTGAGGCGACCAACGCTTTCCATTCGAAGAATAAACCCGCGCCGGAGGAATGGTCTTCTTTCGGNCCTTTCCTTTTCGGTCCTTTCCTTTAACGTCGGGCAGCCGCCAAGTGACATTCAGTCGAATCACGTGTTCATCCCATGGGTCTGCTGATTGCCATTCATCGGACCAGACGTAGGCCGTTCCCACCGTCCACTGCTTATTGATCTCACGTTTCAATTGCAATTGAAAACGGCTGCTTAATTCTGCTGAACCACCCGCCATGTCCTTCATGAAAACTTCATAGCTCGGCACCAATGACCACGAATTGCTTGGGCTCCATGCATACCCCAAACGGAAACGCTGAACCAAGTCTCCCGAAACTGCATTGCCCTCCATTCCCGTCATTGGATTCCATGCCTTCGTGGTCATCAAGCGCCATTTCCACTGGCCCGGGCCTCTTTTGGCCTTTCCATCGAGTCGAACGGCAAAGCGTCGAACTGACTCATAAAACCCTGCGTCTCTCTGGCGCTCGACCCAGCGCCATTGGGCCTCTGCGCTCCACATCTTATTCAACTTGTAGGCGACGCCGGCGTTTACAAATCCCCGGTCGTGCCACGTTCCCGCCATGGCCCATCGGTTCTCCCACTTCAATGACCAGCTCCAATCCTTTTTGACTTTTTGCTCCACGGTTAGGCCCGCCCAACCCCCGATATCGGTGTATTGTGCTTGCGCCGTGCTGATCACTGCACCTAAAACGAGAAAAACAATGCACCTGTTCATCAATCAGATTTCCTCATATATCCGAATCACCCCCAAATCAACTTCATCGTCCCCCTTCTCAATGGTCAACTGCTGAATGATCGGCACATCGGGACCGCCGGCATTGAGCGTGTCTTCGCTGTACACATAAATCGTGTAATCCCCGGGGCGCATGCCATAAAAAGCAAAGTCTCCATCGTAATTGGTTCGCACCCGGTCGTCCGGCCCAATGCGGTCACCGTAAATAATGAAAACATCTTGGTCTGCGGCGGGATGCGGCGCTTGTGCAGAGGCCGGATTGACGATGACCAATCGTTTTTCGACCTCAACACTTCCCTGAATGGTCGTTGTACCCCCTTCACCAGCCGTGCGGCTGCATCCTATTAATGCGATCAAAACCAAGGCAAAAACTGCCGGATTCAACCTCCAATTCATCGAATTATTCGTCATTTGAAAAAATTGCATGCGCTTCATGAGGGTGCAAAGTAGTGCCTGAAGTAATTTCGAGCACAATCATGATGGTCCCACACGAAGAACATTCCCCTTTGCAGCACATCGGCCTCGGCGAAGGCCGCATTGAAATCATTTGCGGTCCCATGTTTTCGGGAAAAACCGAAGAACTGCTTCGCAGGGTGCGTCGCGCACAAATTGCCCACCAACCTACGGTGATTTTCAAACCTGCCACAGATACACGCTACAACAAGGATGCGGTCACCTCCCATGATTCCAATGCGCTTCCGTCCGTCACCGTTGCCAACAGCGAAGAAATTCTGAATTACCTCAAAAGCCAAGAAAGGCCCATCACCGTCATCGCAATTGATGAAGTTCAATTCTTCGACGACGGTTTGCCTGAAATCTGCATGAAATTGGCGGATCAGGGCATCCGTGTCATTGCGGCAGGACTCGATTTGGATTTCACCGCCAAGCCCTTCGGGTGCATGCCTGAACTGCTTTGCTTGGCAGAGGAAGTGACCAAACTTCACGCGGTTTGCATGGAAACAGGCCGACCCGCTCATTTTTCACATCGCATTGCCGGTGGCGCCAATACCGTGGAAATTGGAGAGAAAGACCGCTACATCCCGCTGACCCGACAGGCCTTTGTAGCCGCACGCAACGAGGCCAACGACCAATGACCGTCAGGGACTGGAAAAACTGGTTGAACGACCGGCCCCAGCAGGATCAATTCAACTTGATTCAAACACGCAAGAACGCGGACCACGAATCCCGTTTGCGCGCGACCCAAGACTCCCGGCAACTCCCATTAACCGCAGCACACGAAACCCTTTTCATCGCCATTCGCGGTGTCTGGCACGATGGACATGATTACCTCGCAGCCGCCCACGGCATGGGCGCGCGGTATTTTTTGGTCCAATCCGAAACCCCCCTCCCGTCGTTGCCCGATTCCGATGTGCTCGTCGCAGCAAATCCAATGCACGCCTGGCAAGATTTTGCTCGGCACTGGCGAACCGTGTGCGACGTTCCGACCGTCGGAATCACAGGCAGTAACGGCAAAACAACGGTCAAGGAATGGTTGATGCAATTATTCGCCAAGGATCACCATGCCTGTGGAAATCCGCGAAGCTTCAATAGTCAAATTGGCGTGCCGCTGGCGCTGGGCGATCTATTACCGGACCACGACATCGCATTCATTGAAGCGGGGATTTCAGAGCCCGAAGAAATGCAACGCCATTGGCACGTGATTCGTCCAACGCACGGCATTCTGACCCACATTGGCAACGCTCATTTGCAAAACTTCGAAAACGTTGCGGCGCTCACCCAGGAAAAAATAAGCCTATTCCAAGGTTGCCAGTGGGTCGTGATGCCGGGTCAACTTGACTTGGCCAAGCAATTGCTAACGGCCCAAAACATTGCCGTCAAAACCTGGGGAGAAGCCCCGGACAACACCCTGAGGGTCAAGAGCCACGTGCAAGATCACGGGCGCAGTGTATCCATTGCTTGGAATGGGATTGAATCGATCTGGCGACTGCCTTTCTCAGGGGAAGTTGGCTACCGAAATGCGATGACCGCAGCGCTGTTCGCCTTGGAATGGGGATTGAGTGAGGATCACGTTCGTGAAAGCCTATTGCATTTCCAAGACCTCGACCACCGCATGCAGCGGCTGCAAAAAGCCGATGGGTCGTGGTTGATTTCAGACGCCTACACCAACGATTGGGATGCCCTTCAACTGGCCATTCAAGACTTGGGCCGACTGCCCGGTCCATTCAAACCCGCCGCCATTATTGGGGAAATCCCCGGCATGGACGCCGAGGGGACCGAGCAGTTGGTTTCGTTCATCCGCAGCCATGGCATGGATCCGGTATGGCTCATTGGTCCTGCATTCGACGGCCTCGGCGATGCCCCAGAAAAAACACTCCGCACCGTGGAGGAGGCGTTGGAGCTTTTGGCAACGAATCCGCTCAGTTTTCAGGGAAAAAACACCCTCATCAAGGGCGCTAGGGCAGCACAATTCGAACGTTTGATTCCAACGCTTATGCACCGAAGTCATGCGGTTCGTTTGGAGCTGAATCTCCCTGCTCTCGGGCATAATCTTCGGCGCATCCGCACATATGTCCGGGAATTTGCAAATCCATCCACGGACCTGATTGCGGTGATCAAAGCTTCCGGATACGGAACCAATGGTCCGGCCATCGCCCGGCTGCTGAAATTCCACGGTGTAACCCTGCTGGCTGTGGCCTGCACCGAAGAGGGCGTCGAGCTTCGTCAACACGGCATTGTCTCCCGCATCATGGTCCTCAACCCTGAACCGTCCACTTTCGCCTCCCTCCTGCAGTACCGATTGGAGCCGTGCATCCACAGCCTCCAACAATTTGAAGGGTTCAGCGATGCGTGGCAGCAAAGCGGCGCGACAAAGGCCTGGCCCATTCACCTCAAAATTGACACGGGCATGCATCGGCTAGGGTTTGGTGACACGGACCTATCAACCCTAGCGGAGATCATAAACCGGCCTTCTGCGGAAGTGAAAACGGTATTCAGCCACCTGGCCAGCGCAGACCGACCCGAACAGGACGCCGCTACGGAAAAGCAAATCAATCGGTTTGAAAAGGTCGTGTTCGCCCTTCGTGAGGTCCAACCCAACATCAAGTCTCACCTGCTCAATTCTGCAGGACTTGTCCGATTTCCGCAGCATAGCGGGGATTATGTGCGGATTGGAATTGCGTTGTTTGGCGTGGAGCCGTCCCACGCGGAATCCTTGGAGTTGGAGCCCGTCGTTCGGTTCCACACCGTGATTTCATCGCTGCATGATATTCCGGCCGGTGAAGGCGTTGGTTACGGTTTGGAAGACGCAGCGAATCACAGCCGACGCATCGCGACATTGCCCTTGGGGTATGCGGATGGTTTTCCCCGAAACCTCTCCAACGGACAAGGGAAGGTGGTGCTTCATGGGAAGCAAGCGCGGGTCGTTGGAAAAGTCTGCATGGACATGGTTATGGTCGATGTAACGGCCATTCCCAGCGCACGAGCCGGCGACGAGGTGGAGGTCTTTGGAACCCAACACCGCATCGAAGAATTTGCCGCAGAAGCCGGAACCATTCCGTACGAAATCCTCACCCGCATTCCCAGTCGCGTGCAACGGGAGCAACGAGGAGATTGAGGTTAAACCGCCTCCTTCAATCGGTACTTGTAGAGCATTCGATTGATCCACCAGTACATCACGGGAACGATGATCAATGTGAGGAAGGTCGCGAAAGTGAGTCCGTAGATAATGGCCCAACTCATGGGCTTCCAAAACACGTTGTTGTCACCGCCGATGTAAATCCGTGGGTCGTACTCGGTCACCAACGTAACAAAATCAATGTTCAATCCGATCGCCAACGGCAACAAGCCTAGAATCGTCGTAATCGCGGTCAATAAAACCGGCCGCAACCTCGTTCGACCACCTTGGACAATGGATTCCACCACTTCCGAAAAAGGCAGGTGATTTTCCTCTCCCAATTCCTTTCGCTTGCGTTCGCGGATCAAGTCCGTGTAATCAATCAAAACAATCGCATTGTTGACCACCACGCCCGCTAGGGAAATGATACCAATCATGGTCATGATGATCACAAAGTCCATTTGAAATATGACCAAGCCCAACAAAACACCAATGAGGCTGAAGAATACGCTGAACCCAATGATGAATGGTGTGGTGATGGAATTGAACTGCGCCACAATGATTAGAATAATCAAGAATAGGGCCAGCAAAAGGGCTTGTGACAGGAACGCTAACTCTTTGGCTTGTTCTTCTTGCTGGCCGGTGAAGGCAAATTGCACCCCACGAGGGGCGTTGAAATCCTCCAATGACGCTTGCATTTTCAACACAATCTCATTGGCATTCGCCCCTTCCAAAACATTGGAACTCAGGGTGATCAATCGATCCAAATCCTTTCGCTTCACACTGCTGAACGTTGTGCTTCTTTCCGCAGTAGCGACGGCGGAGATTGGCACCTCTTTGATTTGACCGTCGGAGGCACTCCGGAAAATCACCTTTTGATTCATCAAGGCATCCACATTGTTGCGCGATGATTCCTCAAACCGCACGTTGATCGGGTAATCATCCTCACCATCTTTAAAGGTGCTTACCTCGCGCCCAAACAAGGCTGTTCGGATGGTGTAGCCAATGTTTTGCGTGGATAGTCCATAGCGACGAGCCTTCTCACGGTCGATGGTAATCGGCAGCTCCGGCTTCCGCTTGTCGACGTCGATCTTCAGTTCCTCCACTCCCTCAAAATCCAGCTCACGCAAAAACTGGCGCATGGAATTGGCCGTGGCCAAGACATCGTCGTAATCGTCCCCGCGGATTTCAATGTTGATCGGGGGGCCTTGAGGGGGACCGTCAGAGTTTTTGGTAACGATGATTTCGGCATCTGGATAACCTGATAACCGCTCCCGTACCAAGCGCAACACATCCCGCGTTGACTGCCCTCTTCGTTCTTGGAATTTCACGAAATTGACCGCAATTCTAGCTTTGTGTGGCGTATTGCCCAGCGACGGTCCTTCTTGCGGATCGCTCGTTCCATTGCCCACCTGGCCGATAATCGAATTGGCAATGTAGGCCTCCATCTCACCCGTCTCCGGATTGGGCCGCTGAAAACCTTCTTCATTCATCACCTCCAAAACCATTCCTTCAATCTCGCGGGTGACGCGATTGGTTTCTTCAATGTCCGTTCCAATGGGTTTGGTGATGAAAATGTTCAAGTATTGCGGTTCATTGCTTGGGAAGAACTCCACCTTGGGTGGGAAGGCTCCGAGCAAAACAAACGCCAAGACCATCAAGCCCGCCGTTCCAAAGAAAAACGTCCAAGGGCGTCGACCGGCCAAGGCGTAGCGAAGGAA
>JGI20153J14295_10003493_pt1 | contig 10480 bp, 10 predicted proteins | sample COG_03_FD_14295 | JGI IMG/M metagenome (IMG submission 14295) | reverse complement strand
ATGGGAGAGGCTTCTATTTTGACTAAAACTTCGTTTTCTGAAGGTGTTGGAATTTCTACAGTGGCGATAGAGATTTCTATATTCCCATCGCTGGTGACCATTGATCTAATCTGTTTTGAAGACTGCTCTGACATACCTTTCTCCCCTGATGGTTATTATTTTTATGTAGACTAGCACCTCTTCCAACCCAAGCGGAATTTTTCTACTTAGGCTGTTAGAGCTAGCTTTATCTTGGGGAAAAATGCTGGAATAAAACTAATACGGAAAACCCTTCACATTCAACTTGGCGGTATAAATACCCGCTGCCAGACAGGGAGCATCACCACAGAGGCGAAGTTTGTCACCGTCCATCGGCGCAGTTAAACCAGTGACAAATAAGGTCTTACCCTCTTCGCCACCAAAGGCTACATTCGTCACGATATGAATACCCTCTACAACTAACTGCCCAACCTCTTGATAGTTTTTATCTAAAACAACAACGACTTGACCATCTTTTCTTGCCGGCAATTCTCTAGTGGTTGTGACATAAATATTCCCACTGCAATCCTTACCCAAGCCATCAATTGGCGTATCGAGTAATTTTTGTGGGTTAGATACCTCACCCGTATTTAAATCAAAGGCCCATAGCCCCCGCAGGCCACCAACAATAATTTGCTGTTGATCAAGGGACAAGATAATGCCGTTAGGCTTGTCTCGCAGCGCTGGTACAAGTTCGGTAACAGCGGTGGCATTTACACTACCATCGGCAGTGACACGGTAAATACGCTGTCCCGGCTCTATTGAGCCTGGCCAGCCACCACCCTGAAGTGTCTCCGGGTTAATATTTGAGGGTGTATTCCAGTTGGGATCGGTAAAATAAACCGTATCATCATCGGCAATGGTTAAATCATTTGGCGAGTTAAAGCGTTTATCCTGATAAGAAGTCACAATAGGTGTGACCTGTTTGGTTTGCCAATCGATATAGGAAAGAGAGCCATCTAGCTGACGTGCTCCGACCAGATTACCTTTGCTATCCAGGGCTAAACCATTTGTGCCTGCAATTCTGTCATCCATCCATATCTGTGGTTCTTCGCCCACAGCCCAACGCCAGATAGTAGCTTGGTTACTTAATTCAAAACCATTTTCATCTAGTTGATGAGAGCCCATATTCGAGTAATACAGTGCACCTTCGTGCCATACAGGGCCTTCAATATTATTATACCCCTGGTACATAAGCGGAATATTTTCTTCGCGGGTAAGGGATATAGCGGCCAGGTCTAGCTGTATATCTGCAGACCCAGCCGAGCAATAGGTAGCATTAATATCAGAGATTAATGCGTGATCACTTTCATGGCCATCAGTCAGCTTATTAGAGCATGATGCAACAAAAACACTAGGTATAAGGGCTATGAGAAGGATGATTTTTTTAAAACAACAGGTTTTCGTAAACATAGAGGGCATCTTAATTTTCAACTTAGAATTTATATAAGTAGTCTAGCGCTTCGAAACTAATCAGCCAAATAGTCCTTATCGGAGTAGCAAAATGTGAGCTGAACTCCAAATAAACAACTTAAATATAACCTCTATATTGCTATTAATAGACGTTTTTGGCCTCTTGAATACCTCCTAAGCAATCCGTGAAAATCTATAAACTCAGGATCAAAATGGCCGTTATCTTCGCACTTAATTAGTAAGCAAAACGATATAATAGGCTTATATAACAGCATATTTAGAGGTTTTTTTAAAATAAATCTATCCATACATAGATAAATATAAATTGCCCATATCATGGGCCATATGTATAATAAATCGTTTTTACAATCATAACTCTTACATAGTAAGCTGGAACCCACGCTCAATGGATACTTTCAACTCGCAAGTTTCGAGATATCTCTCGAAATTCTTAAATATATCTTTTAGCGCGAGCAAAGGTATGGAGCCTTGCGGCAATGAGTAAATTCCCTTATAAATTTCTCTTGAGGCCATTACTTGCGGGCTTCTTAGTGTTGACCTCTGGATGCTCTACGCTACCCTCTCTTGGCCCTTCATCCGATGCTATCTTTGAAGCCGCTAACTTTCAATTGGTTAATATCTCACAAGAAATGCTACCAGCTGCTGTTGATAAGAAAACGGCCTATTTTAGCGAACGACTAACCGGACAAGAATTACTGAAAACCAATCAGAAGGCCATGCAGGGCGATATCATTTCTATTCGTATCTGGGAGGCTGCCAATGATGGTTTATTTGCCAGCGGTGGTCAGCGAGAAACTAATTTTGACCTGTCTGTTTCCAATGCTGGCAGCATTGACGTGCCCTACGCAGGCTCAATTGCGGTTATCGATAAATCGGTCCAGCAGATACGCCAGGTGCTCCTAAAGCGCTTTAGCCGTAAAGCCATTGACCCAGAGATTAATGTTGAGATCAGGGAGACGAGCTCTCTTGGCGTTTCTGTTCTCGGCGCAGTTGCAATACCAGGCCGAATCACTATTCCACCGCAGGGAGTCAAATTACTTGATCTTCTTGCTTTGGCTGGCGGTGTTCCACATGCCCTGTGGGAGAACAGCCTAACCATAACACGCGGTGATTCCTCTGAAACACTGGCAATAGACCGTATATTTGCACAGACAGCCAATAACATAGTCGTTTTACCTGGCGATACCATCCAGGTGGACTATGCCCCCCGCAAGTTTGCAGTTTACGGCGCTATAGCTAAACCAGGAAATATTGTCGTTAATAATCCAGAACCTCGATTATCCGATCTGCTAGCCGAATCAGGCGGATTGAACGATATGCAGGCAGAAGCCAGCTCGGTGTTTGTGTTTCGGCCTACCGATAAAGCCTCAAAAGCACCAACTATAGAAGCCACCGCTTATCGACTGGACTTTTCAAGACCCGATGCCTTCTTACTGGCAAGTCAGTTTGAAATTGCGTCGACCGATATCGTTTATGTTGCAACTGCTGATGCAAGTAAATTCAGAAAATTTGTACGCACTCTTTTACTGCCTTTTCTGGGCAGTACTGGCAGCTTACAAAACTTAGGTAATTAAAGTGGATAAATCAGAAGCCACTCAAATTGAATCTGATTTTGATAGATCAGCCACCCTGATTTTGCTCTCAGGTGGTGTTGGTCAGCGCTCGGGCCATCATCAACCAAAACAATTTGTTGATCTGCACGGGCACCCAATGATTGCCCATACCCTTATTCAAGCGACTCAAGAAAACCGAATTAAGGAAATCATTACCAATGCACCTGCAGGGTACGAAAAACCTACAGCTGAAATCATGCAGGCATATTGTGGCGAAATACCTTTTAAAGTACTTACCTGCGGTCAAAGCAGACAGGATAGCTGCCGAACCCTCGTAGAGTCTGCAACTTACAATACAGTTGTGGTGCATGAAGCAGCTCGCCCATTCGTCGACCTAAAGATGTATAAGGAATTGCTCGATTGTTCCGCTCCAAATGCAGGCTTCTGTTATCCAATATCATTTTCGATGTGCAAGATCGATAACGAAACAAAGGAAATAACAGATGGAGTATCTCGAGAGGAGGTATTTGACATTCAGCTCCCGCAGAAGTTTGAACGAGATACATTGCTTAGCGCCCATAAACTTGCGCAAAAAAAGCAACAAAAGTTCACCGAAGATGCCGTTATGGTCATCAAAATGACCGACAAGCCGGTATTGTCTCTGCGCGGCTCCAGTCGAAATATAAAAGTAACAACCAACACCGATATTCTTATAGCAAAACAACTTATGGAGCAATTAAATGACTGAATCAATTCTGGTAAGCGGAGCATCTCGTGGAATTGGCTATGAGACTTGTCGTGTTTTGGCAAGCAACAACCCCGGCTGTAACATCATTATGGTTGCAAGAGCCTCTAAAGTTTTCGACGAAGCCGCAGAGAAACTAGCCGCAGAAGCAAAAAACTGCCAGATTATTAAAATTACCGCTGATCTGTCTGAGAAGAGCAGCGTTAAAAATATTTATGATCAGCTTGAACAAAAGAAAATCAGCCTTACTTCGATAATCAACAATGCTGGATTCACTAAACCGGCATCAATAAATGAAATAACAATGGATGATTTCGAGTTAACCATGCGTATAAATCTTTTTGCGCCCTTCGAGTTGGTGAGGACTGCAATTGCGAGAAGCCATGATTTGAAAAATGTCATTAACATTGCATCAACGGCAGGGATTGAAGGACGTGCAGGCTGGCTCACCTATTCTTCGTCGAAGGCAGCATTGATCAATATGTCTGAAGTTATGCGCAAAGAACTTGCCTCCTATGGCGTAAGAATAGTTACTCTGTCCCCTGGACGCTGCGCAACCGATCTGCGTCGCCTGCTTGCCCCAGAAGAAGATCCATCAACCATTATGCAAGCTCATCAGGTTGCCGATGTTGTAAGATTTATGACAACAGAAACTGGCCGAGTATTGATGAGTCAAAATCTCGTAGTCCGCACATAAAGTATGAAGAATGTTTGCAAACAGGCCGTGTATATTGATAGCCCCGCGTTATGGGCCTTGAGTCAAATTAACCCCTTTTATTGCAGCGGAATTTTTAGTAACACTGATACAAAACTGTTTATGCGATGGAATGCATTAACTGAAGCTCAAAGACTATTCACCAAACTACCCAAAAACCTAGATATACACAAAGTATCCAGAAAAAAAATCAGCAACCTGCCAGTTGAAAAAGGAGGGGTTCAATTCTACCCTTTCAACTCCAAATCCAATATGAACGCAGTAGCTAACCGAGATGTCTTTCATGTTCTCACTCTACATGGAGAGAGTAATAAGCGGGCATCATTTCGGCCAGCAGCGCGCATTTATGACTATGTGACCATTGCTGGCCCACTAGCACGTGACCGCTATTTGCAGGCAGGTATCTTCAGTCAGAATGATGTAGATAGTGGACGTTTAATCATGATGGGTGATAGTTTCACTCAAACTATACCGTCCTTCCGTAGTGCATCAGAACAATCGCAGAGACCGACAGTCATGTACTGCCCTACATGGGAGGGTTATGGCTCTAAAGCAGACAATTACTCTTCAATTAGTGGTGGGTTTGGTTTTGAAGCGCTCGAAAAATCGGCTCGTATATTAAATATTGAACATATTTGCGTAAAACCTCACCCCTACCTGGGCTTACTGCAACCTCAAATTTTAATGAAGTTTGCAGCAGGACTGAGAAGACTTTCTTCTAAAGGTTTTAGGGTTGAGATAATTTCCAACGAATCAAACATTTTACTTCGTGCAGCATGTAAACTACTTGCAGCCAGCACGCCTAATCTTAACATTTCTTTAGGCAAACCCATTGATATCGCTCTTGCTATTTGCGACATATCAGGTATGGAAAGTGTATTCCTAAAGCAGGGCATTCACCATATTACCATTGGCGACTTGAAAAATATTCCATCTCAAATACACAATATCTACGGACGCAAATCAATCACGAAGCAAGATGACTGCGAAACTAAATTGCAGCAATATCTAACATATGCTTCAGAAATAGACTCATTACATTATGCAGAAGTGTTTGGGTGGCATAACACCGAACTAAAAACCATGAGTTGTTCCGATCGCAATAAATGGTTACTTCGCTATATTCAGAGCAATCCATTTTGGTCAAAAGATACTGCGGGGTATACTGAATGAACAAATTTTTTATACCAATAATGGCCAGAAAAACCGCTTTATGATGAACGCTGAACCCAACGCAATCTAAGCGCATTGAAATCCGCAAAGAAGCGATTGGAAATATCGATAAGCTTCCAGGAAAGGCTTTCAAGGAAGTCTGTTTGAATCTGTTAAATAAAAATTATAAATAGGACATCTAACGATGACTGAAAACACAGGCAATAAAAATCAATCTTCTGACTTGAAAGATAAACCAATAGGTGCAGAAGAAAAGCCTCAGAATGACGGACCACAAGGCATCATACAAAATTCAGCTCCCAAGCCTGAGACAAAACATCGTTTTCATAGATTAATGATTTCTCTTCTTCTGGCTTTTGTTATCCCAAGCCTTTTGGGCATTGGATACTACACGTTTATTGCCTCTGATCGATTTGCGGCTGGAGCTAGCTTTGTGATTAGAGGCCTAGATACTGGCGGCTCAACGGATTTCGTTAGTTCATTCACAGGAATGGTTTCGGGGGGATCAACCGCTTCCGACGGTCATGTGGTTCGAAAATTTCTGGAGAGCCCGGATTTACTGCAACAGCTGGATATCGCTTTGGACTTGCGAGCTCATTATTCGACTCCCGTAATCGATCGACTATCTCGTTTTAATAATGAACAATCTTTTGAAGAGTTCGCTGATTATTGGCAGTGGCGTATTCAAACCACCTATGACAGTACGACCGGCATAGTTACTTTTGAAGTCCAGACTTTCGATGCTGCGACAGCCAAAAAGGCAGCTGACATGATCCTAGATCGTGTTGATTATTTGGTGAACTTTCTTTCCGAACAAGCGCGGCGTGACAGTGTTAAATTTACTATCAGTGAAGTTGAGAGGTCGGAAGCCCGGCTGTTGGCGGCACAATCCGCAATCCGAGAATTTAGAAGCAAGAGCGGTTCTATTGACCCCAAGCTCAACTCCCAGCTAGATACACAGTTGATAGCAGCGCTGGAAGCACAACTAGCCAATTTACAGTCACGTATCGCGGCAATGAGCTCTGAAGTAAGTCCCGAAGCACCAATGTTACGCCAACTTCGCCTACAATCCAGCGCTCTTAAGGACCAAATCCAACTCCGTCGCTCAGCAGTTGGAGGCAATAAAAACAGCCCCAAAGACTCATCCACAGCGGACAAGCTAGCAGAATTTGAATCACTACAGATCGAGCAGACTTTTGCTCAACAGCGCTACGCATCTGCACTAACATCGCTAGAAAATAGCCGGATGGATGCCGACCGCCAACAGCGTTATCTAGGTATTTTCTCGCGCCCTATAACCCCAGAAGAGGCAATTTACCCTCAACGGCTTCGAAATGTACTCCTTTGCATTGCTGGATTCTTTGCCCTTTGGGCAATCGGCGCGCTTCTCACGCTCGCTGTACGAGATCACATGCGATGATACGATTCCAGGGCCTTTCGGCCCTATTAACTCAGGTTAGGGTTATAGCTGCCTTAACCTTACGAGAAACACGCTCGACATTTGGATCCTCACATCTTGGCTACCTATGGGCGATAGTTCAGCCGCTTATCTCCATCTCATTACTTGTCTTTTTGTTTTACTTGATTGGTCGCCAGGCACCCTTTGGGAATTCGCTAGCACTGTTTTTTGCTTCTGCTGTCTTGACTCTTGATATGTATAACAAACTGTCTGTTTCACTAATGCGCGCCTTTGCATCAAACAAGTCACTGCTTACCTACCCGATGATTACGCAAACAGATACGCTTTTTTCCCGGCTAACACTGATTGCACTCACTTTTATTATAATCAACGTACTTTATTACTCCACGCTAATTTTTCTGGGGTTGGCAAACCCTCCAGCACACCCTGAACTTATTATTCTAGCTTTTTTGGGTACATGTGCATTTGGGTTCGGCGTGGGAACAATCAACGCGATCCTTTATCAGCGCAATCAGTCATGGCAACATATAGAAAAGATTTTTGCTCGCCCACTGTTTTTTCTATCTGGGGTTTTCTATGTTCCCTCCCGACTCCCCCCCGAGGCTGTAGCCTTTCTTAGTTGGAACCCGATTTTGCATTTTGTAGAGCTTACTCGAACTGGTTATTATTCTAATTATGAAAGTGAAATTTTAACTTTTCTCTATCCATTTGGACTCTCTATTTTTCTAGTCACTCTAGGCCTTTTTCTAGAGAGAATTACTCGGAAGTCGAGAATACAATGATTTCATTTGAACAAGTATCTAAGGTCTATAACGTCAATAACGTGCGCAAGGTTATCTTAGACGAGGCATCATTTGTATTTCCCTCAGGTCAGAATATTGCGATCATGGGCCAGAACGGCGCAGGAAAATCGACAATCACTCGTATGATTTCAGGCATCGAGTTACCAACATCAGGCTTAATTACGCGCGACGAGCGAGTAAGCTGGCCTCTTGGGTTTTCTGCTGGCTTTAACGGATTGATGACAGGTCTAGAAAATGTACGTTTCGTCGCACGCATTTATGGTGTCGAATCCGATGAAGTCCTGGAAAAAGTTCAAAGTTTTGCTGAATTGGGAACGTCACTGGCCCTGCCAATTTCAACTTACTCCAGCGGTATGAAGGCTCGGCTGGCTTTTGGCCTATCACTGGCTATCGACTTTGACACTTTTCTAATCGATGAAATCACCGCTGTCGGAGATCGACGCTTTAAGCAAAAAAGCAACGCAGCACTAAAGGATAGAATTGAGAACGCAAGAGTTATTATGATTTCACATTCCGAAAATACTATTCGGGAGTACTGTGATTCAGGCGTATTGATGTATAACTCGAAAATGTATTACTACGATAACACTGAGAATTTGATTAGTGACTACCGGCGTTATTGTTAGTTCTTGATATACAGCACCAATACAATCTGGATAAAACGCCCGAAAACCTCGAAATCCTTCCCAAGTAACTCGTAAGACTAAAGCGTTTAGCGAACCACTATAAAACCTATAGTCTCGACAATATACAAACTCACGTCAAACCTGTTCGTTAGACTTTTATGATCGTAGAAACTGGAAGCTTTTATGCTCTATTTTGAAGTTCTGGTGAACGATTTTCACCAATGGCATTTAAGCTGTTGAAAGATACGAATGATTACGGTACCTTTATTCATTGTTAAATAGATATTATTTCTTGGTGAATTCAATGGCGAATAAAACATTCTTACTTTTTTTGGTATTTTTCCTCTGTGCCTGTAGTGGAGGCGGCGGTGACGACACTAATAATATCAGCAATTCTGAAACTGATAGCAACGATCAAAGCACTAATACTGAGCCTTCAACTAAATTGGGGGAAGTGTGCGATATTAGCGACTCTTACTACCCTCTTCCAGGAACAGCTGTTCAATCATCCTACAATTATCGGACGCCAAAGCCTGGAGATATTAAAAAGTATGGAGTAGAACTTGACGGTTCATCAGTCTCAGATGAAGGAACGGATAATGAGACAAAAGAGGAAACAAATAAAAAATACGAGTCATACACAAGCTATTACAGCGTAAGTGATCTTTCCGCTATCACGCCAAACGCCTTACCCCCATTTACACCCTCTAGAAATTGGGCAACTAGTGTTTGGAATAACGAAAATATTATTTTGTCATTGACTGAAGAGAACAGCTTATCAACGAGTGAATCATCAGTATATCTCTACCCAAATGATGGAACAGTCAAAACAATCAAGTCCGAAAATGACGTTTTTGCCGAGTATGATGCAACGAATGATTTTTGGTTATGGGGAAAAACAACACTGCCAAAATTAGATACTCATACTACATATACCGTTACTTCTAAGAAATATGACCCCATTAATAGAAATCAACGGTGGAATAACATCTCGAATGTAACTGTGGGCGCTACCTCGATAAGAATGACCGGTATTGGGTGCATTGAAACAATTCTTGTGCAAGAAGATGAAACAAGAGTTTTAGAATTCGACGATCTCTTGGATGACTTAATTAACAATAGCATTGAAAGAGTTGATATAAACTCAACTTATTATATTCATCCTGATCTAGGTGCTGTTATATCGCTTCGCTATGAGAAAGGTTATCTTGATCAAGAAAGTAATTCTGAAACTGCAGTTATCAATCAAACCAAAATACTATCGGATATAAATTTCTATTCGAATTTACCGACAAAAATAATTAAATAGCTGTACAAATCAACTTTAGAAAAATTATAACAAGATAAATAAAGTCGGCATGGGGGCAACAGCAATATCAGGGTTTTTGCTAATAATCAGGTAGTTAGCATATAACTTATTGCTGTAGAAAGAGATCTAATAAAACTCTCTTTCTGCCCCCTTCTTTGAACTTAAGACGTTTTTTAATGCCGCAGATTAAAGATTTTATTCCCACTCAATCGTCGCTGGCGGCTTGCTCGATACATCATAGGCAACCCGAGAAACATCGGCGATCTCATTGATAATGCGATTGGACACCTTCTCTAACAACTCGTAAGGCAGATGAGCCCAGCGGGCCGTCATAAAGTCGATAGTCTCAACGGCGCGCAGTGCAATCACCCATTCATAGCGACGGGCATCGCCCACTACACCCACAGACTTAACCGGCAGGAATACCGCAAAGGCCTGGCTGGTCTTATGGTACCAATCAAAGTTATGCAGCTCTTCGAGGAAGATCGCATCGGCTTCGCGGAGAATATCCGCATACTCCTTTTTCACTTCACCGAGAATACGTACACCCAGACCCGGGCCGGGGAACGGATGGCGGTAAACCATATCGTAAGGTAGACCCAGCTCAACACCGATCTTGCGCACTTCGTCTTTAAACAGTTCGCGCAATGGCTCAACCAAATCCAGCGCCATATCATCGGGCAG
>JGI20153J14295_10003471_pt1 | contig 10510 bp, 6 predicted proteins | sample COG_03_FD_14295 | JGI IMG/M metagenome (IMG submission 14295) | reverse complement strand
TATTGATGTTGGTTCCTGTGGTAACGACCTGATACCAATGAGACATGGGATTAGTAAGAGGTGGAGCATATTCTCCTTGTCGGTTGGTTCCATGGCAAAAAGCACAGTCTGTCATATAGAGGTCTTTGCCGAACTTGTTGTTACCAGGGGTAACGTGACATATTTGGCAATCTTTTGAGAAGATGCTGATTCCTTTAACTTTGGGGTGTTTGCTTTTTCTAGGCAAAGGAAGAACCTTGCCGCTTATGATGATTCTATCAGGAATGACATTTCCTGAATAATAAACACGAACATTTTTATTAATTATGCCAATTTTTTGGTTTGTATTGACTGTAACTTTTATTAAAATATTATCTCCAGGGGCGATTACATTTCCGCTAACGCTTGTCTTGGTACAACCACATGATGTTTTGATATTTTCAATAACGACAGGCTCCTCAGAACTGTTATTCCCTTCAACCATCACGGTAGTTTCTTCTCCCATCGTAACGGTTGGGAACTCTACTTTAGCAGGAAGCTGTAATTCACTAGAGTAAATCACAACTGAAAAAAATGCTATAAATGTAATCAACTAATCTTATCGCAAAGACACAGAGTTATCAAACAAATGTAGCTTTGACTCATCTGGTATGACCCTAAGAAAAGCTTGCACGATTGAATCTTTCTTAGCTCCAATGTAATTGTATTCTAATAAAAAGTTTTCAGGGGATACTCCCAATGATAGTAAACTAATTCTGTTATCTTGGAATGCTTCACATTTTGATCTCTTCTTATTAATCAAAAAAAGAATTGGATTTCTCTTGTTTCGATAGGAATCACCGATATGAATCGAATCTATTGCATCCCATACAATTTCATAACTGTCGTATGAAGGTGCGTGAGAGAATGTAAGTCCCTTGGGGTTGATTCTAAACAGAAGTCTAGACTCGTTAATTTTTAAAAGGAACTTTACTAATGAAAAAAGTAATAGGGCAAAGATCAGACTTAGCCCTATTGATGGATAAATACTACTCTTCTTAGAAATGGAAATTACGATAAATATCCCTAGAACAATGGTTGGGATAGATGTTAAGATCACACCCCAAATATATGGCCATGAAAACTCTACGACCTCTTCAGAAATTATAATTTTACTGAATGGAAACACCTTGTATCCTATACATATCAGAGAGATGTTAGTTCGACCACTGTACCCCAATAAACTTAACATTTATCAATCTCGGGCTTTGTTGATAAGTTTTTAGTGTATTGTTGAAATTAATAAGTAAGAGTTTCTCTATCTCGCCTATTTCGCCTTCTTTAAGAAGTTCTTCTTTTGTCTTTTTTTGAAGCTCTTTATGGACTTTATCCTTAAAGAATGGGTATATGCGATCAAGCAAAGAAAAGTAACCTTTTTGCTTTAAGGTCAGCTCTAGCTCAGACAAAGACATCTTTTCATCAGGTAGTGTTGTAATGCTAACTTCCAATCTAAAAGTAACATTAGTGTAGCTCTTATTTGTATTACCTGACTGGACAGAAACGATTAACGGCTTTGTGTATTTGTAGTCAATAATGGGCAATACGACTTCAGGCTTTGCTTTTAAGCCCGTCGAGGTTATTGGTTTAATTTTATTTCTTAAAAAATCAACAAATGGATCTCTAAAATTATTTAGGCTGAACAGTGGTCTATCATCCTTTCCAGAAGATACATTAATTAGGATATTTTTATCTTCATTGCCAGATTTCAGCCTGCAAAAAACCAGCTTTTGACCTTGATACTCAACAAAAGAAATGATCGAAGATTCTTTCCCAAAACCTTCTAAGTAATTCCATTCTGTTAAATTTGGCGGGTAATACTGCTTGTCCCAATAATTTAATTTCTCATTGTCCTTACTATTGGCATATTTAAATACTAAGTTGCTGAGGGGTTCTGGAATATCTGAAGCAACTTTCCAGAGGAGGTATGGCTGTCTCCCTGAATTACCATCAGTCAATTTGAATTGAAGTAAATTCCCTTCAGAGGCACTAAACATCTCAGGGACGCTATCTATAAGCAAGCTATTAAATAATGGATATAGTGGTTCCGCTACATATTTATTTGTGAAGCACCAGCCTTCCCCATCAATATTCTCCATCATCACAAGATACTTTTTCTTTCTATCCTTACCTATATAGTCAGTAACTCTAAATGCCATCATATTGTCGTAAACAAATGAGTAGTCAATTGTTATTTTTGTTCTGAGAGAAACTCCCTTTGAGAATTGCTCAACAAAGTCACTCTTGGAAAAATGCTCTTTATATAGCCCCCTTTCTTCAGGGGAGTATAGACTAATAAATTTATCATATTTTTTTTCTGAACGGTAGTAATACCAAGAAATCAATCTCTTGGTCGCTGGATTATCAATTTTAGAAATTAAAGATGAGTAATTCTTAACTACTCCTTCAATTGGCATTGAGGAGCCATTGAGTACTATTGTTAAGTTTTGGTCGCTGGATTTTAGTTGGAAGACTTCGGAGGCTAAAACGCCTGCAAAACTAAAAAAAACAAGTAAGTTGATTACAAATTTCATAATAAATACTTTAGAAGGTAATTGAAGGGCTTGTCCAAACTAAAGACTGCCATGTGTAGCTTTGCGAACTACCCACTCCCAGCAACGAGTATGATACCGTTATAGAAGGAGGCCCAGCGGAACCATTTGCACTACCAGAAATATCATTCGTGGTGGCGTTGTAGTTTACTGTTGCCCCGAATCCAGCGGCACCTGATCCCGTAACAGAAATGTGGACATAATCAGGGTCGATTTTTGTAACCGAGACAGAACCACCAATATCAATTTGGCCATTTCCATTAACTGCAATTAAAAAATTATCTGTATTGTCACAAGGGTTTTCTTCTCCTGATGCAGTTCCTGTTATTGATCCTGAAACACCCGCATTGAGATTAAGATTGACTACCCCCGCAATTGTAGCCACTGGTAAGGAGCAACTTGCACTTGCAATAGAAACTCCTGCTGAACCTGATATTCTTTGAAAGTCTTTAACCTGGCAATCATCGAAACAGAATCGTTCATGAAAATTCACCGAAAAAGCTCCTGTGACTGATGGGTTCCCTATGCTACATGGTGATCCAGGAGTAAAATTAAAGACATCAATTACTCCCTCAATAGCATTTTTAACTTTTGTAAAGTTAACTGCTAACGCTGTTACTCCATGTTTTGGGATAGATGGATCAACAATAGGTGACACTGTAGTTGTTGCTGGGTGGTTATTATTGTCTACCTTAATGGTAAAGTTTTCAGAAGGAATAGTGGTGAAATTTGGCTGTGGATCAATATTTGGTAAAAAATCATTTCCATATCCTGTAGGGTATGTTTCAATCTCCCAATCAGTAAAAATTCTAATATGTTCACCTTTATTACCTCCACAAGGTTTATTTGTAAAGTTTCTGGCTTCGACAATATCAACATTAAAACTTACAGAGCAACCACTAAGTGGATCTTTAGCAGTGTAAACAGCTGTTCCTGCAGTAGAGCTTGTAAGTATTGTCTTAGAAAAACCTTCTCCTAAGTCAACGGAATCACCTCCATCATAAGTAACTTCCCATTTTGGAGTGATATCAACAGGTTTAGCTACTACGGACATGCTGTAATTGCCATTTTGATGCCTTTTCAAAAAAGTGGGAATAAATGTAAAAGGTTTTTGTTTCACTTCTACGACAGTAAGAGTTAGATCCTCATAAAACTCTCCACAACTAGCTTTGACTTTTTTATCACCAGAAAAATTAGATGGTGTGTCCCAAATTACTGTTACAGTTAAATCCCCAGGTTGTCCGCCCGCTTGAATTGTTCCTCCTGTCACTTCCCAATTTGGTTGATTAGGAGGAAATTCTCCGGATGTTGGAGTCGTAGTGTAAGTCTTTACTTCATCTACACAAAAAGCTAACTCATTACTAGGGCTGATAGAAGAAACTGTTACAACGTCAAATTCACCGTAAACAACACCACTAGTATCGTAACTTCCAGTTGAGCAAATGGCATAAGGGTATTTTGTTCCGAGTGTTAATGTTTCTACGTCTGATAGAGAAAACATAGCTTCGTGTCCTGGTGGATTAGTGACGATAGTATATTCGTCAATTTCAGGTGCTGCCTCTTCTAAACAAATAGAATCTCCGTTATATGTGATTGAGGAGACTTCAACTACAGTGAGTTCACCATAAATAGAACCACTGGTGTCATAACTACCATTTGAGCATATTGCATAAGGATATTTTGTTCCTGCTGTACTCGTATCTACCGTGGAAAGAGAAAACATACTCTCATTTCCAGTTGGGTTAGTGACGATAGTATATTCGTCAATTTCAGGTGCTGACTCTCCTAAACAAATAGAATCTCCGTTATAAGTGATTGAAGAGACTTCAACTACAGTAACTTCAGTTGAAACTGAACTTGTTCCATAAGTGACTGTCACAGTTTTAACACCAGCGCTTGAAGTATCAGGTACAGAAAAACTTATTTCATCTTCGTATCCTGAAGGATTTGTAGTGATCTCAAAATCGTCTTCAGTTAAAACATCCCCTTTACAAACCTTAGGTTTTAAAGCAGAAATACTAGTTACAGCAATAACATCAATATCACCTGTAGATTTAGAGAAAGAAAAACTACCGGAAGCACAATTTGCTGGTGGAGTACCGCTTACAGTGCATGACACGGAACGAGTGCCTGCTGTTTCAAATGTTGTTGTAAATGAAGAGGACGTGTAGTCTTCACTTGTTCCCCCTCCCCAGCTGTATTCAATATCTGAAACGTTTTGACTTTGATTATCTATATCAGTTTCACTTTGTTCTGAACCCTCACAAACAACAGGAGAATAGGTTGTTATTGTTCTTTTATTACCAGTTGTTGTAGATGAAGAGATAGAAAAACTCATTTGTCCACCTACAGGAATAAATCCTGTGTTAGGGCTAATCTCTTCAACAGACATAGTTGCTGATGCCGTACAAGATTCTGTCACTGTAGGAACATTGCCAGTTTCAATGCAAGGCTGAACATTGGGGTTTGGCTCTTCTTCAGATTCATCATCCTCAGAAAAGATGAATGAGTTGGATAAAAAAAATAGAGCTACAAAAACCAGCTTAAGTATGGTTTTAATTTCTAAAAATCTCATAATCTGTTTTCAACCTTATAAATTGATTTCTTAAGGGCAGGATGCATTACTTCTAGAGCTTCATTCTTTAACATTTTATTCATAAACTCTAAATCTTCTTTAGTTCCAATATCACCTAAAGAGTGAATAGCCACTATTTTCATAACGGTATCTTCTCCATTTTGGGCTTTATCTCTTACAAGATCGAGACCTTCTTCTAACTTTTGTTCTCCTATAATTTTTATAGCAGTCATTTTAGATGGAAGATGAGCTAAAGGGTTATGGCTCAACTTGATTGCAGCCTTATTAATCTTTTCGTCGTCAAAACCACCAAATCTTTCGTTTAAACTAACAGCTGCCATTAAAGCTGTTCCAGATACATCCGAAGAGTGATCTTCTAAACCATTATAAATAGAACTTCTAAGATCATCTCGTTTTTCAATGTGATTCCAGTAAGCACTTCTGATATGTTGCATAACGTATCCACGAAGAGCACCATCGATTGATTTATCGGAAGCTATATCTATAAATTCATTTAAGTATTCATTAGAAATATCTGGCTGTTTTTCGAGCTTAATCATTAATTCGTCTTTAAGGTGAAGGTCATGCACATCCTTATTTGGTCCATTTCTTATAAAATCGTAGATGTCAGACTTTTCTTCTTTAGTTAAGTTTAAACCTATCTTTTTGATTGATTTCCATTTACCTTTATAGCTTGGCTCTTCACCAGAATCATTAACCCATAGTTCTTTAATTCTTTTAGAAGAGATATGAGAGTATGGATCACTTTCATTTTTTTCTAAGGTTTCTGAAGGGCGAAGGGAGGTTTCATTTTCCTTGCTTATTTCATTAACTCTAAGAATGTGTTTTTCTTCATTAGAAACTTCAAAAGTTTTTTTATTTAACTCTGACAATTCTTGTCGTTCTACTTTACTCTCTACAAGATTTTGACTGTTTTTGTGATCTATAATAACGATAGATTTATCGTCATTATAGATCACATAAGTTAAAACTATTGAGATCGATATAAAAATAAAAAAAACAACTTTCATGATTATTTTAGTAAGCTCTACCTACAAATTCACCATCTTGGTAGATATTTATATGATGGCATGCCGCTGTTTTCCTAGCTGACTCTGTTTTTATGAGAGTTAATTCACCTTCTTGAATATCGTTTAAGTCTTCTTTCTTAAATATCGCTTTTCTAGAACCATCATTAATATAAATTCCAGGTAGAAAAATATCGACATGGAATTCAACATTGTCGAATAAAGAGTCACCAATAACACCCATTTTCATAAGAATTGAACCATCCTCTAATAGTGGATTTACTGTATGGAACCAGGTTTGTGTTGCTCCATAAGCTTTGATTCCACGTAGATTTAATGAGTCTAAGATTGGTCCATTTTCGCCTAATCTAGCCAGAACAGTTCTTTCCTTGTTACTATCAAGACTAAAGGCAACATCACCATTGTCTGTTGTATACCAAGAATTTAATCTTGTATCGACATCATAGGAAACACCGTTCTTAAAGTATTCACTAAAAGAAATTCTTCTCTCGTTGCCTACGATACCAGCGAATGTTTTATTGGGTAAATCTAGTCCAATTGCAATGACTTGAATTGTAGTGCTTTGAGTATTTCCACTTTCGTCTACGTAAAAAGAAGATACCTCATATTCACCTTCTTCATCAAATAGGTATGACAAGGCTTCACCTTCTTTTATATTAAATACTTGCTCTCCAATATAAATACTTCCATCAAAGTCTAGGTTTTCTTCATTTGGATCTAGAAGTAAAGAGTCGCCTTTTCTTATTGTGATGACTTCTTGAACTGAAGGTAAGTAAGTCCTTTCCCAATATATTGAAGTAGATTCAGTTTTAATATCATTTTGAAATGATATATTTAATTCAATAGGAGAATCCGCATTAAGGTCTATATTAGAATACCATGCTTCTCCAGCTGACTTATTAATTTGAGCACTAGGGCTAATGGTCATCAAGTTTAAGTATTTGGCTTTACCCTCGATACAAATAGGAGATGTTTTGCTGCTAATGATATCATCCAGTCCACACTCTATTGAAAGTTTGTTATCTATCCAATCTTTCACTCCATTATTATCTAAGTCATCACCTGAAACTTCACTTAAGGATAGCTTTTCTACTCTCAAATTTTTATTGTAATTTCCATTTGCCCACCTAACTTTTACCTCATGGGGACCTGCTTTTAACCAAGGTAGAAGGTATGAGGCTTGGCCTGGATATAGAGTTTTTCGAAGTTCTAAATCAAAACTATTACTATACCCCGTTTTTATAGGTGATAGGTAATTAAATTCTGGGCAGGACTCCCATGAACCTTCATAATATTTCCACTGAATAGGTCCGGTAAGGTCATGACTAGCAATCTCTCTTGATTCGAAACCATTACCGGAAAATGAAACTGATAAATGATGGTCTCCATCTGTGTCAAAGTACCAAACTTTAATATTATGAATTCCCTCTGATAAAGTAATAGAACCACTTAATTCTGATACTTCGTGAACGCCGTCATGGTCAACAATAAGTTCATTATTGATAAAAAGCTGACTACCGGCATCAGAATTTAAGGAAAATGTATATTCACCACCCTCTGGAATATTGAGGCCACCTAAAAACTGAAAACCAAAATGGTCATCTTTATACCCATAACTACTCTTCAGTCTGTTCTCTCCAACAAATTCTCCGTCTACATAAACTTCTAATGCATACTCTCTTTTTAGGTACTTATCTTCACTAGCTCCAGCAAGGATATCTAAAAGATACATGTCGTCTTTTTCTGTATTAAATTGATATGTTAATTCACCGCGATAACGAGTACTTACAACAGTTAGATCATCCTGATTATCCCATCTGCCTTTAGATGAGATATAATCAACACCATTTCTAGAACTTACTTCAGATATTTCCCCTAGGCTATCGTTACTCAAGCTTTTAAAGACAACAGCTTCTAGAAAATCAGAAACCCCATCATTATCACTATCACGACTTAGAGGGTCAGTTCCATGATCATGTATTTCTACGAAATCCTTTAATCCATCACCATCAGTATCTTTAGATCTAGGGTTTGTGAAATAAACATTGATTTCATCTTTATCCGTTAACCCATCACCATCGGTATCTAAATTTGATAAAGTTTCTTGATAGGATGATTCCTTATGGAAAAAATATGAAGAAGGGATTTTACCACGACTTATAATAGGAGAGCTCCATTCTAAACCGACATACCCTCCCCAGTAATTATTAAGTCCATTTAGTTTGAACTGATAAAAACCTTTTTCTAAATAAACAGAAGCCGTACTGCTGCTTTGAGAGACAACTGCCTTAGAAATCAATGGCGAGTCCATATCGTTTATAAAAAAGTCTGTTGCTGTAGAATGTTTTTTACTTAAATAGAATTTATAAGTATCACTTTTGGGAATTAAAATTAATCCTTGAATCTGCTTTATTGAGTAGCGGCCAATATTCTCATTCAGATTACCTTCTTTAATAGAAATTTTTTCTATTAAAGCATTTGATAAATCAGGCACGAAGTCAAATGTAGATCTACTTGTGTTTGGCCAATGTAGATCGCTTACAATATATTTTTTAGTTAAGTTTTCTGATTGATGATCAATGATGAAAATTTCAATATCTGAAGGCAAGCTATATTTGAATCCTGTTTTATGAGCAATTGCTTTTATTTTTACATCACTTTCTACAAATAATGGTTCGGTATAAACTGGAGAATCTAAAGTAGGGAGAGACCCATCTAAGGTGTAGTGAATTGTTTCTCCAACTCCTGCATTAATTTGAACATATCCTCCTTCATTATCAAAAACAAGAAGAGGTTCTCCAGCTATTTTTGGTTGATCAAGTTGATTAGATAAAGCCAATACTGATATTTGTTCTTTTGTATGACTTATCTCTGAGTCGCTGAATTTATCTTCTCCGATCGCAACTTTTAACTGTTTGTTTACTAAGATATCTTCAATATTTTCACCAACTAGAACAGGAAACCCTCCATCCCCTCCTCTAATACCAGAGATCGACAATACACTACTCTCGATCTCTTCTTTATCGATATTTATCAAATTCTGACGATTAATACCTTCTACAGATCTTCCACTTAGAAAGACTTTAGCTGTCTTATTTTCTAATACATAGCTTCCTTCTTCAATTATTATAAGACCTAGGGTAGCTGATTCTAAGTCTCGATTATTAGATTCTCCGGTATGTCTTCCAACAAATAAATGAGTTCTTGTCGGGGCATACTTAATGTTTTTTCCTCTAGAAAAAAAAGTTTGATATTTAGGAGATTCGGTAGAAGATATTACTTGTCCAAAAACGACAGGTTTTGAATACTGATTTAAGTATTCTGTCTTATCCCCAGTCCAAGAGTCCCATTTGTTACTGACTGAAAGAGATTCTACCTTTCTTGCCTCTAATTTAATTCCATGAGTTCCTAAACTGTATACGCCTTCTTTTATTGCAATAAAGCTAGCAGAAATAGGTTCATTATCAATACCATCTGTACCGAAAATAGCTTTGATATCAAAACTATTTTCCGTAATATTTCTTACGACTGTTACAGCCGATGTATTGGATTGAGAAAAAATAGGTGTAGTGATTACAACAGCATCTTGAACTGCTTCATCAAGAAAAATAGTTTTCCAATTAGAAGTGACTTCTTCAATAACTCCTTCTTGTAATTTCAGTGGCTCTGTACTTAGTTCAACGGCAGAGATTTTTGAATTAAATAATTGAAAAGTCGAAGAAAATACGAAACATATTACTACAAATAAATAAATATTTTTTTTCATTAATTAAACCTTTACGTATATCGTATGGCAAATTTTAATTGCCAATACCTGAAATCGTTTTAATTCTAATTAATTTTGGTCAACCTGGTATTACCTTAAATATGAAGTATTAAATATTTAATTACTTATCATCTAAAACTAAGCTTAATTCCTTATCTCCTACTCTAGAATATTGAAGGCTATAAGCGGCATTCTTGTGCCCCAGTTGTCTTTGAACTGCAGCAACATTTTCACCAGTTTTTTTCATGATGTGCTTAACCTAATACGATAAGAATAGAAAATTTCTATATATAATAAAGTCTTTTGTTATGTTGTTATAAGAAGTGGGCATAAATTTAATAAATCGTCCAGAAGTTGAAGTTAAAGAATTGTCTTTCGAGGCATAATAAATTTATGATACGGTTATTATCTTTTGTTTTTGGTCTTTGTCTCTTTACTTTTGCTAGTTATTCAGATAGCTATAAAGTATTGTGCTTGGGAGATTCCCTAACAGAAGGCTATGGCGTTTCGAAAGCTTCAGCTTACCCAGCAAAACTGAAAACTAAACTGAATG
>JGI20153J14295_10003461_pt1 | contig 10539 bp, 7 predicted proteins | sample COG_03_FD_14295 | JGI IMG/M metagenome (IMG submission 14295) | reverse complement strand
GATGCGGTTTTGGCGGCGAGTATTTTTCACTTTGGTGAGCATACTGTGCCAGAGGCTAAAAAATATATGGCTGAGCGTGGGGTTAATGTTCGGCTGTAATCACTGCCGCGTTAAAGCGCATTAATGTATTAGAACCCCCCGTCCGTCATGCCAGCCTGCGCTGGCATGACAGATTTACACGTCATACCGGCGTAGGCCGGTATCCATTTTTTTGTGAGCCCGAGCCTGCGCTGGGGCGAAGAGGTGGTGCTGTAGATTTTACAGCACCGTAAAAGTTAGCCCAGCATGATCTTCAAGACGTTTAACCAGAGCACTACCCATGGCTGTTGAAGGCGTTAAAAATCCACCGGCCTGATCTTCTTTCTTAATATCCATGGCCAAACAGAGTCCCGCTTGGGCAAGCATTTTGGCCGTCGAACCATAACCTGGATCGCGATCACCAGTGACTTTAACCATCATGTGATTGCCATCGTTATCAGCACCGCGCAGGCGCAGATCAAAGAACCCTTTTAGCTGTGCTTCAGGACTTGGACCTTCGCCAGGTGCTGGCAGAACAAACTTTTCCAACAGTGCGCGCAGCGGGCTAAAAAACAAACCCACACCCAGTGCACCAAATCCAAGTGTCGACATAACAGCCCCGGCACGACCTTTAAATCCAGGCCCGGTCAGCACGCCTTCGCTGTAGGTAAAGTCCTTACCATAAGCCATGCCCATCAGCGCATTGGAGTGCAGCACTATCCGCGAGTTGATCGCTTCCATAATAAAAGGGGCAACCCAGGAATTAAATTCCTTATCAAATATCGGCCCTTTGACACTGTGGGCTTTCTGCTCATATTGATGATCTTTACCGCAAAGTAGATAGGGATTACCCATCTGACGGCGGACTTTCGGATCGGCTTTGGCGGCTTTAATCGCCTCGATCATGCTCGCTACAGTGCCGCCGGAAGCACCACCTTTAATCGCTTTAACCCGCAACTTGGTGTGGGGCATCGGATGATTGAATTTCTCTTTGGCCTGTTGCTGAAGAGTAAACATGCCCATATCTGAGGGAATAGAGTCAAAACCACAGCTATTCACAATACGTGCGCCGCTGTCTTGTGCGGCTTGCTGATACTTGTCCTGCATCTGCTTAATCCACTGGGCTTCACCAGTCAGATCGGTGTAGTCAGTGCCGGTTTCGGCGCAGGTTTTTACCAGTAATTCACCGTAGAGCGCGTAGGGGCCAACTGTTGAAATAATAACTCTGGTCTGACTGCACATAGCTTGCAGCGAAGCTTCATCGTGGGAGTCGGCAATAATCATTGGCAGTTGGCTGGCGCTGTCACCGTAAGAATCACGCAGCTCGGTTAACTTGGCGGATGAACGCGCTGCAATGGCCCAAGAAATATCACTCTTAGTTCCCAAGTGCTCAATCATATAGGTGGTTAGAATTTGTCCGACAAAACTGGTGGCCCCAAAAATAATGAGATCGTACTGATTGGTGGATTCTTGGTTATTAGAAACTTCATTGTTTGACATAATTTATTCTTCTTTTTGTTAGAGTTGTCGTTTATTTAACCTGCGGAGCGGATATCCCTCAATGTTACCTGTGCTTTATTCTTTTCGGCGCTGCCCCTATGCGATGCGCGCGCGAATGGCTCTGCTATATTCGAGTATAGACTTAGAGCTTCGCGAAGTCGTGCTCAAACATAAGCCCGCTTCAATGCTGGCGGCTTCCCCGAAAGGAACCGTGCCGGTGTTGCTGCTGCCGGGCTCTCTGCTGCCGGGCTCTCTGCTACCGGGCTCTCTGCTACCGGGCTCTCTGCTACCTGGCTCTCAGGTGCTCGATCAAAGTCGCGATATTATGCATTGGGCGCTGGCGATTGATGATCCGCAGCAGTGGTTAAACGAAGAGCTGGTTGAATCTATCAACCAATTAATTGACTACAACGATAATCAATTTAAAACCCATCTCGACCACTACAAATACTGGGAGCGCTATCCCGCAGAATCCCAGCAGTTCTATCGCGGTCAGGGGGAGCTATTTTTGATCGATCTGGAACAGCACCTGAGTCGTCATCGCTATCTGCTGGCGGGCAAAATTAGCATGGCCGATATCGCATTATTTCCGTTTATTCGCCAATTCGCCTTTGTCGATAAAGTCTGGTTTGATCAAGCACCCTATCCAAAACTGAAAATCTGGCTTCAGGAATTTCTTCAATCACCGCTATTTTTGGCGGCAATGAAAAAACGGCCGCCATGGCAGGAAGGGGATTCCCCCACTCCACTAGGCTAGTAAATGTAAATACTTACTACCAACCCTATAAACCGCAGGCTCTACTATTTATCCCAATCAATAATGACTTTCACCTGCGCCTCGCTGGGTGCCTTTGTGGAGGGTTTGCCCAGTTTAAAGCGTAGCCCCAGCTCGGGTATATTGGCTCCGCCAAAGGGTAGGTGGGGATTCTGATAGCGGTTGGGGCGTGCATCTGAAAACTCACTGACCGGTGGGTACGAGGTGGATTGCTCTTCAACCATACTGCCATCTTTGATGCCATAAATTGAAACACCTTTTTCAAAGGGTTCCAGAGCAAAGGCGGCATCGCCAGAATGGCGGTTGCGCAGCACGCGGTCATAGAGGCGATATTCAGTGATGCCATTGCGAATACGCAGATCAAACAGCGTGGATACACCTTTGTATTTAAGTCTCTCTGCACCGGGTAACAGGCTGTTGATCAGGGTGTAACCGAACATAAGCTGGCGGCCATTCCAGTTAAATGACTCGACCGGCGGCAGCCCATTGACCAGAGATTGGCGGCAGCGCTGGCGATCTTCCTCGCTAACATCGCTGGCATAGTATGCGGCGCGGCGCTGGTGGCACATAACGTCGACAAAGTTTTGATGCAGCCATGGTTGTGCCTCTTTATCGAATTGATAGAAGGTCCAACCCTGTTTATTTTGTAGATACTTTTCGGGGACGCCGGGCAGGTTAAATTCCTGAGGGTTGGCATCTACCAACAACAGGAAACCATTGCCCGGGCCAAACTGNGCGGGCTCATTTTGACTCCAGAGATATTCACCGTTGTAGTACCAAGCCAAAACCCCGGGACGATAGTTGGCACTAATGGCTTTCATCTCTCCAGACTTGTCTTTATAGAATGAGAAACCAGGTTTGCCTAAGCCGGCATCGTAGTTTTTAACTTTGTCGAAGCTTGCGTAGGGGTCGCGGTATTCGAGTAGATAATAGTGGGGCACAGCTATACGGTGCTGGCCGCCGCTAACGGTGAACCCTTGGCTGCTCCATCCCTGTATGGCGCCGCTTTCAAAATCTTCGCGGTAATCAATTGCCGGTAGGGCGATATTGTCGATTAAAGCGCCATCTTCAACGGCAGCACCATCGGCAAAGTAATGAAAACGAATTGAAACCCTGTGTCCGCGATAGGCTTCAAGATCAAATTTCCCCGCAATCCACTGGGCGGTTTCACAGGGGTCTACGATGCTCTTACCCACGCGATCTTCAGCCAGTGTCTTATCTAAACTGGGGTCGCAGTCGGCAGATATCTCGACTTTTCCATCACCGTCCATATCTCCGGATCGTCCGCTAAAGCCTGGAAGTGAGCCCTCACCTTCATGACCTTTTTTAGAGGGCATAATGCTGCTGGTGTCTGCTGCATTATCTTTGTCGGTGGGCAGCAGGCGCTGGTATTCGCCGTTGTCGATTGAGGCTTCTATATAGAGGTAATCCCAATCTGACTCGATTTTAAACCAGCTATCAAAAGACAAGATCAGCGGCTGATCAGCGGCTGCTTCACTCAGGTCAAACGTGCGCGTCAGAAAGTTATTGAGGTCATTGCCCTGCCCAGAATAGGCGGCATAGTTACCCTGCTCGGCACCCAGCGGGCCAAGATTTAGCTCACGTATTTTCGGTGGCAGAATAATCATTGTCGAATCACAGACCCCGGGACTGTTGGTGCCCCCGACTTTATTCGACCAATCATTCATGGTTTTAAGATACATGGAATGGCGCTTGTCGCCACCAAAGCCTGGCGGTCTGACAATGCAGGGTTTCATCCAACCCAAGACCATTCTCGACCAGCTGCTCATTTCCTGAGGTTCTGGTGATGCGGTGGAAGACATTACTTCCCATGAGGCACTGGAGTTATTGGTTGAGCGTGCATAGATATCCGGCAGTCCCAATGAATGTCCAAACTCATGAATAAAGGTCGCTACCTCGGTATATTCAGACTGCATGTTGTAGTCGTAGAGCCACAGGCCCTTTTCGATCTCGAGGCCGCCGCGCCCATTAATGACGCCCTCTAAAGTGGGGCCTTTGCCGAGATCGCGATTGATCGAGCCGCGATGGGGCCAGATGCGATCGGCGCAATCTTTTTCAGCTTGGGGCAGCGTATCGAATATTGAGCTGTCAGCATTGCTGGTAAATTTTTCCCCGAGTTTGTACAGCCCCTGACAGGAGGATTGGCCTTTGCCGGCATAAACAATCACTAGATGATCGAGATAACCGTCGGGCTCGGAGCGATCATTGTCGCCATCAAAATCTGCCGGATCCCAGATATCGTAGTCTTTCCAGGGAAAACCCGGGTTGTTTTTATAGGCGGCGCGCAGGGCGTCGGCGACCAGCTCATCGGTGTGGTCATCATTGCGCCAGCTGCCATCAGCATTCTGTAGTGGCCGCCCATAGTGGGCTAAAGGTTTGTCGACCTTGGCGATCGGCATAATATTGCCGGTAATGTTGTAGAGCCCTTTTGATTGATGACGGTAGTAATGAGAGAGGGTCTTGGGCTTGGGGCGCTTTACGCTGCCACCGAAGAGTAACGTCTGAAAATAGTCGCGGTTTTTGCGGTTCTGCTTTTTATCCCCAGCGAAGCGTTCATAGGCAATCTCGGGGAACTCCACCGCGATAACCAACAGGCGATGAGGGCGATCTACTGGCGCGAGCACGGGCTTGATCGAGTCAGTTTTAATCTGCGGGCTGCCCAGTCGGTCAAACTGCAGGTTGGCGAGATTGTCGATCATGCGTTCTGCTTCAAGATCAATTGATTGGGCAAAAGTTGCGCTGACGATCGTTGCTAAAAAGAAAATCGTTACGCAAATAGAACGTTTAAAAATCATTTGTTTCTCCTGAGGAGGCCTAGATATTGTTATTATGGTCGACTGAAGTATCCACTGACAATTTTGTGTCGCATCGTCTTATTATAGAACCCATTATCAGGACAATAAATGTTTGGCTTTTTTGAACGGCTGATTAATCCTTTTCCAGCCCAGTCTCCCCAAGAACCGCCCCGTGGAATCTACCAGTTCTGCCGCTATTACACTCGCGGCATAGAGCATTGGTTGATTTTAATGGCGGTTCTTACAGCGATCACCGCGATCTCCGAAGCGATGCTATTTGGCATTCTTGGGCAGGTGGTTGATTGGCTGGCGACCAGCGATCCAGAAACGTTCTTTGATGACTCATGGAAAACCCTGCTGGCCATGACATTGTTTGTGTTGATAGTGATTCCCGTCGCCAGAGCGCTGCACTCGCTGGTGGTGCATCAGACGCTGATGGGCAATTTCCCCATGGCAGTGCGCTGGATGACCCATCGTTACCTGCTAAGTCAAAGTTATAGCTTCTTCCAGAATGAATTTAGTGGGCGAATCGCCACTAAAGTGCTGCAGACATCTCTCGCGGTGCGCGATACGGTGATGAAGTTACTGGATGTAATGCTGTTTGTGACTATCTATCTGGTGACCATGATTGTCTTGGTCGCCAACGCCGACCTAATGCTCTGTATACCTCTAATAGCCTGGCTGTTGGCCTATATTTCCATACAGCGACACTTTGTGCCGAAGATGAAAAATATCGCCATGCTGCAGGCGGATGCCCGCTCGTTAATGACCGGGCGCATAGTTGACAGCTACACCAATATTGTCACCCTTAAGCTTTTCTCCCACAGTTCCCGCGAAGCCGCCTATGTCAAAGATGGCATGACCGAATTCCTCGATACGGTTCATCCGCAGATGCGCTTGGTTACCCAGCTTAATATCTGCCTGTGGATACTGAATATGTTGTTGGTATTTAGCACCGGTGCGCTGGGTATTTATCTGTGGACTCAGGGCGCGGTAACCCCGGGCGCCATTGCAATTGTGATGAGTCTGTCGATACGCCTAATCAGCATGTCCCACTGGATTATGTGGGAGATTGGCAGTTTGTTTGAAAATATAGGCACGGTTCAAGACGGCATAAATTCTATCTCTATCCCCCATGGTGTAACCGACAGCGTAGATGCCACAGAGCTGGTGGTGGATAAGGGTGAGATTCATTTTGATGGAGTTAACTTTGCCTATAACGACGATGAGAAAGTGTTCGAACAGCTCGATCTAACCATTGCAGCCGGAGAAAAGGTCGGCATTGTCGGACGCAGTGGTGCCGGTAAATCCACTCTGGTCAGCCTGTTGTTACGCTTCTTTGATACTCAGAGCGGAGCCTTGACCATTGATAAGCAGAATGTCACAGAAGTGACTCAAGAGAGCTTGCGCGACAATATTGCCATGGTGACTCAGGATACCTCGCTGCTGCACAGATCGGTGCGGGAAAATATTATGTTTGGCCGGCCTGATGCCAGCGAAGAGCAGATGATTGCCGCTGCCAAACAGGCCCAGGCCCATGACTTTATTCTTAACCTGCGCGATAACATAGGTCGCCGCGGTTACGATGCCCATGTTGGTGAGCGCGGTGTCACCCTTTCCGGCGGTCAGCGCCAGCGAGTGGCCATTGCCCGGGTACTGTTAAAAGATGCACCGATTTTGGTGCTTGATGAAGCGACCTCAGCGCTGGATTCTGAGGTCGAAGCAACCATTCAGCAAAGCCTCAATCAGCTGATGGAAGGNAAAACCGTGATTGCAATTGCTCATCGACTATCGACGATTGCNGCGCTGGATAAATTAATTGTGTTTGATCAGGGAAAGATCGTAGAGCAGGGCAGCCATAAGCAGCTGCTTGCTAAAAACGGGCTTTATGCCAAATTGTGGAGTCACCAGTCCGGTGGTTTCTTAGGTTCTGAATAAAATTTTGGTAATAAGTCCAATATGATTACATTAAGTAATGTCGAGCTGCGGCGCGGCATAAAAGTCTTGTTAGAGGATGCAGAGCTAGTCGTTCACCCCGGCCAGCATATTGGTATTATCGGTGGCAATGGCACCGGTAAGTCGAGCCTGTTTAAATTATTGCTCGGACAGATTGCACCGGATGCCGGTGATCTGTTTATTCCCTCATCTTGGCGTATTGCCCATATGGTGCAGGAGTTGGCTAACTCTGAGCACAGCGCAGTAGATTATGTGCTCGATGGTGATCCTCATGTGCGCGCCATAGAAAAAGCGATTGAACAGGCACTACTCGACGAAGATAACAATCGTCTGGCACTGGAATATGAAAAACTGGATGCCGCCAATGGTTTTGATGCCCATTATCGCGCTGAGCAATTATTGCATGGTTTAGGCTTTACTCAGGCGGAAGTAAATCGCCCAGTAAATAGCTTTTCTGGTGGTTGGCGAATCCGTTTAAATCTTGCTCAGGCACTGATGAGTCCCTCGGATTTAATGCTGCTTGATGAGCCGACAAATCACCTCGATTTAGATGCCACATTGTGGCTTGAACAGTGGTTAAAAAATTACTCAGGAACACTGTTAATTATTTCCCATGACCGTGATTTTATCGACAATGTTGTCGAGCGAATTGTGCATATTGAACAACAAAAAACCAATTGCTATAAAGGCAATTACTCGACGTTTGAAAGAGTGCGTGGTGAGCGTTTAGCACTGCAACAGGCGAGTTATGAAAAACAGCAAAAACGCCGAAAAGAAGTCGAAGGTTTTATTGCGCGATTCCGCGCAAAGGCATCAAAAGCCAAGCAGGCGCAGAGCCGTGTTAAAGAATTACAGCGCATGGAAGATGTTGCACCAGCCCATGTTGACTCGCCATTTTATTTTAATTTTCCAGTTCCAAAAAAAGCCCACAGCGCACTGGTAAATATTAGTCAGGCAGATTTAGGTTACGGCAATAAAAAAATTCTCAGTCAGGTTAATTTTGATTTACAGCCGGGCACGCGAATCGGTTTATTGGGTCCAAACGGAGCCGGTAAGTCGACATTAATTGGTAGCTTAACAGGCGATCTTGAATTGCTCGACGGTAAACGTGTCTATGGCGAAAATATAAAAGTAGGTTACTTTGCACAGCACCAGTTGGAAGTTTTAGATTTGCAGGCAAGTGCATTTCTACATATCCAAAGAATCAGTCCTAAATCAACCGAACAAGAAATTCGCAATTTCCTCGGTGGATTTGATTTTCATGGTGATAAAGCGCTGGAGCCCATTAAAGATTTTTCCGGTGGCGAAAAAGCCCGTGTAGCTCTAGCGATTATTGTCTGGCACAAACCCAATCTGCTATTGCTCGATGAGCCGACTAACCACTTAGATTTAGAAATGCGTCATGCACTCACGATGGCGTTGCAGGGCTATGAAGGCGCGCTGGTAGTGATCTCTCACGATCGCCATTTGCTACGCAATACAGTCGATGAATTTTATCTGGTGGCCAATGGATCTGTTGAAGAATTTGACGGAGATCTAGGGGATTATCAGCAGTGGTTAAAAAATTACAATCGGGTAGCTGATGCGCCTGTGCAAGCTGTTGTCGAAGAGGCGCTAGTGGAAAATATTGAAGTGGCAGAATCCCTTAGCAGTGCCGAGAAAAAACTTCAGCGCCAGCAATCGGCAGAGGCGCGTAATAAACTGTCGCCGCTCACTAAAAAATCTAAAAAACTTGAAAGTGAAATTGAGAAATTACAAAAACAGTTAGCCGAAATTGAAGTGCTGTTAGCGGATGTCGAAATCTATTCCGAAAGTAAAAAATCTCAGTTAAAAGAGCAGTTAGATATTCAGACTAAAGTTAAAAAATCCATCGCTGAAAAAGAGGAAATTTGGTTCGATCTTCAGCAGGAAATTGAACAGCTAAGTTAATGTTTTTGCTGTTAATTATTGTGCTGTAGGTTTAAAAAATTCTTCTTCAGACTGGATGAATGGTTTTTATATTGGTAGCATGATCCGGTCTTTAAGGTTTTAACTGGTATTCACTATGTTTGATTTTACAAAAGATGCGGACAGTAAAAGTTCTGCAGGGAAAAAGTCTTCTCTTGGTTTTGGTGAGCCATCCAAGGGCAAAATGATATCGTCAGGAGGTGCTGCAGTGATAGGTCCAACAGTGACTATTGAAGGAAAAATTATCAGTGGTGAAGATCTGATTGTTGAAGGTAATGTGTCAGGTAGCATCAGTGCCAAGGGGCATGAAATTACGGTGGGTACAGCCGGCAAATTAAAAGCTGATATCTCCGCTAAAGTGGTTCGTATTGAAGGCAGTGTGCAGGGCGATATTTCCGGCGTTGAAAAAGTGATTATTTCCAAGACCGGCAACGTACTGGGTAATATCGACGCTCCTCGGGTAACCCTTGAAGATGGCGCCAAATTTAAAGGCAGTATTGAGATGGATCCTGGCGACACGGCCACCTCAGAATTGTCGTCCAAGGCGGCGATTAAGGATAATGCGCCATTGTTTGCTGCAGATAAATCCAAGGCATCCTAGCGCCCTATTTCACAGGTTATTTCTGTTCCTGCTATTCAGGCAAAGTTCAATCAGGTGGATAAGGTGTGAGGACTAAACGAGCTGAAAGCTACAACCAATCTCTGAACACAGAGTTGCACAGCAACCTTGCGCCACTGATGTTTGAAAGGGTACAGGTCGATAAACAGCTGGTGGTTTTGGATATTGGCTTGGCCATGCCGGCAACCGTAGACCTCTTCTCCAATTTTAAGTGCAAGCTAATCTTTGCTGACCTTTATTCCGCTGAGATGCTTTTTCCAGACACTCCCCAAGACACTCCCCAAGACATTCCAGAGGATTCTTCTGAAGAGAAAGGCCATCAACAGCTAGTAGACCAGTTTACAGCCGCGCTTAATCTGGATGTTGAAACAAAAATCGATATCTGCCTGTTCTGGGATTTCTTTAACTATCTCGATGGCACATTACTCAAAGCCTTTATGGAAGCACTGCATCCCTATATCAATGACAATACCTGTGGTTATGGGCTGGGCGTACTCAATGCCCGCTGTGAGTTGCCGAACTATCAATACGGAATCAGTAAACTCAATAAGCTATACCAGTATTTGCGCAACGAAGAGCAAAAACCCGTCTATCCCTATTCCCAGAGAGATCTTAATAATCTGTTAGGTTATTTCGATGTGGATAAGAGCCGATTGATGCCGGATGGTCGTGTCGAGTATTTTATCGCTCAGGGCAGTGACTCCAAGTTCGCTAAAAAAGCTATCTTCTAGAGCTTATTTGCGCTTAAATTCGGTTAAATATTAATAAGTGTCTTAAGGCACAGTCGGGGGAGTTATGAAGCAAGCTATTATTGTCGGTGCCAGTTCTGGTCTTGGTTGGGAGCTGGCTATCCAGTTAGCCGATAAAGGCTACCAGTTGGGATTGATGGCCCGCCGCGAAGACCTCTT
>JGI20153J14295_10003460_pt1 | contig 10540 bp, 9 predicted proteins | sample COG_03_FD_14295 | JGI IMG/M metagenome (IMG submission 14295) | reverse complement strand
ATACATGTAGACTTAAAGACAAAACAATCTGTAGCCACACATTTTGGCACATTTGCTTTGGCTGATGAAGGACAAGGCGAAGCTGGGAAAGATTTAAAAATAGCATTGGGTACTTATAAGATTTCAAATGAGAAATTTTTAATTCCTGAAGAAGGAATTTTATATGACTTTTAAGCATTTGTGAAAAGCGCTCAATTTAATCGATGGAATTTAAAAAAGAATCTAGAAATGTTCCTTTTTTATATTCTCACGTTCTCTCTAGATAGATTAGATAGAAACACCCTTCCTCTTTATCATCAATATTAAAATTAAGTTCCCTATTTAAAGGATCATTTTTCACTCCATAGGTTTTATCGTAAGTTTTAGGTTATCAATGATTACCATTAAATCTATGAATTAATTTGGTTTATAAAATAAACTAGTTTATATTTGTTTAACTTTAAATAATAATGATAGATGGATACTTCTGAAAAACAAATTGAAATGATTAGTAAAATGATCAATAGCACAAAAGAAAACTTACAACCTCTTAGTGTAAATTTTATATTTTGGGGAAGCTTGATTGTTGGAATGAGTTTGATACATTATATTTTTCCTCAATTTATTCAGTCTACAAAATACTCTTCATTATTATTTTGGACAGTGATCCCTCTAATAGGGATGACAATTACTGTATTTTATAATATCAAAAACAGAAAAAATATTGGGTACGAAACCCATCTTAGTAGAGTCATAAAAATTATCTGGGGAGTTTTTAATGTATCCTGGTTCTTACTTGTAATAATTTCACTTTTAAAAGGGGTAAATAATCCGGTACCTGATATTTTATTCTTATTAAGTACTACTTTATTAATAACAGGATTGATTATAAAATTTAGACCAATACTATTGGGTGGGTTTTTATTGATGTTGTTTACAGTGTATATAAATTTTAACCCAACTATTAATTTTTTATTAGTAAATATGATCGGAGTAACTTTGGGAATGTTAATTCCTGGAATCACACTTTATACCTCTAAACTTGATGAATAAATCAATCGATAAAATTTTATTTAATCCGATTAGGTTAAAAATTGTATCAACTTTAATCACTATAAGTGAATGTGATTTTAAACATTTGAGAAAGGTTACGGAATCTACCCAAGGCAATTTGAGTATCCAATTAAAAAAGTTAAAGGAAAATGGGTACATCCATATTGAAAAATCATTTAAGAATAATTACCCCCAAACGACTTGTTCTATTACAAAAAAAGGGAAAAGAAAATTTGAGGAATTTTTTGAAACAATTTTAACGTACAAAAAATAACAAGCCTATCTTTTATCATGAATCTTTGTATGATTTCCATCATTCCAAAGCGTTAGAATATCGGTAGCAACACTTGCGCCACTTCCAGCAGCAATAGCATACTGACTTCTCCAGCCAGCAATAGTACCACAACAATACAATCCTTTTTGTATGAGGTGGTCTTTATTAATTAATTGAATTCTATCTTTTGTTAGGTTTGTTTTTTTGTGAGGAATTACAAAAGGCTCCAAGCCTTTTATAGAGAAAGGTTTTGCATAGTTTAAAGCAATGATGACTATTTTAGAAAAGTAGGTGTTTTTATTTGTGGTAATTTGGTATCCTTCATTATCCTTTTTAACACCAATGACCTTTTCATTTTCTATCTGTGAAACTTCTGGATACATGGAGGTAAGTTGATTTTTTCCTTCGGTTAAGATATCCCTTCCAAATTTTCCGGAAGGGACCCCTAAAACATTATTAAATAAGGCATTTTGAAGGTGTGATGCTTTTTGGTGTAGGATAATACCCACTTTTTTATCTGCAGCAAAAGGCCTGCAAATTCCAGAGCCTAAAACCAATGCACATTGCATTCCAGAGACCCCACCTCCAATAATAAGAACATCAAAACCCATCTTAAATGAAAAGCATTTTAATATTTGCTGCAAATAATTTTACAGAAATGGCCAATAAAACCACCCCAAATACTTTACGAATAATTTGAATTCCATTTGGACCAATAATACGCTCTATTTTAGAAGAAGTTTTTAGTACGATATAGATTAAAATAACATTAAAAAACACCGCAAGGATAATGTTTTCTATATAAAATTCAGCTCGTAAAGAAAGTAAGGTTGTCAAACTCCCTGGTCCTGCAATTAACGGGAAAGCTAATGGGAATACAGAGGCTGTAATTGGGTTTGAATTATCATCATTGTCTTTGTAAGGGTAATTCCTAAAATCATTTCTAAAGCAATAAAGAATAAAATAAAAGAACCAGCAACTGCAAAAGAATTCACATCTATTCCTATGAGTTTTAATAAACTTTGCCCCAGAAATAGAAAAATAATCATTATAAAACCTGCTATTAATGAAGCTTTTTCAGACTGAATATGACCAGACTTTTTTCGTAAATCTATGATAATAGGAATGTTTCCAATAATATCAATTACTGCAAATAAAACCATAAAAGCAGTAAAAATTTCTTTAAAATTAAAATTCATGAGTTTATATATATTTTACAAAATTAGACAACTTAGTTTACCTAAACGTAAAGTTATAGAAAAAAATAATACTATTTTTGCAACATGTTTCAACTAGGAAAAACGATAGTTTCTGAGGAGATTATAGAAAGAGATTTTGTATGTAATTTGTCTGCATGTAAAGGTGCTTGTTGTGTAGACGGTGAAGCCGGAGCTCCTCTGGAGAAAGAAGAGACAAAAATTTTAGAAAGTATTTATCCGAAAGTTAAACCTTTTTTAAGAAAAGAAGGAATCGAAGTTATTGAAAAAGAAGGAACTTGGGTAACTAGTGAGTGGAACGAACCAGAAACTCCTTTAATTAATGGTGCTGATTGTGCTTATGTGATTTTTGATGAAAAAAACACAGCACTTTGTGCCATTGAAGAAGCTTATAATTCTGGAGCTATTGAATGGAAAAAGCCTATTTCTTGTCATCTATATCCAATAAGAGTAAAAGAATACAGTGAATTTTCTGCGGTAAATTATCATAAATGGGAAATTTGTGATGATGCCTGTTCTCTTGGGAAAGAGTTGCAAGTGCCAGTTTATAAGTTTGTAAAGCAAGCTTTAATTAGAAAATTTGGCAAAGATTGGTATGATGAGTTAGAGAAAGTGGCTGAAAAACACTTAAGATAGTGGCAATATTATACGAACTTTTGTTCCTGCATCATTGTTTTTTTTGTCTTTTAAATCCTCGTAAATAATTGAGTAATCGTTGTTAAATTGCTTTACAAAGTTGGTTAACCTGTCTTTTGTTAAGTTGATCCCCATAGAGGTTCTATTGATAGATTTTTTAGCTTTTATTATTGCAGCGCCTTTGCGTCCAATTCCATTATCTTCAATTTCAATTAGAAGATAATTAGAAGATATTTCACCAATATTAATATTAATTTTTTTATTATTTTCTTTGGTTGATAAACCATGCCATATAGAATTTTCTAAAAAAGGCTGTAAAACCAAAGGAGGAATCTTTATTTTCTCTAAATTCAAAGAAGCGTCCGTATTGATTGTAAAATCAATTTCATTAGAAAAACGAATGTTTTCTATACTTAGATATAGTTTCATTGTTTTTATTTCCTCTGCTAAAGTAGTTTCTTGTATTGCCGATGCTTCTAATATTTTTCGCATTAATTTGGAAAACTTATTCAAATAGTAGGTCGCTTTTTGCTGTTCATTTTCTATGATGTATAATTTGATAGAATTTAATGCATTAAACATGAAATGAGGATTCATTTGGCTTCTTAAAGCATCCTGTTTTAAAGAAAGGACTCTCTTTTCATTTTCCAGTCCTTTTTGTTTGCCAATAGAAAATATGACAACAGCAATTAATGTAAACAGCCCTAAAGCAATGATCCATAAAGTCCTATTTTTTGTTATTTGTAATTGAGCTATCTGATTTTTTTTAGCCAAATAATTTATTTGATTTTCACTTCGTTCTTTATCGTATTTTGTTATTAATTCACCGACATACATTAAATTTTTATCATTTAAAGTTTTTANATTTTCTTCTTTCGATTTTCTATAATAAGAATACGCCTTTTTAAAGTCTTCTNTTTTTGCAAACAGAAAAGATAAATTTTCATTTGCTTTTACTATAATCGAATGGATATTAAATTTNTTGGCAATTTCTAAAGCAGCCGTTAGACTTTTTTTTGCACTTTGAAGCTTATTAGAATGTAATTGTGCTAAGCCGAGAGTATTATAGGTACTAGAAAGATAAAACATATCTTTTTCTTGAATAGCTAATTGCAAAATGGTGTCGACAGTTTTCAACGCTTGGTTGTATTTTTTTTGCTTAATTAATACATTGGCGATATTNTAGNCACAAATCACTTTGCCAATTGTTGAGTTAATTTGAGTATTATAATTTAAAGATTTGTGATAGTTTTTAAGAGCTTCGTCTAAATCCCCTAAGCCTTCGTATGCATCGCCAAAGCATTTATGATTGATTGCTATTCCATGGGTATGATTAAGTTGCTTCTGAAATACCATGGCCTTTTTAAATTCTTTTAGAGCCAATTCATATTGCTTTAAAGAGAGGTAGATGTTGCCAATACTATTTTGAGCGATACTAATACTTTTTTTAGTGGTAGTTTTAGGGTTTTTAATGGTCGTCGCTTTGTCTAATGCCTCTTGATGATAATTTAAAGCATTTCTAATATCGTCTTGTCTTCGATAAACAGATCCAATTGCATTGAGTGTTTTTATTTCAGATATGGTGTCTTTTTTTTTTCTGCTAACGAGAAGAGCATTCTTGTATCCATATATAGATTTGTCAAATAGTGAAAGGTCTCTATAGTACCTACCTAGTGCATTAGAACCATAGAATTCTCCCTCTAAATACAAATTTTCTTTACTTTTTTTAATGAGTAGTCTTAAAAGACGTTCATTTTTCCTGTTTTTCAGAAAAATAGAATCAATAATTTTTTGATTAGAGATTTTATTTTTTATGAAATATGTTATTTGTTCAATCCCTTCTTTTTTTTGAGAAAAGGTAAATGCACTTAATAACAAAAAAAAAAGTACAAATATTCTTGTTTTCATCTATTAAAATTTATCTAAGAATATTGTTTTTTTTTGACGAGAAACTGGAATTTTATGATTATTTTCTAAAATAATATATCCGTCAGATTTAAAAAATTCCTTGACTTTTTTTAGATTGATAATATAAGAGTTGTGAATTCTAAAGAATTCTTCTTTCGGAAGCTGCGCATTTATCTCCTTTAGTTTCTTGGTGATAAGAAATTTTTTATTAAGGGTGTGTATCGTAGAATAATTTCCATCAGAAACAATAAAAAGTATTTCTTTAGGGTCTAAAAAAATCATCTTTCCGTCTGTGTTAAGTGTGATTTTTTTTGAACTCAATTGATCGTTAAAACGCAATAATACTTTTTCTATTTTATTAGAATTTATAGATTTAGAGCTGTGTTTTTTGATTTTTTCGATGGTTTCTTTTAGATCATCTCGATCTATTGGTTTTAATAAATAATCGATCGCATCTTTTTTTAATGCTTTAATAGCATATTCATTATACGCAGTTGTAATTACAATAGCAAAATTTGGAGAATCGAGTTTGCTTAAAAACTGAAAACCATCCATCGTAGGCATTTCAATATCTAAAAAAAGACAATCTATCTCATTTTTAGCCAAGTAAATTAACGCTTTTTCGGGGTCCTTAAATGTAGCTTTCACCTCTATTTCGTTACTGAAATTTGACAACTCCCATGTCAGACTTTTTAGAGCTTTTGGTTCGTCATCAATAATAATAGATGTTAATATGTCGTGTTTATGGATCCGTAATTTTTTTTTTTGTGTGTGCGGATTCTTCATTTTTAAAATTAAGTAAGCATAAAAACTCTTTTTGCTTATTTCAAGTTTACTAATTTTTTATAATAAACGTTTATATTTCAATCTTTTTTAGATGAAACGAGCATTTAAACTGTTGTTTTTCATTTTAAAACGTGAGTGAACTTTGTTTGCAGCTCTTTTTCACTTTTTTATCCTTCTGTTTTGGAAGAAAATACAGCATACATTAATTACTCAAAATACAATTTACATTTACATAAATACCATTTATACATTTTTTAATACCATTCATACAATAACTATTTTTAGACCCATCATTTCTTGTAGATTTGTTGTGGGAGAATACTAATTACAAGAAAAAGAAAATTTTTATTTATTATGGAATTTCCCTAGATTCTTTAATTTTTAATTAAAAAGCATCGCTTAGTAAGTGATGCTTTTTTTATCTCACTTGTTTTTGAAATTGAACAAATTTAGTTGGTAAATAAAATGATCACTTTGATTTTTTAAAAGACACCAATTTATAACTATAATGTTTTATTATTGAAAGAAAAAAAAGGGTTCGCTGAGAATAAAATAACAAAATGAAATTAATCCGTTTAGGGATATTAGAAGCCTTGTTCAATGAATAAGAGAAATAATTGTAATTTAGCTTAGGATCAAAGACAATATTTTTAATATTTTTGGTAGATATAATTCTCAGTTTAGAAGTAGATAGATGTATTAAATTACCTTTTAAAAGAGATTGTTAGAAAAGAAATAAACGAAACTCAAATTATTATTTTGAAAGATTATTTTGCACACGAAACAGCTGTAATAGACAAAGATTGCAGAATTGGAAAAGACACTAAAATTTGGCACTTCAGCCATATTATGTCTGATTGCATTATTGGTGACCGATGCAATATTGGTCAGAACGTTGTAGTCGCTCCAAAAGTAATTTTGGGACAAAACGTTAAGGTTCAAAATAATGTCTCTATTTATACAGGCGTAATTTGTGAAGATGATGTTTTTCTGGGACCCTCAGTGGTTTTTACCAATGTGATAAACCCAAGAAGCGCCATAAAAAGAACTTTAGAATACCAAAAAACATTGATAAAAAAAGGAGCAAGTATTGGCGCAAATGCAACCATTATTTGTGGGATTTCTATAGGGGAGTTTGCTTTTATTGGTGCAGGAAGTGTTGTTACCAAAGAGGTTTTACCTTTTGCACTTGTCGTCGGGAACCCTTCAAGACAAATAGGCTGGGTAAGTGAGTATGGACACACTTTAGAGTTTGATAAACAAGGAATTGCAACTTGTAAAGAAAGTAATCAAAAGTATCAATTAAAAAAGGATGCCCTCAAAAGAATAACAATATGATTAAATCATATGTGTTTTTAATCTTGTTATTTTCTTCAACATTTTATGCTCAAGAGGAAAGATATCCAATTTTTGATGCTTGTAAGGATTCCGATATTTTATCTTTAAAAAAGTGTTTCTATAGTTCTACCAGAAAACATTTTGTAACCGCATTTAAAAAACGTTCAATAGTCGAAAATAAAATTTTTAAAGGAACAGCGAATATTATTTTTGCAGTTACCTCAGAGGGTGAATTTAAGTTGGTTTATTTAGAAACAACCCACAAAGAACTCAGAGAAGTAATAAAAATAATTTTCAAGGGTTTTCCCAAAATCACACCTGCTTGGTATCATGACCACAGCATTGAAATGAAGTTTGAGTTTCCTGTAGAATTTCCTCTAATTGAAAATTCTTTTAGTTTTGAGACTTCTCATTCGAATAAAATTAATCAAGAAATTCTATCAGATATTGTTGAAAAAGAACGTTTGTCAGAAGCGATCTACTTAGAACATAACAGTAAATTAAATATTCCATTTACGCATAAAAATTATGTAGCCTATGAACATGCTTTGCATAAAGCAACAGGAACACATTCCGCTTCTAAGCCTTATACTTTTCAGCAAATAAAGAACTACTTTGATATCGCTAAAGAAAAAAAGAGGTTTTTTAAACCCCATAAAAAAACTTGGCTAGGAAATAAAGTTTGGAATGAACATTTATTGCAAGTTAAAAAGGAAGAGTATTGGTTTACGGTAGATTTTCTATTTGATGTCCAACTCGGTAAAGATAATTCAGCGTTACCCTACACATTTAATAATTCGAGGATTTTAACTATTAATGGAGAGATTGGGTCTCATTTTTCATTTTCTACAACCTACTATGAGAGTCAAGGAAGGTTTGCAGAGTATGTGAATCGTTTTATAACCAATACTGCTAGTAATGTAAGACCCAAAAACTCCCAAGGATTGCTTCCTGGTAGGGGAAAAACAAAAGCACATAAAACAGATTCTCATGATTATCCAGTAGCAGAGGCATACATAGCATACACGCCAAATAGATACATGAAATTTCAATTTGGGAATGGGAAAAATTTTATTGGCGATGGGTATCGATCATTTATTTTATCGGATGTTTCTGCCCCAACGACTTATTTAAAAGCACAATTAGATATCTGGAAAATACAATATACCAATATTTGGATGTGGAATACAGAGCCCTCAATAAGTTCTATTTTAGACTCAAATCAGCATGCAAGAAAATATGTAGCTGCTCATTATTTAAGTATTAATTTAACAAAAAAACTTAATATAGGCTTCTTTGAAACGACTATTTCTAGAGGAGGAAATGGTCTAGATGCAGGCTTTTATAATCCGATTATATTTTACAGATCTTTAGAGTTTAACAGAGGTGAAGATGCAGGAAATGCTTTGTTGGGGCTTACAGGAAAGTATAAATTAAATGATGATGTCTCTCTATATTCTCAGCTCATGGTTGATGAGTTTTCGATTGGTAATTTTAAGGATCTAAGTGATTGGAGACATAAATATGCATATCAGTTAGGGGTGAAATATTTTGATGCTTTTGCCGTTAAAAATTTATTTTTACAACTAGAATATAACCATGCGCGCCCCTATACGTTTGCTCATAAATCTCCGATTCTAAATTATGGAAATTATAGTCAGCCACTGGGACATTTATGGGGGGCGAATTTTCGAGAAGCAATTGCTATAGCAAGATATAGAACGGGTCGGTGGAGTGCTAGCACAAAACTTGTTTTAGGAGAAAAAGGATTTGATCTTGAAGATCAATTAATTAGTTATGGGGGAGATATTTATCAATCATACGAAGATAGATCTTCAGACCTTGGGAATAAAATAGCACAGGGCAACACTGCTCAGATTTTTATTGCAGATCTACAAACCAATTACTTGATAAATTCAGCTAATAACACGAATTTATTTATGAACGTATCCTACAGGAAAGCGGACATAGAAGAATCATTAACAAATTTTTATTCAGGAACAAACATATGGTTTTCAGTAGGTTTAAGATCGGATTTGTTTAACTGGTATTTTGATTTTTAAATTTTTTAACAAAAAATTAAAAAAATTAAAAAATTTATAATTATATTTGTGCATGTGATTTTTTAATTAATCTCACATTTTTCTTTTTCATAGCAATTTTCCCACTCAATCTTTTGAGTGGGTTTTTTCATTTTCAGGATAAAAGCTAGTCAAAATATATGGTAAAGTCATAATTATAAAATATCTTTGTAAAACTATTTTATAAAATGGAAACAACAGTAATTTCAGGCGATAAAACATCAATGAAAGCGCTTCTTTCAGATTTAAAACAACTTACTAAATTTGGGCTTTCTTTAAGTGTTGTATTTTCTTCTGTAGCAGGATATCTGATTGCTGCAGATGTTGTCAATTATTCGATACTTTTTCTCCTTGCTTTGGGAGGTTTTTTCATGGTTAGTGCTTCAAATGTATTCAATCAAATTATTGAAAAAGATACAGACGCTATTATGAAAAGAACACAAAACAGGCCGCTACCAACGGGTAGAATGTCTGTTAATGTAGCTTTATCAATTGCGATTTTATTTACAGTTCTTGGAATTTCAATTTTATATAGTATCAATCCAAAATCAGCCTTATTTGGTGCAATTTCAATTTTCATATACACAAGTATATATACTCCTTTAAAGCCTGTAACTCCTTTAGCGGTATTCATAGGGGCAATTCCAGGTGCAATTCCTTTTATGCTTGGTTGGATAGCAGCAACAAATAATTTCGGTTTAGAGGCAGGATTTTTATTTATCATTCAATTTTTTTGGCAATTCCCTCACTTCTGGGCCATTGGTTGGTTACAATATGAAGAATATAAGAAAGCAGGTTTTAATATGCTCCCTATGGGGAATAAAGATAAAGGAGCAGTCAAACAGATTGTTTTTTATACCATTGTAATGATCATGGTGTCCATTGCCCCTGTATTAAAGTTGTCAGGAGAATTTTACATCTATCCATTTACCGCATTTTTGGTTGCTTTGCTGGGAATTCTTATGTTATACTTTGCCGTTAAATTACATAAAAGTCAAGATAATGTTGATGCAAGGAAATTAATGTTAGCGAGCGTTTTATACATTACCGTAGTACAGATTATATATGTGGTAGATAAATTTTTACACTAAAGATGAAAGAAGAACAAACATTACAAGAAGAATTAGCAATTGCTAAGAAAAAATCTGCAAAACCTATGTTATGGGTCTCTATGATTAGTATGGTCATGTTTTTTGCAGGATTAACAAGTGCTTATGTTATTAGTATGAGAAGAGATGATTGGATCACTTTCGATTTACCACAAGCGT
>JGI20153J14295_10003455_pt1 | contig 10545 bp, 14 predicted proteins | sample COG_03_FD_14295 | JGI IMG/M metagenome (IMG submission 14295) | reverse complement strand
ACTGAGAAAAATCTATCTTTATAGCCACCTGCTTGATATTCTCTAGTTTCAGATCCTGCGTTTAAGTGAAGTGCTGGAAACTCTTCTATCTCATCCCAAAACTTTAATCGAGGTTCTACGTTCTCATTAACATCTGTTAAATACGCCCCTGAACCATCAATATCCTTTAGCTTCAAGACTAACGAGTTAATTATATTTAATCGTTTAGATGTATATAGTCTTTCGTTTGCCATTATAATCTCCTCGTATACAGGCGACCTAATGTTAGTTCCGCCGCAATCTCTCTAATTGACATATCAATTAAACGCCTCGGATCTCGGTGAGGATCTCCTTGAGCATATCCTGGTTCAAAAGTCTGATAAGGATACTTCTGGTAAGTATAACCTATACTAGCAAAACCTTTATTTGTTTTTGTAACATTTACAGCTCTAACACTGGACGCAAATGTTCCGGTTCTATTATTTAAAGCCGGGCTAGACATATTATCAGCTACTTTGCCAGGTAAACGAGCATTTATTAAAGGAAGTAAATTTGTAAAAGATACCTTACTTTTAGTAGCTTTATTAGAGACTTTAACAGTAGCTAGCTTACCTAATACTAGTTTTTTAGAACCTTTTTTAGTGCGCCCGGTACTAGACAGCTTAGCTACTTTACTAGAACTGTCTTTAACTGTAGCGTCCGAGCCTGTAATTACTTTTACTTTACTATTAGCTATTTTTTTAAACGGCTGTAATAGCTTAGATCTTATTTGTTTCTTCTTCCTAGTTTTAGGAGTATCTGAACCTTCTATCAACCAAGGGTCTAATCCCGAATCCAGAGCGCGTTTTAAGCTTCTAAGTAGATTAACCTTCTGTGCCCCACTAAAGCCACCCCTACTTTTATTATCTCCCGCTGACTCTATTTTTACTTTCATCATATCTTCGGAGTCTATCCTCTGGTAAGATAAGTCTATACCATAGGTTCGTAACATATCAGTATAATTACCTTGGGATTCCATAGGTATGCTTTCAAAGGCTTTAGCTAAAGAATCTCTTAATTGCGTTTCAGATACGCCCGCCCCTTCTAAATGTCCTAAGTTAAAGAAGTTACTTGCAGATTGTTCCTTATTGAAATTACCTGTTTTTGTGTTGGCGCTTAACTTCCTGATAGCATCTCCGGTAATTGTTTGCAAGTCTTTAAAATAAGTACCAATAGCGCTTCTATAGAGTATCTTGATTCTTTCAAATGTAATACTAGGATCAAGTTGCGCTCGATAGACTTTCTCTATGCGTTCTCCGTAAGTAATAAATACAAGTCTAAGTCTTTTATTATTATAATAAGTGGCACGTTTATCAGTGCTTACTTTGGGATCTTGTATTATTTGTTTTACACCCTTTAGTATGTTATTATATGCTTTTAGTGCAGCTTCTTCTATTTGCTGCATTTCAGTACTATTAGGTACAATTTTACGTCTTTTAAACTCTATCAAAGTTTCTTTTTTAATACTAGCATGGCTGGCTACAAAAGAGTGCCACTTAGTATCTACTACCAGCTTTCTGTAGTCTGAGCTTGATACAGATAACTCTTTGTGCAGCCTCCCTAAAAAAGCATAGTGACTGGCGGTGCTCATCTAAAAGTTCTTGTATAAATCCAGAACACGTTTAATATGATCTGGGAATGCAACATTATTTGTTTGCGAAGAACTAGCAGCATTTTGAATACTCGCGCCACCCATAACTTTACGTTCTTTATGCTCATCTTTTAAGTAATAAGTTATAAGATCCTGTACTGCAAGTTTCAAATCTGCAGGACATTCTGAATAGCCCGCTCTATACTACTACACGGACAGCTCCTGGACCTTTTCTCCAGTTACGATAACCGCTTGCATTAGTACGAATTAAACTATCAGTATTAGTGTCTAAGTAGTAATCGTATGCNGGTTGAGTTAGTATAGTATAGGGAGANCTATAAGANTCTCTTTCNTCTACAGTAATAATGTTAACNATAGGACTTTCTGTTAACTGTACTATATTAGTATCCCAATTAACATTTATAGTCTCTTCCTTATTAACAGAGTAATAGTCAATTATACTATTACCGCAATAAGTTTTTATTAATTGACTCACTGATGGAATCAAATTTGCCAGACGCAAGTCTTCCTTTGGGGTGTTTATGCCCTCAGCTTCTTTATAATCTTCTAGTGTAATCAAATTTGTCATAATAGGTCAATTAATAAAAACTTGGGGAGGCGAACCTCCCCAGTTTAACTACATTTAAGCGAGATCGATCTTAACAGCAGAACGATTATCCGCAACATCTGCAACCAACTCTTCAAAACCGAGTGATTGAGTTGCAACGATAACACGACGCTGATTACCAACTTCGTAGTCTTGCTCAACAGTTACGCTACGCAGACGCGGGATCGCGTAGTTACGAGTGTTAACTGCGAAGGCACAAGCTGCGCCAGTTGCTTCTGCAGCAAAGCTGTCAGAGACAATTACTGGTGAACCGTAAACTGCGCCGATGGCACCGGTGATCTTAGTAGCAACGTCAGAACCAACATCAGTGATGTCAGCAAAGCCGGCATCTTCGATCAGTTCAAAGTAACGAGCCTGTGATACAACATAAGCTACATCAGTAGGATTCACACCATACTTACCCATCAGCTTACGTGCACCCAGCAGATTAGCAGCAGTCAGAACGCCAGCAAGAGGAGTTGCGGTCGCAGTAGCATAGCCGTCAAGACCAGTAATAGAACCAGCACCAAGAATGATAGCACCATCAACAGCACGAGCGTGAGCACGGGCAACTGAGTCGATAAGCATAGGCATCAGGTTGATGAGAACTTCTTCATCGACATGGTTGTCCATGAAAGTCTGGCTGATCAAACGATAAGCATTCAATACTACCTGTGATGGCTTATATGTGTTATCAGCAGCGCCACGATTTTCCAAGTTACCAGCAGCAGCAGCACCAGTTTGGAAAGTTGCAGCTTCAACATCAGGCTGGATTGGCAATACAGTAGCAGCGCCATTCACTTTGATTTCACGGAACAGACCAGCAGTCCGAAGGTTCAAAGTAATTTCTTTCTCAATCATTCGAGAAACTTCCTGGTCGATATCACCAGCATTGGTAGCATAGTCGATACCAGCTTTTTCCATAACGCCACGAGCAAAATCAGTGTTCATGCCCTTGCCTGTCATAGTGCCCAAAAGGCTAGCGTGCATGAAGTCTTTGCCCCACTTAGAGAGATCGCCTTGTTCTTTACGATCGCCAAATACTCGCTTGCTGTTACGCATAGCATCGATTTCAGTTGCTTTTTCAGCCAATTGAGCAGAGAACTGCTTAATTACTTCTTCGATTTTAGCATCTTTCTCAGCCAATTTAGATTCTACGTCTTTCATCAAACGCTCTGCGCCGGACTCAATACCCATAGTAATTACTGATTTGACTTGCTCTTCCTGAGCAACTTTAGCTTCTTGAGCATCTTCAGCGGTTTTAATTTCAGCAGCCTGAGCTGCTTTTTCTTCTGCTTGTTTCATTGCAATTTTAGCGGCAGTTTCTTCTGCTACTCGTTTAGCGAATGCTTCCAAGTCGATTTCTGATTTTTGAATGTCAGACATTTTTGTCTCCTGTTGAACGGATTTTACCGTTTCATCCGGTGTGTCACTAGCTATGCTAGAAGTATTGACTTCGTCCTTAGCCAGAGACTGACCGGCTAGATCCACACGATTGGTTAATTTAAAGGTTTTTTTGAACTCTTCATACTCTTCATCTGAGTCGAAAGATTTCGATAGAGAAAAAGTAGCTGACTGGTTACAAGGAACGGAAACAACCGAAACCTCAAACAACTCAGCATCCTTAATCATTAGCCCATCGGTTTCTTTTAGGTAATCAGCATCCTTGACTCTGAAACCGACAGAAAAGGCTCCAAGGACACCGTCTTTAACAAGTTCAGCAATATTGCCAGGGGCATTTTTACTAATCTTACATTCCAGTTCTAAACCGTTAGGTCCGGCTTTCATTCCTGTGGCACGTCCAATAGGACGGTCATAGTCATGGTTGAAAAGAATAATAGGATTCTTTTCAAAGTTCTTAAGTCCACCTTTTTGCCAAGCTTCTGCGGAAATAGAGTCTCCAGCACGATCAAAGTCAGCTGTACTAGCCATTCCACGAATCGTAACGGAACCATCAATTCCTTCTACAGCTTTAAAGGTAGAAGTAAGATTAAAGATTTTATTCATCATCTTTATCCTTGGTTACTGCTGGTTTAACAGCAGGCTTGACCGCTACCTTTACTGCTGGCTTTGGTACTTTTGGAGCTACAGGCACTGGTGCCGGTACTTCTTTCTTACCTATTAAAGCATAAAGATCTGGTTCATTAGCTTGTAACATCTCTACCATTCTTGAGTAGCTGCGAAATACGTTACGAATACCAGAAAAAGTTATGGGTTTATCTTCTGCTTTGATATACTCTGCTTGAGTAAGTACTTTGTTCTTTTCTGCAAAATACATTGCTAAATCTTGTAGTGCTTTTTTACGTTGTCTAACATTAGACATTTGAGTCTCCTTCTTGTGGGGTTGTATCCCCTGTCTCAGCAGGACGGCCTCCCTGACTAGGGTCTCCAGCACTGCCTGCTATATTAGCGGGTATTCTTAAATCATCGTGACCTTCTATAGATTCGTAGCCTAGTATCTTTCTTGCTTCATTTGGTGATATAATACCTGTATTCACAAGAGACGAGAAGTAAGATGCTTGATCCGCTAGCTCAGGCTGAAGAGCTGGAATATCAGTAATGTCTTCATTTATCTTATAACCAAAGAATCTTTCCATACCAAAATTAATTTTTCTTACAATAGGCAGTACAGTCTCTAAGTAATATAAACGCATGTTTGGGCGAATATTTGCATTATTACCGGAGTCTAATAAAATAGGTGGTACCCCTAGTGCTTTTAATATGATTTTTTCATTCTCTGAAATAGCGGCTTGAAAGTCTAACTCTTTAAAGTTAACATTAGATATAGCATCTACTTCAAGACCCCCATCTAGAATAAGAGGACGTCTACCGCCTGCATCTGGCTTGTACCGAGCTTGCCAAGACATAAGCATGCGTTCTTTAATCTTCTCTGAGAGAGTGTTAGGACTTTTTAGAACTAGTCCAGGCACTGCACCGTTCTTGAAAAAGTTATCCTGGAATTTACGCATCGACATCATAAGTTGAATAGTGCGTAGTGCAGGACTTAAACGTGGAACACCTCTATAGATAGAATAGAAGGAGTTTTCTTTAATATGAATAATTTCATTAGGAGAATAAGTAATACGTTCTTTGTAAGTATACTTTTCTACATAAGTTGTGTCACTTGCATGAATAATCATATCGTCTGCTGGCAAGTGGTATAAATGTACTCCATCAAAGTAAATAAATATATTTCCGTCAATGAGGAAGTCAATAATTAGGTTTCTACGAAAACTGTTGATATCTTGAAAAGGGTTTGGCTCTGTATTGAGTAATAAGTCAACTCTTGAACGCTTAATACCTTTAACTACACTATTAGCTTTAGTAGCATCTCCTACAGTAGTAGGGATCTCAGCGGCATCATCAACTACCATATTAACAGCGCGATTGACGATTTCTAGCTCTTCGTAAGCCCTTTCGTAATTATAAATAGGCTCACGAGAAGATTCAACCTTACCATCATAATAGGGTTGTGCAGGATTAAGCTTTTCGTACAGCTCATCTTGATCAACAACTTTAGTAGTAAAAGGGTTATACCATGCCATGTTTTTCTCGTTGAATCTCAACCCAGTTCATCTGCTTTTTAGCAGTGCCTAAACTTGGATTTCTACCGTAAAGTGAATGTAATTGTAGATGATGCGTATGGCAGATAGTTACTGTATCTTCATACAACTCTGTCTGCATCTCTTCAATAAACTCGTCTCTCCAGATAACTATGTATTCGTCAGTATAGTGTTCTGGTCTTATCTTTTGTTTCTCTTTTAACCACTTTACTAGTAGTGGACTTAGACTATAAAAGTGATGAAAGTCTAATTGTTTCTGCTCTCCGCAGATATAACATTCGGAGCCTTTATCATACCTGGACTTAGCTCGATCTCGAATGTATTTTATTTTGTCTCTTTTCATTTCCATTTCTTAATACCAGAATTATATCGTGTGGAAGGTATATTGTCAAATACTATTTTTCAGTAGGTGTCTTTAGAACCCACTGTTAGTCGTTTGAAATGAGTAGCAGGCGTACCGCAGAGCATCTGCCATGTGCGATGCTCTATTATGCTTTGGCTTTTCCCTTGCTAGGTTGGGATTTGGATCCCATTGGTATTGATCAAGAGCAGATAAAGATTCTAAGCACTTTTGATCTACCATCAGATTATCATTGTCAACAATAGCGGCAACGTGACTAATACCGTCTAGTACTGACTTTTTAGCATTGATAGTACTAATATCATAATTCTGTGCAAAGTCAAAGCGTGTTTGCTGTGCGGCAGAATCGATATAAATATAATCAATATTCCATTTATTAATTAACCTGCTAATCTCGGCAGCATGTTGATCTGTAGTTTGTTCTGCATTTAAGTATTCATCTAGTAGGAAGTACTTTTCTTCTTCCCAATCATATGCGATTACACAAAAAGCTGTAGGGTCTCTAAAACCAACGTCTAGTCCTGCAAAAACATCCATTCTAGAAGTATCTAGTTCACTAAAATTACCTACACATAGTTCGTGATCAAAGGGCCATATCTGACCTTCAAAGGTATTGAAGTCAGCTTCATACTCTTGGGCAAACTCCGCTTCGGACATACTTTTTCGAGCTTCACTAATATCACTTTCAGACATTCGTGGATTATCTTTATATGTTGCTCTTATAGAAGCCCATTGAGGAAACTCTTCATTAAAGCCTCTATCAAAGAATTCTGCAAACCAATTGTTCCGACCCCGTGGCGTAGATATAAAGATTGCTTTTGAGTTTGGCTTATCAAGTGTTGGTCGAAGTGCTACATTAAACGCATCACGACCGTCTGCTAACGCTGCCTCGTCAAATATAATTAAATCGTAACTTCGACCAACACATGAGTCCACCTGGTTCACGGAACCCATACGGATTGTAGAACCATTAGAAATTTCAATCACTTTATCTTTTGCGTTATCTTTTGTAACCTCTAAGTCAAAGTGTTTGATCAAGTTTCTCTGTAAGTCAAAAGAAATTTGAGATAACTGATAGTTTGGTGACATGATTAGGATATTGGAATTTGGCACTAAAGATACTAGTTGCCCAATAACATTAGCAATATAAGTCTTACCTTGTCGTCTAGAAAGAGCTGCACAAATAAATCTATATTTAGGATTATTTACAGCATTAATTAGAGCCACTTGAGAAGGGAGAGGTTCAATCCCCAGCAGTTCCAAATAAGGGGCTACTGGGAGCTTGATATATCTATTATCAGGATGATACTCTAATAAGCTTTCTCCTATTATATCTAACCTGCTTAGTTGTAATGCCATCTAGGGCTCCAGTTTAAGAATTAAGTACTGCATTAGATACTATTATTAAATCAAACGAGCATGATATATCGGCATTTGAAGTACCAATAACTCGTACATCTATATCTGTCTTTTCTGTTAATACCACGGGGGAGCTGTATTCTATAGTATGGTCCATTTGATATAGCACACTTCCACCGACTACTCGGAAAGCTCCTCCAAGGGGCCGAGCAAACATTGATACTTCGGCAGTCTGGGCTTTACTTGCCACCATCTGCATAGTGTTTAAAAATCCAGTGCAGCCTCCTGGAATTGTATACAATGACTGTAAGGTTTGGCCTCTAGCTTCCTTAATAAAAGTAATAGCTACACTATTTGCATTACGTACAGTAATCTTTCCAACATTAGTTTGAGTTACCATAAAAGCACGATTAACTCTATGCCATATTTTAGTACCTGTTGCTGGAACTACTCCAGTTAAAGTAATTGTTTCTTCCTGGAAATCATAATTAGAGTCTAAGCCCTGTAAAGTAACTGCCGTAACATCACTTCCAGAGCTAGAAACTACAGTAACAACACTTGCATCGCCAATTACAGGCCAAGGATAGAGAATGGTTGCAGCTTCTTCAGCTCCTGTCCATACAGTATTCCAGCCTGCTGTAGCAGTTCCCTTTACCATACCAAACTTATGAACAGCACTATAACCTTCTAGTAACCCCGCTGCGATTGGGACGTTTGTGATATTAGTTACGGGGAGAGGATTTTGTGTAGTTACAGGGCGACCGTCATTAGTAGCCGACGCTACTATATTTACTCTATCGGAGCTAGCAACTTGCTGTGTAGATACAATTAATTGGCTATTAGTTTGTGTAGCCATTACATATCCTTTGACGATTTAGAAACTTCTTTGGCTTTACCTATGTTGAGTGCAAAAATATCAATCCACTTATAGATTTTTGCCCAAATAACGTCGTCTTTAGGGGTAGGGGTACTAGCAGTAACTGCAGAACATACCATTACAATAACAGGGAGGGCTTCTATTACTTGCCATACGATATCAATCATTTTTTAATTTTCCCTATAGCCTCCTTTGCGTAAAAGGCTGCTACGATGGCTGCTACAGAAACAAAATAAGTAGGTGCCATATCTCCAAGAATTCTTGCTGCATTTTCGAGCTGTACTAAGTCGGCTGCGACTACTGCAAATGGGTATAGTAACATACCTGCTAGAGCGAACCATGCCATATTACGCTGGGCATCTCTCATTGCGTCTGCATCTTCTATTTCTCTTCTTTTTGCATCTAAGTGTAACTCTAGTTCTATTTTGCTAATATGTCCATCAGAATCTGTATCTGCTTCGTGTAAGCCATCTACAGTATTCATTACCACTTTACCTTATCTGCCCAATATGCTGCAGACATTTTACCTTTTGCAATATTTTTTGCGTGGCGAGCTTTAAAAGCTGCACGCTTCTTTTTCATTGCCTCAGATTCTCCAGCTTTTGGCTTTCCTGCTGTCTTGGCGCCTTGCTGTCCAAAACGAATAGTTTTAACTTTTGTGCCTACTTTAGCCACAACGATGTGTGACTTCTTCTTGTGCCCTGGAGTACGCTTCGGCTTATTAAAACCTGAGACTCCTGCCCTTTTAATTCTTGAGTCTTTCTTTTTACTTTTTGCTGGCACGTTTTTTTCTCCTAATCTTAGCAGCAAGCTGCTTTTTCTTTGGGAGTTTTCGCTTTTTCTTTTTATAACCACTTGCATAAGCGGCTTGCGCTTGTTTCTCTGCACCTTTGCGAGTTTTAAATACTTTCCCTGAGCTCCCCCATTTATATCCACCTTTTACTTTTTGTATCGGCACGGTACTAGTCCTTGTACCAGACTTCTAATTCTTCCTCTTCTAATTCTTCTTCGGCTGGCATTGGAAAGCCATAAGCTTTAATAGCAGCTTCTTCTGTGTCAAAGTGTTGAACACCTTCGTCATTTTTAAAGCACCACTGGTTTCGTTTCTGGTAAATCATATTTTTCTCCTATACTACTTAGGCCAGATTGAGTAAAAAGGACCCCATTAAATATAAACAATAAGATTAGTGTGGTACAGTAGATAAGGTAACTACTAACCCCGCTAGGAACATAATAACAATTCCTCCAACAGTAAGTACTAGACGCTCAAGACGTGCAAGAGTGGAATCAATACCTTCCAATCGTTGGAATGTAGTTTTCCATCTTTCTTCGCATTGGACTTCATGTGTAGCTAATTCAATCTTCATTCTATTTAACTCATTAGTCGTTTCCATTAAGTAGTTTTTCCATTAACTTACCATAGTTACCTTGACCAAATGGAAGAGCTTCGTTTATCTGGACATTTGTCTGATTGCGAACACTGTTTCCATTGTGGACTTTTTCAATATCAGCCATAGCTTTGATTTCATCCATGCGCATTTTATGAGCCATTTGTAACAAGTCAGCTAAATCTTTAGAGCTGTAAACTCCAGTCTCTTGAGCTTCGTCAAGTTTACTTTGGATCATGGTATCTAACAAGGCACCTATGTTATTTTTATTTCTGTAGCCCATGTCGAGATATACTGTGTCAATATACCTTTTTACATCTCTTTTATTTAAGGTTTCGACTACTTGATGTTCTGATACCATCATTTGATCACAGACTGCTCGAATACTGCCGTATTGTAAGTAACAATTAGCAACTTCTAAACCTTCTGGGGATATTTTAGTAATTTCTTTAGCCATGGTGTCAATTATATGTTAGTGGAGTTATAATGTCAAGAACTTTTTTTCTTATGTTATTAGATAGTACTTGCACAATAGTAGTATTATTAAGTAATTCTCAAAAAGATGAAGTTACCTTCTGGGTGCTTAGACTCAGGATCCCTAGAGGAGTCAGCTACTCCTGATGGTGCATCGAAGCCTGGCTCATATAGTTGCCACATTCTCACACTAACTGAGGTAGGGCTTGTTACACGGGCTGCTGGAATAAATACACCACCTCCTTCTAGAGTATAATTATAATCATCATAGTAGAGCTTTCCTGTATAGTATCCTACCCTGCCTGAG
>JGI20153J14295_10003445_pt1 | contig 10554 bp, 11 predicted proteins | sample COG_03_FD_14295 | JGI IMG/M metagenome (IMG submission 14295) | reverse complement strand
TTGATTATTTTTCATTCGTAAATTTAGTGTGTAAAGAGAATAAAAATCCCTGTTTTCAGTGGTAAAAAAAACCCATTTACAGTGATTGACTTACATTCATTTTGTTTGTAGGTTTGATAAAAAAAACTATGATAGATAAAATTAAATGTCCGAATTGTGGACACGATTTCGATGTGGAAGATGCATTATCGGGAAAATTAGAAGCACATTTCAAAGCTAAATACGAGAAAAAAGTAGCTTCACAAGCTGAGAAATTTAAAGCTGAAAGACTTGTTTTAGAAAAAGATATTGAAGAATTTGAGAAGAAAAAGGAAAGAGAAAACGAATTATTCAAAGAGAAACTTGAACAACAGTTAGTTAAGAAAACTGAAAAAATTCAAAAGGAAACTAAAGAAGATTTTGAGCAACAGTTAAAATCTTTAAAGGAAGAAAATGACAAGAGAAAGCAAGAAAACAGACTTTTAAAATCCCAAGAAATAGATTTATTAAAAAGAGAAAATGAACTAAAAGAAAAAGCAGAAGACTTAAAACTTAATGTTCAAAAAGTATTACTTGAAAAACAAACGGAAATTGAAGAAAAAGCTAAAGCCAAAGAACGAGAATCTATGGCGTTAGAAAAAAAGGAATTTCAAAAGAAACTTGCTGACCAAAAGAAGTTAATAGATTTAATGAAGCGAAAAGCTGAACAAGGTTCAATGCAATTACAAGGAGAGATTCAAGAATTGGCGATTGAGGAACTTTTAAGAAGTACCTACCCTTTTGATAATATAGATGAAGTTGGAAAAGGAATACGTGGAGCAGATTGTATTCAAACAGTAATTAATTCTTTACAACAAACTTGTGGTTCTATAGTTTATGAAAGTAAACGGACAAAGAACTTTTCAAACGAATGGATAAACAAGTTAAAACAAGACCAAATTAACTGTAAAGCTGATATTGCAGTAATTGTTACAGAAACTTTTCCAAGTGATATGGATAGATTTGGAGAGAAAAATGGTATTTGGATTTGTGGATTTAATGAAATTAAAAGTGTTTCATTTGTTTTAAGACAGATATTAATAGAAAAGCAATCTGTAAAATCATCAGATGAAAATAAAGGAGACAAAATGGAACTTCTTTATTCATATTTAACAAGTAACGAATTTGTTCAGAATATTGGTAGAATTATTGAAAATTATGATTCTATGATTCAGCAATTAAATTCCGAAAAGAAATCTGCTTTTAAGAATTTTGCCACAAGAGAAAAACAAATTTGGGGAGTTCAAGAAAATATAAATGTTCTATTTGGTTCAATTAAAGGAATTGCTGGAAAAGAATTAGAAACAAGTGCAATATTGGAATTACCAAATACAGCGATAGATAAATAACGCATTACAACACCGTGTATAATTCATTGCTAGTTAGTGTCTATTTGCGAAAGTCCTAGCGGACTTTCTATCTGAGATTTTATTTGCTAACTTTAGTACTTAAAACACGCAACTAATCATACACCAAGAACGTTGCCCACAATTAAAAAAACCAAATGAAGAAAATTTTACCCTTAATTTTGACGTTTATATTTTCACTTGTTTCTTACGGACAAATCGACTGTGAACCAACAATAGGTTTTGTTTTTAAACCTATTAAACAAGGAATATCCTTATACACTAAACCTGATTTAAATTCAAAAGTCGCTTTAAAAAGTCCAAGTCCTGACGATATCTGGTTGAGTTGTACGAACGTAAAAATTATTAACGATTTTGTAGAAGTAGAAGTAAGATTTATACATAATGCATTTAGAGAAAATGGAGTTAATTCTTCGTTGTTAGATTTATATCAGTATCTAACGAATGAATATAAATATAGCTTTAATTTTCAAGAATTTGCAAAATTCATAATGATAGAAGAAAATCAAAAAATTATTTATGATTTGCTTCTAAATGACGAGAATAATGATTGGTTCAAAGACTATTCTTCTTCAAAAGAATATGATATGTCCACATTTGAAGGATTTTATAAATATTGGATTAAATATGATAAAACCAAAAGTAACGATGATTATATTTTTGATAACCAAGGTAAAATATTTTATGTTCATAAATCTGAAATCACTAATAAGGGAAAGGCTAACTTTATCTTAATCGGAGCTAATTCTGATTACTACTTAAAATACTTCAATGAACAGTTAGAATTAAAATCTGAAAACAGTTGTATTTTCAGAGAAGACAAACTGATGTCTTACTTCGAGTTTTACTCTAATGCATTAATAAAAGAAGATAAACCGTTCAAAGTTATACAAGAAATTAATAAATTCTCATATCAATTTAAAAACTTCGAAAGTCTTAATACGTTAAACTTCCTTAAAATGAAAGCCAGCTATTTCGATAGCAATTATACAGCAACAATTAATCTTGCAAAAAAACTCATTAATCTTTACGATGAAAAAAAAATAACAAATTCGAATGATACATTTGGTGTTGGTGACATTGATATGTCAAGAGTCTACGCATTTATAATATCTTCCTTACTAAATACAGACAAAAATACAGAAGCTTTAAAATATTCAAAAAAATGTGATTTAAATTCAAAATTACAATTTGAACAGCATATTGAATTTTATACAATATCTTTATTAAACCTTGAACAAAAAACAGAAGCTTGTAACAGATTAAATAAAGCATATTTAGATGGTAATGAAGGAGCGAGGGAATTAATAAAAAAGTATTGTGAATAATAACTGTGGGCAACACCGTGTATAATTAATGGCTAGTTTTCGCTTACTTACGAAAATCCTCGCAAACTTTATATCTGTAATTTAATTGCTAAATTAGGTGCTAAAACCACGCAACAAAACATGTACAAACACGTTGGCAATAATTACCAAGCGAAACCTAAAAATTGAAAATCAAGAATAAAAATGAAAACTATGAAAAAAACATTATTTATTTTAACATTAATATTATCCCTTAAAAGTTTTGGTCAAGTAGAAGCAGTAACAGAGAAAGGAGATACTATTTATGTGTATGACAATGGAACTTGGAAAAATAAATTAAAGATTAAAAAAACAGACTTAATAGATATAAATGTAAAAACAACTGTGAAAGTTGATGAATTCACAAATAAAAAAACTGTAAGTAGCGAATCTTGGACAAGCTTTGGAATATCTTCGTCAAAAGCTAAACTATCTGGAAGTGCATCTTTTTATAATAATGGAATTTATGGGGTGACTTTGACACTTTCTGCAGATTTAGGATGTATGTCTCAACAACGTTCAACAATGAAAGTGAAACTTTCTAATGACGAAATAATTGAATTTGTTCAAGCAAGTAAAACCGATTGTGGAAGCTTTATTTACGCCAATTTTATTCCAATAACTAAAGCTGATTTAAAAAATAAAGATTATTTAAAATTAATGAAAGACAATGTTGAAACATTGAAAGAATTTGATTGGGTTTCAATCAGAATACAAGGAACAGAATATTATACTGACATTCTTCCTCGAAAGTCAAAAAAAATGGAGAAACCTGAACAATTTTTTAGACAACATTTTACAGCAATTGATAATAAATTATAAAACTATTGCCAACACCGTGTATAATTAATTGCTGTAATTTAGCTTTATCAAAGTTCGTTGCGTTTTTGCTAGCTTCTGGTTTTTTTTTTGAAATTCCTTGCTAACAAAAGCGCAACTATTCGTACACACATACCGTTGGCACAAATATACCAATCAAACGAATAAATAATAAATCAGCAGAAATAATAAATATTGTTGCTAACAAAATTTAAGGAATGAAATTAAAATTTTCTGAAAGATTAGGGATATTTAAACCTAAAACAAAAATTCCAAAGGAACAAATGCCTGAACACCTGCGAAACACAATGTGGTCAGTAGTATGTGAAGAAACTTTTGGAAGACTAAGCAATACACCTTTTGGAGGAAGACTTTCAGATTTAGCAGATTTCTTTTGTAAATTATGGAGAGATTTTTTCAAAAAGCCAATAGATAATCTTATGATTTCAGATGGCAGAATATATAGTGAAGATTCGTATAAATTTATTCGCGATTGGTTTTTTAGTGCTAAATGGTATGAGGTTTATGAATATTTGGAATTCTGTGCTGAAGAATTTGGAGATGACTTCGTTAGAGTCTGCAATCCATATTTAGAAAGAGAATTATCTGGATTTAGATTTGTAGGTTTAAATCTTTTGGAGATAGATTCAGGTGAGGAAATAAATGAAATTGAAAATGTTCTAAATGCTGGAATTAAATATAGACCAGTAATAGTTCATATTGAGAGTTCTCTCAAACTATTAACAGATAAAAGAAAACCAGATTTTAGAAACTCAATAAAAGAATCGATTTCAGCAGTTGAATCGTTATGTAAAATAATTACTGGAAATGAAACTACTACTTTAGGACAAGCATTAAAGTTATTGGACAAAGAAAATCCAATTCCGAAAAGCCTTAAATCTGGATTTAGTGCAATTTATGGATATGCATCGGATAGTGGAGGAATTAGGCACGGATTGTTGAATGACGGGGTTTCACCTACACTTGAAGAAGCAAGATTTATGTTAATCGCTTGTTCTGCTTTTGTAAATTATTTAATAACAAGAAATTAAAAAATACAGTTGCCAACACCGTGTATAATTAATTGCTTTGGCAAGTGCTTATTTGGAAAATTCCTTCGGAATTTTCTCTGGTTCGTTTTTGTTTACTAATTTAGTTGCTAAACCACGCAACTAACCATACACAACAACGTTGGCACCAATAAGAAAACAATACTAAATGAGTCTAAAAAAATTAAGTGAAAAAGGTTACACAAGTACTCAATTAGAAGATTTAAGACATCTTATTCACGGAGAAGATAGCGCCTTTTTGATGTGCTTAGTTACATAGCATACCACAAAGAGTTGGTTCCAAGATTAGAAAGAGCAAGCAGAGCAAGAGTTCAAATAAATACCTATAATCCAAAGCAACAAGAGTTTTTAAACTTTGTGCTAGACCAATATGTAAGAGAAGGAGTTGATGAGCTAGACGATTCTAAACTTCCTGACTTATTAGAATTAAAATACAAAGCCATTGCAGATGCGAAACGAGAATTAGGTGCTATAAAAACGATTAGAGATACTTTTATTGGGTTTCAAGAACATTTGTATGGGGCAGGGGCTTAGATAATATTTTTATCCTTTTAATATAAATACACGAAGTTACTACTATTTAGATTTTCTTAGTTTTAACAAGTAGTCTGCAATATCTAAACCTTGCTTTTTTTCATTTTCGGTGCTCTTCTCTTCGAGTAGGCTAGACGTTTTAAAGGTGGCTAGCTTTGTTAACTGTGGTATTTTATTATTCCATAAATCAAAACATTTAAGATCTGGAAATAATACTACATTTCTACCTTTTAAAACCCTTGTTTTAGCTTCATTTAGATTATTAACACTACCAACTGCCAACCAAATAAACTCGGGTAAATACACGCTAGAAATGATTGCTGTTTTCTCTGACTCGCAAATTCCAACTGGCTTATTTTTATCTGTATTTAGCAAATGTTCACCAAAATAACATTGTTCTAAATTAAAGTTTTCTAGCTTTCTTGTTTTGTGTTCCCAATTAATATAATCGTAAGGCTTTTTTATTCTTTTGCCATTAGCAAGATTGTATAGTATTATTTTTCCGCTCCTGACATTTCCTTTAATATCTTGTTGCCAAAAAGTGGTAGCACCATTCCAATAGTTAGAAGTACCAATATTATATTTTATTTTTAAATAATTTGCAATTTCTTTATCCCAAATATTAGCTAAAAAATCTAAAAAGAAATTAGGCTTTTTGCTGTTTATACTTTCCTGCATAACCTCAGCATTTATAAAACTTGTTATTGGTTTTGGTTTTGGTGTTCTTATTACAAATGGTTTTGATTTTGTTTTATCAAATGAAATACTGTTATCTTGAAAATACTGTTTTGGTTTATAATGATAGCCGCATTTAATAATACGGTTACAAGCTCCAACGGCATCGTTTAAATGCTCGTTGGTTTGTGTATCTATGTATCTTGTAAATTGACTTTTTTTATTGCAATTAGGGCATCTATAACGTGTTTTTATTCCGTTGTAAAGTTCTAGTATGTATCTATAATTATCCATTTTAAATATCTTTTAACGTTCACGATGTTCATTGTGTTCATACTGTGAACATCGTGAACACAATGAACATTGTGAACAACTATGTTTTTAAATACTTATTTACAGAACCTAATGAAATACTTAATTCTTTTGCAATTTTTCTTTGGCTCATTCCTTTTTGACTTAGTTCTTTTGCTTTTGAAATATTTGTTTCCCTATCTTCTTTTGAAACATGCTTTAGGTGTTCCATTTCGCTTCCATAGTCTACAAATTCAAATTGCAAGAAATTATGTGGTTTATCTATTTGACAAATAGCAACGTTTTCCGTATCATAAATTATTTCTGTGTTCCTTGCTTTAAGTTGTTTTATGTATCGCAAATGTTTGTCACCGTGACTTTCTCCAATAGAAAAACAACTGTCTACAAAATTGATAAGCATTTTACTACCCGCTAAATCATTACGTGTTATTGGCTTTGATAAATCTCGTTTTGGTGTATGAGCAAGTGCTAAAATTGAAAGCTCATATTTGCTTTTTAAAGCCTTTAAATGCTTCATTAAAGGCAAAGCATCTTTAGATTGTTCCGTTTCGGCTTTTAGGTACGTGAGGTTGTCAATAATTATGATTTTAGAGCAAGTTTCTATAATACTGCGTTCTAAAGAATTATTTAAAAAACTTTCAAAAGTTTCTTTTTCGGGAATCTCTACATCTGGGTTAATTTCAATACGGATAAAATTGTCATCAAAAATAAAATGTTGTTCAAAATTTATCGCATATCGGTTTTCAAATTGTTTGTCTGAAAGCTCAAAATCAAAATATAAAATTGACTGCCTTTTTGCTTCAAATTTAAATCCATTTATGTGTTTTCCTTTGCTTATGCTATTGCCTATCTGAACAGCTAAAATTGATTTTCCTAGATTGGTGTCTGCAAACAAAATACAAAGCTCATTTTCAAACCATAGTTCTCCAAAGAGCATTTTGGGTATTGGTCTTATTTTTGCTTCTTCTATCCATTTATTTGCGGTTTTTACTTTAAATAGTCCTTTGTTCACTTTGTCGTTTTCAATTGCTTCTAAAAGACTTTTAGTTTCGTTTTGAATTTCATTAGCTCCAATATTTGTTTTTTCATTTTCCATCTATTAAAAATCAAATTTTAATTGAGTTTTATTAGGTTTTGGAAACAAGTTTTGATCGGTTTTATATTCTCCTAATTCAAAACCAGTAAATGAACATCTTCTTTTTTTAATTATTGCAATTCTGACTTGTTCTTTTAAGTAGTCTATGTGCCAACAAATATTTGAACCCATTATACCAGTATAATAATCTGCTTCTAGCAGGGTCATAGTTTTATCTCTAAAAGTATTGTAAACCTGAGCTAATTGTATTTTAAAATCGTTATCTTTACATTGTCTATTAGTAAAAATATTAGCGATGTTGTTGTTTGATTTTTTCATAATTACATCGCTTTATTTTTCGTTAATAAATAAGCTGATGCATCTGCTTCAATTTCTCCTACTGTTTTTACTTTACTTTCTTTTAACCACAAAACTATGGCTGATCTGAAAAAATATAATCGGTTTCCTTTTCTCGAAAATGGAATTTCATTTCTCTGGCAATAACCGTAAATTGTAGGAACAGTTTTTTTTATAAGTTTAGAAACTTCTTTTATATCGAGTGGAGTTTCGATTTCGGGTTGCTGGTTTTCTATTTTATTTGTAAAATAGATTTTTTTAACAACTTCATTCGCTACATCTGAAATAAAGTCATCAATATTACGGGTACTTAGTACTACATTGTTCATACTTATTTATGTTTAAGTTTTTACAAAGCAACACCAGTAATTAGTCGGGTTATTTAGAGGTTATAACCTGAGACTTAAAACGCTGTAAATTAGGTAAATAAATTTATGACTAGGTTTTAATTTGGGAATTTTTTTAAATGTATTATAACTTTAGCATCGTTGTTTGATATATCTTGAATAATGTCTTTATAGCCTTTACCAAAATCATAAGCTATAAGTTTTCTATCTTTTATATTTATTTCTTTATAAGCTCTATAAAACATATCTGGACTTGACTTTTTGTACCTTTCTTTTGCAAAGGCTATAATTTCAGTTTTAGTAAGCTTGTCATTAAATGAGTTTCTTTCAAAAGGTTTTTCTATACCTAAATCAATTAGTATCCAATGATATAAAGCGTAATATTTACCACTAAATTTGTTTTCTGATTTGAGTTCCTTGGGTTCATTAATACCTATAATCTTTTGAGAAGAATCTAATACTAGTAGATTTTCTAAATGTTCTTTGTAAAGTATGTGTTTAAAATAGTTTTCAGCTGGTAAGTTACCTATGCTTTGCGGTACTATATTATTTTTATAGTAGCTCGTGTCTAATACTCTTAATATCTGAATAAGCTTTGTTTTTTCATCTATAAAATCCCATTTAACAATACCATCTTGCGCTGATTCTTCTATATCTATAATATAGCCAGATCCTTCTTTGGGATTTTTAATGGTGCTAAATTTTAATTTATTTGCTTTTTTTTGTAAATCTGTAATTTCTTTAAGTTCCGCTTTAATATAATACTCACTTTGATTTGAAGCTATCATTTCTTTGTAATCTTCACTAATAATTTTAGCTTTAAGTTTTTCTTTTGCATCAAACTTTAAAAACCAATAATGATAATCGGCATTTTTATTCATTAAATGACTAAAAAACTCGATATAAATAGGTTCTTGTATTTGTAGTGATGTCCACAATTTGATATTACCAAAAATAGATTCTAAAATTTCTTTTCGATTAAATGCTATAATATTTTTTTCTTCTTCATTTAATGCTTTATGAATTACTAAATACTTATTAAAATAATTTTCTTTTATTTTTTCTAGGTAGTCTAGTCTGTCAGTAATGGTTTCCCGTTTTAAAATTTCTTTCTTGACTTCTTTATAATCTAGAAATCCTATATCATTGAATTTTTTTTTAATCTCTAAACTTTCGTTTTCAGAATTATTTCTATCCATTCTATTTTATATTAAAAATCTAATTTTATTTTATTGGTTGCTTCTCTTTTGCTTTCATTTACCACCTTAGCATAGATTAAAGTAGTTTTAAGGTCTTTATGTCCAAGCATTTTAGAAATAGTAATTATATCTGTTTTTTCGCTTAATTGCAGGGTAGCATAGGTATGTCTAAAACTGTGGAAAGTAATGTGCTTTGTTATTCCTGCAGCACGCGCCCATTTTAATAAAATTTGATTTTGATATGCTGAATATTTTAAACCATCAAAAACTTTTTCTTCTTGTTCTTTTGGATCTCCTAGTAGATTATAGGCTTGTATAGAAATAGGTAAATATTCATATCTACTTACCTTCTTCTGCTGAAATTCTATTGAGTAATTATTTTCTGAATTACAAATAATTTCACTCCATTTTAATTTCTCAATATCCGAAAAACGTAAACCAGTTAATATAGAAAATAAAGAAGCTCTTTTTAAAAGTGGGTTTAAACATTCTGCTTTTATTAAAAGATTAACCTCTTCTAAAGATAGAAATACTCTTTTGGTATCTGCTTGTTTTATAGGGGTAATTAATGCGTTTAAATCATACATTAATAGCTTATCCTTAAATGCTTGTTTTAGGGTTGCTTTAAACTTATTAAAATAACTATGTGCTGTGTTTTGTGATAGGGTGGTGGTATGTCTTCTTTTACTTTTGGCAGTTAGTAAATAATCTCTATACTCATTGCAAAACTTTTCATCTAAATTAGCAAAGATTAAACGACCATCTGCAAACGTTTTTAGATAATTATAAGCGGATAACCAAACATTGTAATTATTACCTTTCCTTTTATCCATTTGCTGTTCATAATAACTAATAAAAGATAGTTTGCCCTTTTCTTTGGCTTTAATACGCTCTATTTCAAATTGGGTATAAATCTCGGGTTTGTTTAGTTCGTTATCTCTTTTCTGCTTTATTTGTTGAGCTAAGACTAGGGTTTGTTTATTATCTTGCTTTTGTATTGGTGTTAATACTTTTAAATTTTTAAAAACTTCTTTTCTGTTTTTGGTTGCTTGGGTGATTTCTCCTTTTTCCGCTAGTTCTTTAGCTTCAATTAAATCAATTTCTTTTTTAAAGGCTGCTTTATCAATATCAATAGATAAACCAAGAAATTCTCTACGAGTTTTTTTGTCTGTTCCTGCTGTTGTAATTGGTGGATAAAAATCTAAATACAAACTTTTTCTACCTTTACTAATTAGTTTTTGTCTTAAAGTTACCTTTACAGTCATAGTGTCTATTATAGTTTAGAAAAAAGTTTGTCTAGATTAGTACGTTTTATTCTAGTTACTCTAGTTCCTAGATTTGTAGCTTCTAGTTTTTTGGTTTCAATTAAATAGTAAATTATTCTATTAGTACAATTTAATAGGATTGCTACTTCATTAACGGATAAAAATTCTTT
>JGI20153J14295_10003430_pt1 | contig 10599 bp, 7 predicted proteins | sample COG_03_FD_14295 | JGI IMG/M metagenome (IMG submission 14295) | reverse complement strand
AACAAAACATAATGAAAAAACACAACGAAAAGAGGGGTCTGTATTTAATGCCGGGAATGGCAGCAAGTCCTCGGATTTTTGAGTTTATTAATCTTTCAGAGTTTTTTGATGTGGTATGTTTGTCTTGGATTACGCCTGAAGCTGGGGAGCCTATTGCGCACTTCGCCAAGCGCATGTGTGAACGCATACAGCACGAAGATCCGATCTTGTTAGGAGTTTCATTTGGAGGTGTTTTGGTTCAGGAAATGGCAAAGCACATCGGGTGTTATAAGGTTGTGGTGGTGTCGAGTGTCAAATCCAGTAAAGAGTTGCCCCTTTCAATGATCCTTTCTAAAAAAACCAATGCGCACAAGCTGCTTCCTACACAATGGGTGAAAAATTTGGAAAGTTTAGCCCTTTTTGTTTTTGGCTCTTCAATAGAACGTAAGGTGGATTTGTATCAAAAATACTTATCGGAACGCGATCCTAAATACCTCAAATGGGCAATCCATACGCTGGTCAATTGGGATCAGGAAGTATTTGATCCAGAAGTAATTCATATTCATGGTGAAAAAGACACCATGTTTCCCTTTAAGAATATCATAAAAACACCTTATCTTCACTCCTTACCAGAAGGAGCTCATGCTATGATCTTAGCAAAACACCAATGGTTTAATACAGAGTTACCCAAACTATTAGTCTAAATTATCACTTATGAAAAATAAAAATCACATTTTAATCGTTACGCTATTATTATTTTCTGCCATACTCCTTGTTGGTTCGAGTTTTTTACAACCCAATAGCGCTTTCAAATCTTACGGTTTAAGCGATCCTTCTAAGGTTTTTGCCTTGGATATTGCTGAAAACTATTCATTTGCAGGAGAAACAGTTACTCTTGACGAGCACGACCTACGCGAGCGAATGGACAAGGAACTTTTAGTTAATACCTACTGGCAATCCAATATGATGCTGATGATCAAACGAAGTAACAAGTACTTTCCTACGATCGAACGCATCCTTAAAGAAGAAGGTGTACCGGATGATTTTAAATATTTAGCAGTAATTGAAAGCGGACTTGAAAATGTAAACTCTCCAGCAGGTGCAAAAGGTTTTTGGCAAATCATGAAAACTACCGGGAGGGAGATGGGCTTGGAGGTCAACTCCAATGTGGATGAACGTTACCATATCGAAAATGCGACTCGGGTTTCTTGTACCTACCTTAAGAAAGCAAAAAAGAAACTGGGATCCTGGACTTTAGCGGCAGCTTCCTACAATAGGGGTATTTCACAGGAATTAACCGCTTGTTAGAAAAACAACAGGCCGAAACCTATTACGATCTTTTGTTGAATAGCGAAACCCGACGCTATGTATTTCGAATTTTGGCCATGAAAGAAATTCTTTCAAATCCAACTCGGTACGGTTTTGTATTTGAAGTACAAGATCTGTATACAGAAATTCCTGTTTATACCGTCGAAGTAGATACTGCGATCAGCAATATTGCGCGTTTTGCTAAGACAATGGGGATTAATTATAAGCAAATGAAAATACACAACCCCTGGTTGTTGCAAAATCATTTGAATAATAAATCTCGGAAATTATATCACATCAAGCTGCCGAAAGCGGTTGAAATCGGTCCTTAGATCCGCTTCATTTGCTTCTGCATTTCTTTGATTTGCCCCGTCAATACCCCTTGCGTATCGAGCTTCTTAGCTTTGTTCAGCAAAAGAGTAGCTTCTCTTTTTCTTCTTTTTTGCATGTAAATTCCAGAGAGACTCAAATTAGCCATCGCCAAATCAGTATCCATGGATAACCCAAGTTCTATGGCTTTTTTAAAATATTTCTCCGCCTTGGTAAGGTTCGTCTGCGAAAGAATGATACCGTGTAGATAGTTGAAATATCCTTGTTGTTTTTTGACCAAATTCTGCTCCGGATTCGAAATCCGATTGAGCCACTTCACTGTGCCTTCAAAGTTTTGCTTCCGCAATTGTAGAAAGGCAAGTAGAATAAATTCGTTCTTATAGTAGAGCAGAATAAACATCCCTGCGATAAGGAGTAGGAAAATGCCATTTCCAATAGCACCTTCTACAAATTGATATACACTAAAGGCTACTGTAAAAGCTGCGAGAATGAGTTTTATGATCTTAGGAAACATCTGAAATTATTTTTTTCAAAGTTAAGAAAAACTAATCAGTATAGAGAAGGAAAGCGTTAGAACAGTTTGGAGAATTTATTTCGAATTGTGCTATAAAGAATATTATTTTTTTTAAACTTTAATAACTTTTCATAGCTCTCATTTTTCTTTTTAATTTTGTTTGATTGTTTTTTAAAAACACTTGTCTAAAATAAAACTTTGCGTATATTTGCACACGCTTTGAAAAGCAAGACATAGGTCTTTATTCAAACTTATATTTTATGAAAAGAACATTTCAACCCTCGAGAAGAAAGAGAAGAAACAAGCACGGATTCCGTGAGCGTATGGCTTCAGCGAATGGACGTAAAGTTTTAGCTAGCCGTAGAGCAAAAGGTCGTAAGAAAATATCCGTATCTTCTGAGCCAAGACATAAAAAATAATGAATTATATCATTTAAATTTAAGGTGTTACTTTTTATAAGTAACACCTTTTTTTGTATACACTATTTAATTTTCATCACCAATGCCTAAAAGACAACAACTTAAGACAGTACTCATCATCGGATCAGGTCCGATCGTTATCGGACAAGCTTGTGAATTTGATTATGCAGGTACCCAAGCCTTACGTTCGTTACGTGAGGATGGAATTACCACTGTTTTGATCAATTCTAACCCAGCAACCATAATGACAGACCCGACGATGGCAGATCATGTTTACCTGAAACCGTTGACTACAAAATCGATCATTGAGATTTTGAAGCAACATGATGTAGATGCTGTACTTCCAACTATGGGTGGGCAAACAGCATTGAACCTCTGTATTGAGGCTGATGAAAAAGGAATTTGGAAGGATTTTAATGTTGAGTTAATCGGTGTTGATATTGATGCAATCAACATCACAGAAGATCGCGAACAATTCAAACAACTGTTGAAGCGAATCGACATTCCTGTAGCTCCAGCTGAAATTGCAACTTCTTTTTTGAAAGGAAAAGAAATCGCTCAAAAATTCGGCTTCCCACTCGTAATTCGTCCTTCGTTTACCCTTGGTGGTTCTGGTGCTGCATTTGTTTATACTCCCGAAGAGTTTGATGAACTCTTGACCCGTGGCCTTGAAGCATCTCCAATTCACGAGGTGCTTATAGATAAGGCTTTGGTTGGATGGAAAGAGTACGAGCTCGAACTTCTTCGAGATAAAAACGATAATGTTGTAATCATATGTACCATTGAAAACATGGACCCCATGGGGATTCATACCGGAGATTCCATTACGGTAGCTCCTGCCATGACCCTGTCGGACACCACCTATCAGCGCATGCGTGATATGGCCATTAAGATGATGCGCAGCATAGGAGATTTTGCAGGTGGATGTAATGTACAGTTTGCAGTAAGCCCAGATGAGAACGAAGACATCATTGCTATTGAAATTAATCCGCGTGTATCCCGTTCTTCTGCTTTAGCGTCAAAAGCTACCGGTTATCCGATTGCTAAGATTGCAGCAAAACTGGCCATAGGATACTCTTTAGATGAACTAGAAAATCAAATCACCAAATCTACTTCAGCTCTTTTTGAGCCCACCGTTGATTATGTAATTGTAAAAATACCCCGTTGGAACTTCGATAAGTTTGAAGGTTCTGACCGTACCCTTGGAATTCAAATGAAATCTGTTGGGGAAGTAATGGGGATTGGACGATCGTTCCAAGAAGCCCTTCACAAAGCTACACAGTCGCTCGAAATTAAGCGCAACGGCTTGGGTGCCGATGGAAAAGGATATACCGATTACGACCAAATTATTTCCAAACTAACTCATGCGAGTTGGGATCGGGTATTCGTTATTTACGATGCGATCCAAATGGGAATTCCATTGAGTAGAATTCATGAAATCACTAAAATTGATTTATGGTTCTTAAGACAATACGAAGAGTTATATGCTTTAGAGAAAGAGATCTCCAATTTCTCCATCGATACCATAGAAAAGCCTTTATTACTAGAAGCCAAACAAAAAGGTTTTGCTGACCGTCAAATCGCGCACATGCTCGATTGTATGGAAAGCGAAGTGTACAACTGTCGTTCTAAGTTAGGCATTCAAAGAGTTTATAAATTAGTAGACACCTGTGCAGCCGAGTTTGCTGCAAAGACGCCCTACTACTATTCTACTTTCGAAGATAAAATGCAGTTGAAAGGTCAAGAGCCTTTTAGCGATAACGAAAGTGTAGTCACGGATCGTAAAAAAATTGTAGTCTTAGGTTCTGGTCCCAACCGAATTGGTCAAGGGATAGAATTTGATTATTGTTGTGTACACGGCGTATTAGCTGCTGCTGAGTGCGGTTACGAAACCATCATGATCAACTGTAACCCTGAAACGGTTTCTACTGATTTTGATGTTGCCGACAAATTGTATTTTGAACCGGTATTCTGGGAACATATCTACGACATCATACAGCATGAAAAACCAGAAGGTGTTATTGTACAGTTGGGTGGACAAACCGCTTTGAAGCTTGCTGAAAAATTAGAACGCTACGGGATTAAGATTATTGGAACCAGTTTTAAAGCCCTTGATTTAGCTGAGGACCGTGGTAGTTTTTCAACTTTATTGAAAGAAAACAACATTCCTTATCCAGACTTTGGAGTAGCAGAAAACGCAGAAGAGGCTTTAGCCTTATCAGATGAATTGGATTTTCCAATCCTCGTACGTCCCTCTTACGTTCTTGGTGGGCAGGGTATGAAAATTGTCATCAACAAGGAAGAATTAGAAACACATGTAGTAGATTTATTGCGTAAAATACCAAACAACAAGCTGCTTTTAGATCACTATTTAGACGGTGCCATTGAAGCAGAAGCCGATGCGATTTGCGACGGAGAAGATGTCTACATCATCGGGATAATGGAACATATAGAACCTTGTGGAATTCATTCGGGAGACTCCAATGCAATCCTTCCGGTATTCAACTTAGGAGAATATGTTTTACAACAAATAAAAGACCACACCGTTAAGATTGCCAAAGAACTGAAAACTGTTGGACTGATCAACATTCAGTTTGCGGTCAAAGACGATAAGGTTTTTATCATTGAAGCCAATCCACGAGCATCGCGAACCGTACCTTTTATTGCGAAGGCATACAAAGAGCCTTATGTAAACTATGCTACCAAAGTAATGTTAGGAGAGAAGAAGGTCAAAGACTTTAATTTCAATCCACAGCTAGAAGGTTTTGCGATTAAGCAACCGGTATTTTCGTTCGACAAGTTTCATAATGTAAACAAACAATTGGGACCGGAGATGAAAAGTACGGGAGAAAGTATCCTCTTTATTGACAGTCTCAAAGATGATCAGTTTTATGATCTTTATTCTCGTCGTAAGATGTACTTGACTAAATAAGTTGCATTAGATACAAATTCTAAACTGTTTTTGAAGGGGGTCAAAACCAACCGTTTCTTTAGGGAATACGCTTTGGAAGACCCCTTTTTTGATGAGTTCATCTGGAGTTCCATATGCCCACTGGTCTTCTAAAAGCAATAAGATTTTGTCACAAATTTGAATGGCAGTATTGAGGTCATGACTTGTAAACAGAATCGTTTTTTGATCCTCCTTTACCGCCTGTTTTATCTGTTGGAATAACAGAGCTTTGTTGTATAAGTCTAAATGGGAACTCGGCTCATCGAGAAGGATTACTGCTGTGTCTTGGGCAAGGGCGCGACCCAAAAGAATTTTTTGTATTTCCCCATCGCTCATGGTACGGATGGTTTGCTCTGCAAGCTGCTCTATATTCAGTTGAGTAAGAACTTCAAACACGTTGATCATCTTCTTGTGATTGACTCCCCATCCAGTTGGTATAAGGCTGCCTCCCCAGACGAATTACTTCTATGCCGAGTAAATCGCCCGATAGTTTTCTTTCGGTTAAAACAATACTCAAGCATTGTGCCCGATCCATAGGACTCATCCCATGAACAAGCTTTTCATCAATCTGAACACTGCCAGACAAGGGCTTTTCAAATCCTGCAATGGTTTTTAGTAAGGTACTTTTACCAATGCCGTTACTACCCAAAATACCAACTAAAGTTCCGCTCTCAATAGAAAAATCAAGCGCTCTTGTTACTTCTTTCGAAGTTCCTTTGGAAGAATATCCCGTCGTTAGTTTATGGAATTTAATCATGACTTATTTTCTTTGACCTAAGATGAGTAGAATGATTAAAGGGGCTCCGATTAAGGAAGTAATTCCGTTGATGGGCAATACAGAAGCACTGCCTGGAATTTGAGCGATAGAATCACAAATCAAAAGCAATAATGCTCCCCCGAGAAAAACGGCGGGTAAAATGATTTTATGGTCACGGGTTGACGGTACTAAAAGGCGAATCAAATGAGGAGCAGCCAAACCAATAAACCCAATTGGCCCAACAAAGGCGGTTGTAGCTCCCGCCAAAAGACTACCCGAAATTACAATAAGGTAACGGTTTTTCTTGAGCGAAACTCCAAGCGACTGCGCATATGCTTCTCCCAACAGCAGGCTGTTTAAGTTTTTAATTGCCAATACGGCCATTCCCAATCCTATGAAAAGAACCAGGCTAAGAATTTTCAATTCAGAACTGTTCATATTACCCAAACTGCCAAAAGACCAAAAGACGTATTTCTGTAAGGCTTCTTTACTTCCATAAAACATCAAGAGGTTGACAATTGCCGCTGTAAAACTTCCAAACATTAGGCCCAGGATCAGCAGGGAGGTACTGTTGTTCAGTCGCACTGCAGCAATGAGAATAAGGCTAAAAACAAGCACACTTCCTAGACTAGCTGCAATCATTATTGCCCAGCGTAAGCCAAGCTCTCCAAAAGCAAACCATCCACCCAGCCAAGAGCTTCCCATAAGGAGTAAAGCAACTCCGAGACTAGCCCCAGAACTAATTCCCAATACATAGGGTCCAGCCAATGGATTTCGAAAGTAGGTTTGCATCATAAGTCCACACACACCTAAACTTCCTCCTGCAAGGACGGCAGTAACGGCCTTAGGGATGCGATAGTCTAGCAGTATGTACTCGAAGGTGGGTTTTGGGTTGGATAGCCCAAAGTGATCTTAATGGCTTCCCAAAGGGGAATGTCGACAGATCCTAAGCTTAAATTAAAAATCAAGCACAGAAAGAGCATTCCAATGAGGAATGTAAAAAATCCGGTATAGCTACGAATCCTAATCATCTAAGGGTAAAAAATAAGTGGGTTTGTATGCCGTATACAATTCTGGGTAAAGATGATGAATAATGTCTTTTAAAACAAGGTCGGGACGTGTGGCTCCGGATTCAAAAAATAAAAGCCCCCCCGTACTGCCTTTCGATCGTGCGTAGGTAAAAATGTTTTTTGTTTGTGTTGCTTGAATTTGGAATACAAAACATGCTCTTCTTTGAGGATGGAGTAGGCGGTGTGTTGCCGGGTGCAAACCAATAATCTGCCTGACTCCCTTTTTCTAAAACCGTTTCAATACTCAAAGCCAAACTCCCGGTTTGGGCGTCGTCTTTCCAGAGGTAGTCCGTGTTTGCATCTTTAAAAAGCTGTGCCAAATAACTCTTTCCGCCCGGAAGATACCATGCGTCTTGATAAATGGCACCTGCTAGTACGGTTGGTTTGGGTTTTACATTTGGAATTGAATTTTGAATTTCAATATAATTTTTTTCAATACGGTTAAAGCGGGCTTCTGCTTCTGTTTTTTTTCCCAACAGCGCTCCAAAAACTTTAAGCCATTCTGCTCTCCCCAGTGGATTTTGTTCGTTCCATTCACCGATAAAAATGGTTGGAATTCCCATTTCATTGAATCGTTTCAATGAGCCATCGATAGATTCTACACCAAAGCTTAAGAGTAGATCAGGGTTCAATTCAAGGATGCGCTCCACATTCAATTGTTGACTTTTACCTACATCGACCAGCGTTCCCTCTGAAATGCGTTTTCTCGCTTTAGGAGAGGATATATAATCTGTTTCTGGAAAGCCCACCAAAGTTTCTAGGGCGTCTAGTTCTTCTAAAAAAGCAAGGTGTGTTGTTGAGGTTGCTACTATCCGCTTAATGGGCGTCCTGATAACACCATCATAGGTATTGTTTTTTGGCAATTCGATTCCATCTGCAGCTAAAGCGTATCGAAATACAGTTTCTGAATTTGGGACTACATTCCTGAGTATAAGAACATCGAGAGTACCCTTACTTTCAATCGAAAACCCTTGGGCATATTGGGCTGAGGTTGGCGGTATCTCTTTTGATCGGGGAGAAGAACATCCGATGAGAAGACAGCCGAGTAAAATAATGGTTAGAATCTTTTTCACAAAGCCCAAAATTACAGTTAATTTTTAGTTTCAATAAATAGATTGATATTATTTTAATTTCCAATAAAAATGTATTTTTGACCTGTAAAATGGTTTTTGAACTTGTTCAAGATTAAAAGGGAATTTGGTTAGAATCCAAAACTGTTCCCGCAACTGTAAGCTTTTGCCTCGGAAGGGGCTTTATTAATGCTTCGCCACTGTTCATCGAATGGGAAGGTCATTAAGTAAAGCGAGTCAGGATACCTGCCACTTTATAATGTTTTAGAATCTTCGGGATAAAGATTTTAGGTCATTTATATGTTGATTGTCCTTTAATGTAAATTGTATGCAATTTAAATTTAGTTTGAGCAGCCTTGTGTTGTTCCATGTTCTTATGGGTTTTTCCCAAGAACAAACCGCTACCCAGGAGCAAAACGAGCTTATCACAGACGAAACACGCTTAGAAGAAGTAGTTGTAGTCGATTCCCGTTTCGAAATTAAACGTTCCCAATCGGGTAAAACAGTAATTAAGATTACGGAAAAAGAATTGAGAGATTATCAGGGGCGAAGCCTTTCCGAATTATTACAAACCTATGGCGGAATCAATCTGATTGGTAGTCGATCTCCCGCTGGCCAAAACTTGAGTTTCTCTATTCGGGGTGGGCGAAACGATCAAGTATTGATTTTGATTGACGGGGTTCGGGTTTCAGATCCCTCACGAATCAGTAATGATTTTGATTTCAATCTCTTAAACCTTGCGGATATCGTTTCTATAGAAATAGTGAAAGGAGCAGCGAGTACGCTATACGGAAGCTCAGCCTCAACAGGAGTAGTTAATATTACTACAAAAAAATCGAGTAAAAAATTCGCTGTCAATTTAGGCTCTACCCTAGGTACCCAACAAGCTGCGAATACGGCCTTCAATAAAATCAGTTACCTGTCTAACTTCGCCACCTTCTCGGGAGCTAAAGATTCGTTTCAGTATAAGTTAAGTTTGGGAAGTCAAAACATTTACGGCCTAAGTTCCGTTGCTGTTGGGACTGAAATAGATCCATTTATTCAAACTAATTTTGGTTTTCAATTGGGTAGGAAAGGGAAGCATTTGGATTGGAATTTGACTTTTAATAAGGATCATTCGGATACTAGTTTTGATAATGTATTTGGAACAGTATCCGATAACAATTCTACCCTTGTTACGGATTTAGAGCGATTTTCATTGAATACAACCTACACTTACAACAAAGGGAGCCTCCATGCAGTTTTAGGGATTCAGAATACAGATCGTGTTTTTGCAGGGGGATACAATCAGATGTTAAAGGGCTCCAATCTTGCCTTAGATGTTTTTAATAAGTACATCATTAAAGAGCGGTTTTATTCTGTTTTGGGATACGCCCACCAAAGCACATCTTATGCAGGTGCCCCGTCAAACAGTCAAAATGATGTGTATCTAAATTTTGTGTATTTGTCTGCTACTGGGTTTAATTTTAATGTAGGGAGTAGAATGAATAATCACGATACCTACGGAAGTCATTTTACTTATAGTGTCAACCCCAGTTATTCGATCCGCATTGCAAATGAAGATCGTTTGAAGATTGTTTCTTCCATAAGTTCCGCATTTATTCCGCCGAGCTCCTATCAGTTATATGATTTTTATTCTGGGAATTTAGATTTAAAACCAGAGGAAAACACCACCCTAGAGCTAGGAGCTGAATGGACTAGTGGAACCAGAGCAAGGGCATCTCTTGTATTTTTTAAACGTTCAGAAGACCCTACCCTGATTTATGATTTTTCGACCTATCGCTATGGCAATTCTGAAGAACGAGTTACCTACAGCGGAATTGAGTTTGAGTATAAAAACAAACTTTTTGACGCGGTAGACCTCCGTATGAATTACACCTATAACGAAACGGAATCGGGTAATCTTATAAACCTACCCAAGCATGCTTTTGGAACCGTTTTGGATTATGATTTGAGCCCTGCAACACATTTAAACACCAGCATTCAGCACATTGGAAGTAGAACAGGACTTAGTACAACAGCATTGGATGCCTATACTTTAGTGGATGCTAAATTGAGCCACCAGTTTAAGAATCGAAAAATAACCGCCTTTTTTATACTAGCTAACATTTTTGATGCAACCTATGTTGAAATTGAAAACTTCAGCACACAGGGGCGTAATTTTAGACTGGGCGTAAACCTTAGTTTTTAAGGAAATCTTTT
>JGI20153J14295_10003425_pt1 | contig 10607 bp, 9 predicted proteins | sample COG_03_FD_14295 | JGI IMG/M metagenome (IMG submission 14295) | reverse complement strand
ACCCGGCAGGCCCGACCCGAACAGCGCCATAAATTTGCGGTCGATCGAATCTTTCCAGCGCCAGACCCAGCGTCCAGAAAACCCTATGCCATTGCGCTGCCCGACCGCGCGTTGATCGCCGAGCGAAATAAGCGTTAGAAAGTCGCGCTGCAGGCCAAGCGGTTTGAGCTTTTGCTGGGCAAAGACGGCACGTAGATTTTTCAGCAGGAAGGGGGCCGAGCGCACCGCAAAGACCCCCGCCTTAGGCCGAGGCGAGGCCACCATGGCAGCGACATCGCCGCAGGCGAATACCTCAGGGTTGGAGGTGCTTTGCAGATAGGCATTGACTGCAATAAAGCCTTGTTCATCGACCGCCAGGCCAGCCAAGCCGGGCCACATTGGTGCCGCAGCGGGCGTACACCAAAGCGATTTATCCATCGCCAGGGTCTGGCCATTGGTGGCGATCAGCCGGTCAGCGGTGACCTCGGCGACGCGGAAATTAGTCACCCAGTGGATGCCATGTCGTTTCAGCGCCGCGGCCACAGCGCGCTGCACGGCAGGCCCATAAGTGGGCAAGAGCGTGGCGCCAGACTGCACCAGCGACAGTTCTAAGGGCCGCCCCTCTTGAGCAAAGCGTGCCGCGATCGCCAGCACCACCTCGATACCGGCCGGACCGCCGCCGATGACCGCCCAGTGCGGTCGGGTGCCCGGCCCGCGTTGGTCGAGCAGATCTTGCCATAGGTGCGTCAGTTGACTGATCGGCTTGACCCCGATGGCAAACTCGCGCGCGCCGGGCACGGCCAGGTTCGGTGTCGATCCGGTGTTAATCGAGACGCGGTCGTAGCTGAGCGGCGGCTGGTCGGCCAGTTGCAGTTGTTTTCGTTCGAGGTCGATTCCGGTCACTCGGGCATGGATAAAGCGCACCTGGGCCGCTTGGCACAGGCGTGGCAGATCCAGATGGGTTTCCTCGACACTATAGTGCCCGGCCAAATAACCGGGCAACATACCAGAATAGGGGGTTAGTAGTGTGTCCGAGACCAGGGTTAAGCGGACGCCCGCTATGGGTTTCATCGCCAACATGCGCAGTACCAGCGCATGGCTATGGCCACCGCCGAACAAAAACCAGATCCCGTTCGATCATCTCAGTGTTTCCCGCTGTGATCATTGCAGTGTCCTGCGTAGGGTAAATTTCGCCGACTGATAGGCCAGCCAGAGCGTACCGAGGGGGAATCAAGATGGACTTGAACAACATGCCGATACCCGGAGCTGGCCGCGCTGAGTGCCGCTACTGGGCTTGTTGAGCCAGCCATTGCAGAATCTCCTGGTGATTGCCTTCGAAGAGGGTGTGCTCTGCCTTGCTGGCAAATTGGTAGTCATACATGGGGTCGTAATAGTCGGACAGCAGTATTTCAACTAAATTCTCAAACTGGGTCCAGCCCCCGCGCTGGGCCAGATCGACCAGCCCGGCGTCGAGGCACTGAATCAACCGAGCAAAGCGCACACCACCGAGGCGTTTCTGTATTCGGGTCAGGGCACCGCGGACAAACTCATCCAAATAGGCTAGGGCCACTTGCTCACCGTGACAGAGGTGGCGCTGATAGGCGTCCTGAAAATAGTCTCGACAAATCCGTTGAATGCGTTGTTCCAACGGCACGGTCAACTTGACGATGGGCGCTCCTTGGCTGAGCACCAAAAATTCCGGCAATACGGCCACCCGGCCAATCAACCGGCCCTCATCCTCGAACAGCACCGGTCCGGAACTGCGCGCCGCAAGTTTGAGCCAGGCGACCGACCAGGCATTTTCAAAATCGATTTGCGCCGGTTGCGTGCTGCCGGTGTACCCGAAGGCACTGCCGCGATGATTGGCCATGCCTTCCAAATCAATCGCCTGATCAACCGAGCGAATCACCTCGGTCTTGCCCGAGCCGGTGGCGCCCGATAGCACCCTGATATGGCCGACCCTTAAGCGCTCGTGCAGTTGTTCGAGCAAAAAAGACCGCAATGCCTTGTAACCGCCCTCGATCATGGGCAGATCCACCCCGGCGTCACTGAGCCACTGCTGGCTGATGCGTGAGCGCAGGCCGCCGCGAAAACAATAGAGGACCGCCTCCGGATGCTCTGCCGCAAAGGCGACCCAAGCCTGCACGCGTTCGGCCTTGAGGTCGCCCTGGACCAGCTGATGGCCCAAATCGATCGCCGCCGCCTGGCCTTGTTCTTTATAGCAGGTCCCAACAGCCTCCCGTTCGTGATCAACCATAAGCGGCCGATTGTGTGAGCTGGGAAAGGCACCCTTGGCGTATTCCACGGGTGCCCGGACATCTATCATGGGTCGGTCCTGCAAAAACAGGCTGGTAAAGTCGCGAATCGGTTGCACAGGCCTTCCTAAGGTTGGGGTTGCAGGGTTGTTGTCAGCGGGTCGGCCGGCAACGCTCTATCGTAAATCAATGAGCCGCGGCGCGACAGCCAAGCGGTGCTCAGCAGGGATAATAGCAGCATCAGCGAGAGCATAACGGGAAAGCCAAGAAACTCGGCAATGGCACCCATTATTAACGCGCCCAAGGCGGCACCGGCGATGGCGAGGGTAATCCATAGGCTGAGCACCCGGCCGCGCATCCCATCCACGGTCTGACGCTGCAAGAGAATCTGCGAGCCAGTACCCAATAGGGTCATCAGCAGGCTAATCAAACCAATAAAGACCGACATCGGCCAAATTGATAACCGAAACAGGAGCGGTACAATCGCCAGAGCGGTGAAAAACATGGCCCCGATCAATACGCGCACCAGGCGTCGGGTGTCGCGCCCGAGGGTGGACATATACCAGCCACCGAGGATCGATCCGCCGCCAGCAAATGCGGTTAGGGTGGCCAGGTCGGTTGCCGTCCCGGCGGTGAACAGGCCCGACAAGGCGGGCAGCAGTTCCATTAGCGAGCGGGCGACCTGGCTGTTGATCAGGGTGAGGGTACAGAGGAGCCGAATCGCGGGGTCGGACCAGCTGAAACGAACCGTACACCGGCGGTAAACTCCTGCCAACCATTGGCAGGCCGGCTGCTGGCCGTGCGACCTGCTGGACTGGCATGTTCATCCAGGAGCAGATTGAGCAGGGCGGCGGTTAAAAAGGCCAAACCGGCCAGCACCAGAACCCCACTCGGGCTCATAAAGTTCAGGCACCAGGCGGCAATGGCGGGCGCAACGATGCGCGAACTGTTAAACACCATGGCGCCTAAGCCAACGGCATTACTGAGTTCATCCGGGCTCACCAAACGAGGGATCAGGGCCAGGCGTAAGGGCGAGCCGGCGGCAGCAATCGCGCCGAAGGCAAAGGTAAGGGTTAAGAGCAGCGCCAGGCTCAGTGGCGAGAAGCGCAGCAGGCCAATAGCCAATAGCGTAACCGTCGCTTGGCAGGCCAGCCAATAGATCATGCCGCGCCTAAGATTGATGCGATCGGAAATAACGCCAAAGATCGGCGTGATAATCAGCGAGGGTAACAGCAGGCTGGTGCTGGCCACCCCGACCCAAAAAAATGACGTAGTTTGTTGCCAAATAAGCCAGGCCAACAGAAAACGTATCATCCAGACGGCCAGTGTGGCGAAACAGGAAGCGATAAAATAGATGCGAAATTGGCTGTTCAGTAAGGCGGAGGTGTTCGACATTAATTCTGGATCCAGGGGATAGGCGGCCAGTCTAACAGAGTGCACGGTCGAACCGCGCTCGATGTCAGAAAAGTCTCAGTCGAGCGCACACGATTCGATTGAAGCCCAAAACGGGGTTGAATCATACACAATGACCCCAACTGACCAGGGTAGGACAAAATTTACGCTTAATTCGTCGACCCAGGTCGACGCTGCCCAAACCCTTCACAGTCGGGCTTAGGCTAACTTGATACTCATATATGTAATCGATAGGACAACCCAATGATTGAAGAAAATAAGGTAGTGACGCTCCAGTATAATGTGCAGGACAGCGATGGAATCCTGATCGACAGCTCCGAAGCGAACGATCCCCTCGTCTACTTGCACGGCGGCCATAATATTATTTCTGGCCTGGAGAGTGCGCTCCTGGGTAAAGCCAGCGGGGACGAATTTGACGTGGTGATTGAACCATTGGACGCCTACGGCGAACACGATGAAGCCCTGGTGCAGGTTGTGCCGAAGAGTGCCTTTGAAGGCGTCGAACAGATTGAACCCGGCATGGTATTTACCGCTGATACGCCGAATGGCCCGATGCAACTGACCGTTACGGCGATGGACGGTGACGACATCACCATCGATCCGAACCACCCTTTGGCGGGTAAAACCCTGCACTTTACCGGTTCTATCACCGAAGTACGCGATGCCACCGAAGAAGAATTGGAACATGGGCATGTGCACGGAGCCGGTGGCCACCAGCATTGATCCCTTGGGTTGCTGAGTCTCTGGCCAACGGTCGAGGCTTAGCAACCCAATTAGGCTAGTCCATCAGCGCCCTTCTTTTCGTGCGCTCTAGGTACTATCCTTACCGTTGGGGTGCCGCTCGCCGATTCAGGCGGAGGTCGCAATCGTTTATCGACCCAGAGGGACGAATTCATGGCAATCTTACCGCTAGTTTGGCTCGTGCTGGGTGTCCTCTTGATACTGATGGAGCTGGTGATGCCNGGCGCCGTGCTNGGCTTTATCGGCGCAGCCGCGCTGCTGACCGGCGGCCTAATCCATTTCGGTCATATCTCTGGAATGGCCAATATTCTGCTAACCTTTTTTATCGCCTCAATCGCCTTTGTATTGGTTCTGCGCACCGGACTGCTTAGGCTTTATCCGTCCGAATCGCGAGTTGATAATACCGACGAGCTGGTCGATGCTATGGGTCAGATTGTGCTGGTGCAGGACGCGATAACGCCCTCTGGGCGAGGTCGTATTCAATACTCAGGCACCAGCTGGCCGGCCCAGGCGAAGGTTGAGCTAGGCGCCGGCGAATCGGCGACCATTATCGGTCGAGATGGCAATTGTTTTATCGTTAAACCACTGGAAGGGAATTAAGATGACACTCTTTACCATACTGGCGCTGGCCGCCTTCTTTATCCTCAAGCTATTTCTGATCGTGGTGCCGATGCGCGAGTCCTTTGTGATCGAGCGGCTCGGGAAGTTTCGCACTGTTTTTCAGCCCGGTCTGCATCTAATTGTGCCCTTTATTGATCGAGTAGCCTATCGCCATGAAATTCGCGAACAGGTCTTCGATATCCCGCCGCAGCACTGTATCACCAAGGACAATATCCAGGTGGAAATCGACGGCCTGGTCTATCTCAAGGTCATGGATCCGCAGTTGGCCAGCTATGGCATCGGCGACTACAGCCTGGCGGCCATCAATATGGCCCAGACCACCATGCGGTCTGAGGTGGGTAAGCTGTCCTTGGGGGAAATCTTCTCCGAGCGCGAAACGCTCAACGAAACAATCGTGCGGGAAATTGACCGGGCCTCGGAAAGCTGGGGCATCAAGGTGTACCGCTACGAGGTCGCCAATATCAGTCCATCGGCCCATGTGGTCACCACACTCGAGAAACAGATGGTCGCAGAGCGCGACCGACGCGCCGATATCACCTTGGCCACGGCCGAGAAAGAAGCCAAGATCAATATGTCGGAAGGGGTTCGTCAAGAAGCGATCAACCTGTCGATCGGTGAACGTCAACGGCGTATCAATATAGCCGAAGGCCGCGGTCGAGAAATCTCCCTGTTGGCTGGCGCCCAGGCTACCGGCATTGCGCTTGTCGCGGAGGCGATCAATAAGCCCGGCGGCAATACGGCCATCAAGATGCGTCTGGTCGATCAGTTTGTCGAAGAGCTGGGCAAGATTTTGGCGAGCTCCGACATCTCGGTGTTGCCGGGTGAGATGGCCCGCGTGAAGGGCATCTTCGAAGGTGTCGATCAAGTAACTAAACAGTTTAAAAGCTAAGGCGACCGACCTATGGAATCTAACTCAATAGCAGATACGTTTAACGTCGCGGTTTGGGCGGTCATCTTCATCACGGTGACCTTTCAATTTTTTCGCTCGCTCTATTTCGTGCCGACCAAGATGGCCTATATTGTCGAGCGTTTTGGCCGCTATCAACGCACGTTGGAACCTGGCTTTCACGCCATCGTACCGTTCGTCGATAAGGTTTCTGACCGCGTTAACCTGAAAGAAATGACCGTCGATGTGCCGCCGCAATATTGTTTTTCTAAGGATGAGATTAACCTGCAGGTCGATGGTGTAATCTATCTGGCGGTCGAGGATCCGAGCAAGGCCTCCTATGGCATCGTCGACTATATGGATGCGGCCGTGCAGTTGGCGCGCACCACAACCCGGTCGGTGATTGGCACCCTGGATCTGGAACGCACCTTTGAAGAGCGTGACCTGGTCAGCTCCAAGGTCGTTGAAGTGCTCAATGCCGCCGGTCGTGCCTGGGGTATTCGCGTCTTGCGCTTCGAGATTAAAAACATCCTGCCCCCTGCCAGCGTCAACGAGGCGATGGAACGGCAGGTCACCGCCGAGCGAGAAAAGCGCGCCATCTTGGCGAAAAGCCTCGGGGACAAGCAGTCGCGCATCAATGTCTCTGAAGGTGTGATGACCGAAACCATTAACGTCTCCGAAGGTGATAAGCAGCAGTTGATCAATGAGGCCGAAGGTAAGGCGCAAGAGATCTTGACCATCGCCAAGGCGACGTCAGAGTCGATCGAGAAAATTGGTGCGGCGATTCATGCCGAGGGTGGCGAGGCGTCTATTCGGCTGCAATTGGCCGAAAAGCTCTTTACCAAGGTCGGCACCCTAGCCGATGCCACGACCCGAGTGGTACTGCCGGCCAATGTCGCCGACTTCCACGGCTGGTTGCGTATGGCCGATTTAGAACTGATCGCCGACAAGAAGTAGGCTGAGCCCAGAGGCCCCGGGTTGAGCGCCTTACGCGCGTTCAACCCGGGGCTCAGTTAGCCGTTTAACAGCGCGCGCAAATCACTGATGGTGCGCGCATTGCTCGCCTTATCGGCCGGTGAGTCAATCTTGTCGGTACCAATCCACTTCACGTCTTCCTGCGGTAACTCATCTAAAAAGCGACTCGGCGTACAGTCGTGCAGCTCGCCGAACTGTTTGCGTTTGGCGGCGTAGGTCAGGGTGAGGGTGGTTTGTGCCCGGGTAATGCCGACATACATCAGACGTCGTTCTTCTTCTATATCGCCCGACTCGATCGAGTTTCGGTGCGGCAGCAACTCTTCCTCCATACCGATGACAAAGACATAGGGGAATTCCAATCCTTTGGAGGCGTGCAAGGTCATCAATTGCACAGCGTCGGTTTCATCCTCCTCTTCCTGTCGATCCATCAGGTCGCGCAATACCAGCTTGCCGATCGCATCGCCGATCGCCAGGTCCGAGTCGTCCTCATCATTGCCCTTTTCCAGCATAGACTGTAGGCCATCGACCAGGATATGGACATTGGCGAGGCGCTTCTCCGCCATCTTGTCGCTCTGACTGTCTTGCCGCAGCCAGGCCTCATAGTTGATATCGGTGAGCATCTCGCGGATCACCACGACCGGATCCTCGACCGTGTGTAACTTATGGATAGTACGCTCGAGCCAGGCGCTGAAACGCTCCAAGCGGGCGCCGGACTTGGCCGATAGATGCTGGCGCAGGCCGATTTCGCTGCTCGCCGCGGACAGGCTGACACCGCGCACGGCGGAATAGTCGTTGAGCTTTTCCAGCGTCGCCGCGCCGATCTCCCGGCGCGGGGTATTGATAATGCGTAAAAAGGCCGCGTCATCATCGGGGTTGATCAGCAAACGCAGATAGCTCATCAGATCCTTGATCTCAGCCTTGGCGAAGAATGAGGTGCCGCCGTTGATCTTGTAGGGAATCCGATTCTGTTGCAGCTTCATCTCCATAATGCGCGACTGATGATTGCCCCGATAGAGGATAGCAAAGTCGCGGTAGTCGGCCCGGCGCACCAGATGTTGATGCAGTATTTCGTTGGCCACCCGTTCGGCCTCGGACTCATCCGAGCCGGAACGGATAATGCGGATCGGATCCCCGAACGTCTTGTCGCTCCACAGGGTCTTCTTGAAGACGTGTGGATTATTGTCGATAACGGTGTTAGCTGCCTTTAAAATCAGGCCAGTCGAGCGGTAGTTTTGCTCCAGCTTAACCAGCCTTAGGTGCGGAAAGTCTTCCTGCAACTGGACCAGATTTTCCGGTCGCGCACCGCGCCAGCTATAGACCGACTGATCATCATCACCGACCACAGTAAAGCGTTGGTTCTCGCCGACCAGCAGTTTGACCAACAGGTATTGGGAAATATTGGTGTCCTGGTACTCATCGACCAGCAGATAGCGGATCCGCCGCTGCCATTTGCCGAGCACTTCGGCGTTGTTTAAAAATAGGGTCGCCGGCAAGCGAATCAGGTCGTCAAAGTCGACCGCGTTGTAGGCGCTGAGCATCCGGTTGTATTCGGCATAGATCGCCACGGCCAATTCGTGGTTGCCGTCCTCCATCTTGCCGACCAGCTGCTCCGGGTCCTTAAGATCGTTTTTCCACAGGCTAATCAGGTTGCGAAAATAATCGAGTTCATCGGCCGCATTGGGCGCCGTGCGCAAGATGATATCCTTGATCAGGGCCTTGGAATCGTGGTCATCGAACAGGGTGAAGTTGCTCTTAAGGCCCAGATGGAGGGACTCCTTGCGGAGAATATTCAGACCCAGGTTATGGAAGGTCGAGACGATTAGACCATGGGCCTGCTTGCCCTTAACCAGCTTGCTGACGCGGGCCTTCATTTCTCGAGCGGCCTTATTGGTAAAGGTCACGGCGGCTATATTGTGGGCCTTATAACCGCATTCCTGAATCAGATAGGCGATTTTTTGGGTGATCACCGACGTTTTACCCGACCCCGCGCCGGCCAGCACCAGCAGAGGCCCACTGATGTACTGTACGGATTCTTGTTGGCTGGGATTGAGTTGGGTGGCCATGTCAGTGGGGTTACCAGGAAAGGAGCAGGAATTTTAACAGCCCGTGGATGTTCACCCAAGGGAAGTTTTATATTGGCTCTAAATGAATCTTTTTATGCCGGATTATTGACGATACTGCGGATCAGCTTCACACAGCGATAATAATATGGCTGGGTCAAGGCTTAACCTGCGGCTACCCACAGGCCCTGCCCCCCGATTGATGCACCTAAGCCCGGTGGCTCGGTGCGCTATCCATTTAGGCAGGGCACAGGTCGATGCTGGGCTATTCGCTATCCAATAGAACGATCTGATGCGGCTCAATACGGATCTTCTGTAGCTTGAAAAGCCGGCCGATCGCATTTTTAAAGTTACCCTTGCTGACCTGAAAGGTACTGTAGATGGCCTCGGGCGAGCTCTTATCGGACAGCGGCAGCGTGCCGCCATTGACCTTGAGCTCGACCAAAATACGCTCGCCTATATCGAGGCGGGCTTCGTGGCCCTGAAGCTGAATCGCCAGATCGATCTTCTGGTCTTCGCGGATATTCTTAATATAGCCCGACAACTGCTGGCCCACCTTGAGCGGCTGCAGTAGGTCGGCGTTTAGAATCATACCCAGGTACAGTTGATCGACGACCGCCTTATAGCCAATATCGGTGCGGCCGACGACCAGTAGGCTGACTCGATCATTGACGCTATAGTTGCTGGTTTCTTCGCGCAGATAATTGCTCAATTTGGCCGAGCCGGTAATGCGCATGGTGTGTTCATCGACAAATAGATAGACCACGTGAGTTTGCCCCACTTCCATCGGCTTGCGTTGCTGGCCGAGTGGCACCAACAACTCCTTGGGCAGACCCCAGTCCAAAAAAGCACCAAAGGAGGTAGTGTCCTTGACTTCCAAGGCGGCACACATGCCCACCTCAGCCTTGGGCTTCAGGCTGGTGGCAATCAGTCGATCTTCTGAATCCAGATAGATAAAGACATTGATCCAGTCACCCAGCTCGGTATCGGGTGGCACCTGAGTCTTCGGAAGCAGGATTGCCTCAAGGTTCTCGCCATCGAGATAGACCCCAAAGTCCATAATAGAGGTGACTTCAAGGGTGTTGTACTTGCCGATTTGTGCCATGGAGCCCACCAAAAAGGGGAAAAGGCGCAGTATAAGGGAAAAAATGGATTTTAGCATGGGTCGCGCAGCTGGATGTTATAGCACCCGATGCCCCGGTTACGTTGTTGGTCCGGTAAGACAGTGGGCATAATAGGGCGCAACAATATGTAACTTCGTTTTCTAGCTCGGAACGGCTCCCGTCTCCAATAGTGGGCGAATCGTCCTTTAAAGGTACCTTTATGCGTGTATTACTTCTCACCCTGAGTTTATGTTATTCCGCCAGCGTCATAGGCGCATCGATATGGCATGTACAAGGCGAGCAGGAATGGTATCTGTTCGGCACCATCCATGTATTGCAACCGGACGCCTACCCCTTGCCGGACAGTTACGACCGGGTGTTCCGGCGCTGTGCCAATCTATGGCTCGAGATCGATCCTGCTGCCCTGAGTGAGCCGGCAACATTGCAGCAGGTTCGCAACATCATGCAGCTGGCAGCGGGTCAGACGCTCAAGAGCCAGGTCAGCGCTGACGCGTACCGTCACCTAACTGCGTTGGCCGACAGCGCCGGCCTGCCGTTAGTCAATCTCCAAGCC
>JGI20153J14295_10003416_pt1 | contig 10625 bp, 10 predicted proteins | sample COG_03_FD_14295 | JGI IMG/M metagenome (IMG submission 14295) | reverse complement strand
CGAAGCTCAACTGGCGCCGATTGTGCGACTTCACTATGTGAATCGTGACCGTCTCCTAAGATTGGTGCGATCACAAGACCTACCAAACACGTCAATTTGATCAAGATGTTCATCGATGGACCTGAAGTATCCTTAAACGGATCACCTACTGTATCACCAGTAACGGCTGCTTTATGAGCCTCAGAACCTTTGTAAGTCATTTCACCATCAATCATAACGCCGGCCTCGAAGGACTTCTTAGCGTTGTCCCAAGCACCACCAGCGTTATTTTGGAAGATTGCCCAAAGAACACCTGATACAGCAACACCTGCCATGTATCCACCGAGCATCTCAGCAGCTTCTTGGCCAGTATAACCAAATGCCATAGGCAAGAAGGCTACTACAAGCGGGAAGAGAATAGTCATTGCACCCGGCAACATCATTTCTTTCAAAGATGCTTCAGTAGAGATGGCAACACATTTGTCGTACTCAGGCTCCGCCTTGTACTCCATAATGCCTGGAATCTCTTTAAACTGACGACGTACCTCTTTTACCATTTCCATGGCAGCTTTACCTACAGCGTTCATTGCCAATGCAGAGAATACTACAGGAACCATACCTCCTACGAACAACATCGCTAGAACAGGTGCTTTGAAAATATTGATACCATCAATACCTGTGAAGGTGACGAAGGCAGCAAACAGTGCCAATGCAGTCAATGCCGCAGAAGCAATAGCGAAACCTTTACCGATAGCAGCAGTAGTATTACCCACTGAATCCAAAATATCTGTACGCTCGCGTACTTCATCAGGTAAATCACTCATCTCAGCAATACCTCCTGCGTTATCAGCAATAGGACCGAATGCATCGATAGCCAACTGCATAGCAGTGGTAGCCATCATTGCTGATGCCGCGATAGCTACACCATAGAATCCTGCAAAAGCATACGAAGACCAGATCGCAGCAGCGAAAAGAAGGATCGGTGCGAAAGTTGAAATCATACCTACACCTAAACCTGCGATGATGTTTGTCGCAGCACCAGTCGCTGATTTTTGAACGATATCTAAAATTGGTTTTTTACCCAATCCTGTGTAGTATTCTGTGAAGTAAGAGATCAATGCTCCTACCACTAAACCAACGATTACAGCGCCAAATATGTCGTTGCGTGTAACAGCTTTGAAACCTTCGCCGAAGAATTTCATGCTCAACGTTTCCGGCAACAACATCTGGATAAGCACGTAAGATCCAATACCCGTTAGAATGATTGAAACCCAGTTGCCCATGTTCAATGCACGTTGTACCTGCGGTTCTTTTGCGCTGTTATCCTTAATGCGAATGAAGAATGTTCCAATGATGGAGAAGATAATTCCAACTCCAGCGATCATCATAGGAAGCATGATAGGACCGTGGTTGTCAAGGAAGTTACCTGTACTGATCAAATTATCATTGATCACATAGTTCCCAAGAACCATAGAGGCTAGAACTGTTGCAACGTAAGAACCGAACAAATCTGCCCCCATACCTGCAACGTCACCTACGTTATCGCCTACGTTATCAGCAATAGTTGCTGGGTTACGTGGATCATCTTCAGGAATACCTGCTTCTACTTTACCTACAAGGTCAGCACCAACATCGGCAGCTTTCGTGTAGATACCACCACCTACACGCGCAAACAACGCGATAGATTCAGCACCAAGCGAGAAACCTGCGAGCGCTTCAAGAACAACGGTCATCTCATTGTAAAATGAATCATCACCTACGATGAACCAGCTCGATAATATCCAGAATAGCATACCTAGACCGAAAACGGCAAGACCGGCTACACCTAATCCCATTACAGTTCCACCGCGGAAAGAAACTTTCAACGCTTGTGGTAAAGAGGTTCGGGCAGCTTGTGTTGTTCTAACGTTTGAATCGGTTGCAATGCGCATACCGATATTTCCTGCTACAGCAGAGAATACTGCACCAATAATGAATGCAACAACGATGAACCAGTGTGTGGTTTCAACGATAGAAGAAACAATTCCTAGCAGCGCACCTGCGACTACTACAAAAATTGCCAAAATGCGGTATTCCGCGTTCAAGAATGCCAAAGCGCCTTCTTTAATGTAGGCTGCCAACTTTGTCATTTTTTCTGAGCCTGAATCTTGTTTCACGACCCAGCTGCGTAAAACGAACATGTAGATTAGACCAACGATACCAAACATAGGTATCAATAAAAGCATGTTTTCCATTGTATTATGGTTTGATTTAAATAATCAGCCCCTCCCGATGTACGGAAAGGGCTGCAAATATAAGTCTTTGAGTCGTTCGTTCGAACCTTGAAATAAATCCTATGAATTATTTGACGTACATCACCGATTTCACAGCGTCTATCACCTGTCCAACTTGCGGCAAGAATGCCTCTAGAAGGGTTGGTGAATAGGGTGCTGGCGTATCCGTTGTTGTAATACGCTTTACAGGTGCGTCCAGATAGTCGAAAGCTTCGGATTGAACTTTGTAGGTAATCTCCGTAGCAATAGAACCCAATGGCCACGCTTCTTCCAAACAGACCAAACGGTTCGTCTTCTTCACACTTTCGATAACCGTATCATAGTCGATAGGACGAACGGTACGTAGATCGATGATTTCACATGAAATGCCTTCTTTGGCAAGCATATCTGCTGCTTCATAAGCCACTTTGATGATTTTACCAAAGCTTACAATGGTTACATCTGTTCCCTTACGCTTGATATCTGCAACACCGATAGGCAATAGGTATTCGCCTTCCGGCACTTCACCTTTATCGCCATACATCTGCTCACTTTCCATGAAAATTACAGGATCGTTGTCGCGGATAGCGCTCTTCAACAAACCTTTACAATCGTAAGGATTTGAAGGAACAACCACTTTCAGACCTGGACAATTTGCGTACCAGCTCTCGAATGCTTGCGAGTGCGTAGCCGCCAATTGGCCGGCAGATGCTGTTGGGCCGCGGAAAACAATGGGAACGTTGATTTGACCACCCGACATCTGCTTCATTTTAGCAGCATTGTTGATGATCTGATCAATCGCTACCATCGAAAAGTTGAACGTCATGAATTCCACGATAGGACGCAAGCCATTCATTGCCGCACCGACCGAAATTCCTGCAAAACCTAATTCTGCAATGGGCGTATCTAAAACGCGCTTTGGACCGAATTCGTCCAACATGCCTTTAGATGCCTTGTAAGCACCGTTGTACTCCGCAACTTCTTCACCCATCAAAAAGATGTTTTCATCGCGGCGCATTTCTTCGGTCATAGCCTCACAAACGGCCTCTCGAAACTGAATTGTCTTCATAATTTTGATCTTGTAGGCGGCAAATATAAGGTGCAAAGCGGACCTAGCGCACCCTTTCCTGCGTTCGAGATTCAATTTTTTGAAGGTTCTTTGAGTAATCGCTAAAAATCGGACCCATTCATAAAAAACTACCAGGCATTTTCTCCTTCCGGCTATGAATTAGATAAAAGCGCAAATCGATCCACTTTTCTTTGGAATTATTATGCATGCATAGTAAATTTAGGGGTATTAATTAAGGATATCCTGCATGAACCTATTAGTTTGTATTAGTCACGTGCCCGACACTACTGCGAAAATCAACTTTGATGCGGCGGGAAAGGCACTTGATGCCACCGGGGTCCAATTCGTCATCAATCCCTACGACGAATTCAGCTTGACTAAAGCCTTACACCTCAAGGAAGCCCACGGCGGCTCCATCACCGTTCTTAACGTCGGTGGACCTGAAACAGAACCAACCCTTAGAAAAGCACTTGCCATCGGTGCTGATCAAGCCATACGTATTAACGCCACCCCTACGGACGCTATCACAGTAGCCAAAGAACTCAAGAACCACATTTCGGCGAATACATATGATTTGATTTTGTGCGGGCAAGAAAGCATTGACTACAACGGCCAACAAGTTCCTGCAATGCTCGGGGCGTTGCTGAACCTGCCTTTTGTCAATGCATGCGTCGACCTGACCATCGACGGATCTAGCGCCAACGCCACTGGCGAAATTGATGGTGGCCACGCCACGTACAGTGGGAGTTTGCCTCTAGTTGTAGGAGGTAAAAAAGGATTGGTAGAAGAAAAAGATCTCCGTATCCCTAACATGCGAGGTATTATGACGGCGCGCTCTAAACCCTTACAGGTCTTAGAGGCGTCAGAAAGCGACACAGCAACACAAGCGATTAAGTTTGTGAAGCCTGCCGGTAAATCTTCCGTAAAATTGGTCGACAGCGTCGACGAATTGGTGCATTTATTACACAATGAGGCGAAAGCCATTTAATTCCAAGCCCTATGTCCATTATTGTATTTGTAGAAGATTGGAATAACCAATACAAAAAAGCATCGTTTGAAGCCGTTTCGTACGCCAAATCATGGGCTACGGAAGCCGGAACTACCGTAACTGCCGTAACAAGCAATGGTGCAACGGATCCTAGTACTTTGGCCACCTTCGGCGCTGATCGCATCCTGACCATTGCGCTTAATGCCACACCTTTTGGAATGGCACAACAATTGGCTACTATGGCTGAAGGCGCGACTGGAATGGTCATCGCCGGAACGAGCCTAGGCCGTTCCATAGCCCCCGCATTAGCAGCCTTAGCAGGCGGCGCTTTAAGCACAAATACTACGAGTGTCCCTAGCAGTGTCTCGCCAGTTGTTGTTGAACGCGGGGCCTTTAGTTCAAAAGGTATCGAAACCATAGCGCTTTCAGGCGGCATACCTATAGTGTCCTTCGTACCAAACAGTGTCGGTATTCACGAGCGTGCCGGAGAAGGAACGGTAGAGTCCGGAGAAGCGACCGGCACAGACTTAATGACCATAACTGAAAAAACTATTGCCTCTGGTAAAGTTGCCCTACCTGAAGCTGAGGTGGTTGTAAGTGCTGGTCGAGGTCTAAAGGGACCCGAACATTGGGGCATGATTGAGGAGCTCGCTTCGGTTCTTGGAGCAGCAACAGCATGTTCAAAACCAGTAAGCGATATCGGTTGGAGGCCTCACAGTGAACACGTGGGTCAAACCGGCATCCAAGTCAACCCGAATCTGTATATTGCGATAGGAATTTCTGGCGCCATCCAGCACCTTGCTGGGGTCAGTGCATCCAAGACTATTGTCGTAGTAAATACAGACGCTGAAGCCCCGTTTTTCAAGGCTGCAGACTACGGCATTGTAGGTGATGCATTTGAAGTCGTTCCCCAGTTGGTGAACGCGATGCGCGCCTTCAAGGCCGGACAATAAATGCAACACATAGAACTCACTGTTAAAGGATTATCCTACAGTCAAGGTAAATCAGGAGCTTATGCACTCATTCTGGCCGAAGTCGGTGAAGGAGGACGTAAGCTTCCTGTTGTTATTGGTGGTGCTGAAGCACAAAGCATCGCCGTTGCAATGGAAAAATCTGTCGCGCCCCCTCGACCACTGACCCACGACACCTGGAAAAACATGCTGAATGAACTTGGCGTGACACTAGAAAAAGTGGTAATCCATAGATTAGTGAACGGCGTTTTTTACGCGAGTCTATATACCATTGATGCCGCTGGCACTTCGCACATTTTCGACTCTAGACCTTCTGACGCAGTGGCTTTGGCCGTGCGTTTTGAGTGTCAAATTTTCGCTACGCCCGAAATCATGGAACATGCGGGAATCACAGAAAAAGAGGAGACCAAAGCAGATGTTGATGCTATCATTGAGGACGATGAGTTGGATCAGGGAGAAGATTCACCAGAAGAAACAAGAGAAGAATTAGAACTATTGCTATCGGAAGCGGTGGAAAATGAAGATTATGAATTAGCGGCGCGATTGCGCGATAAATTGGACAAACTGTGATGATACTAAGAAGTTTATTGGGAATTGCAGTGCTTACGTCGGTATTGTGGCTGTTCAGCTCAAACAAGCGCAAAGTGAATTGGGCAATGGTCGGAAAAGGACTGCTCTTGCAATTCGTGCTCGCCTTGGCCGTTTTAAAAGTACCCGGAGTTTCTTGGGCCTTTGAAAAATTTAGTCTTGTCGCGGTTACCTTATTAGACTTTACACGTGAGGGCTCTACCTTCCTCTTTGGATCGCTCATAACCGAAACCGATAACTTTGGATACCTCTTCGCTTTCCAGGTCCTACCTACTGTGATCTTTTTCTCCGCTGTAACCTCATTACTGTACTATTACGGTATTTTACAGCGCGTGGTTAAAGCGATGGCTTGGGTGATGCAGAAAACNTTAAANCTCTCCGGTGCAGANTCATTAGCCGCTGCGGGGAACATCTTTATCGGGCAAACGGAAGCACCGCTATTAGTAAAGCCCTACATCGCTGGGATGAGCCGTTCGGAATTGCTCAGTTTAATGAGCGGTGGCATGGCGACGATAGCCGGTGGTGTGCTCGCTGCCTATATTGGATATTTAGGCGGTGATACACCTGAAGGCCAATTATTCTTTGCCAAACACCTTCTAACTGCCTCTGTACTGAGTGCTCCTGCAGCCCTCATTAGCGCGAAGATTCTCCTGCCCGAAACGGAAGATGTCATTGAGGTTGCAGAAATCAGTTCTGCAGATATGGGGTCTAACGCACTTGACGCCATTTCCAATGGAACTACGAAGGTGTGAAATTAGCTGTTAATGTTGGAGCCATGTTGCTCGTTTTTACTGCAATCGTATACGGAGCCAATTACATTTTTGTTGAAGGAATTGGCTCTTGGACGGGCCTAAATGCTTGGGCTACAGAAGTCACCAACGGTCGGTATGACTCCTTCTCCCTCCAGTTTATCATGGGTGCACTGCTAAGCCCCATTGCTTGGATTCTAGGTGTACCACCTGCAGATCTCATGCTCGTAGGACAGCTCTTGGGTGAGAAGACCATTTTGAACGAATTCTACGCTTACGTCAGTTTGACTGAAATGAAAAACGCAGGCCTTTTTACTTCAGAACGCAGCATTATTCTTTCTACCTATATGCTTTGTGGTTTTGCAAACATCGCGAGCATTGGTATACAGATTGGTGGCATTGGAGTTTTAGCGCCTAGCCGCCGAAAAGACCTGAGTGAATTAAGTATTAAAGCGCTCATCGCAGGTACGGTTGCTTCTTTATACACGGCAGCTATTGTTGGATTATTGATTTAAGCACTATGGAAAACACCATCGATAAAATCATCCTTGGTGTGGATCCAGGTACCGTAGTGATGGGGTATAGTGTCGTACACATCATAAAAGGAAAAGTACATCCTGTTTTGATGGATGTAATCAAGCTCAATACAAAATCGGATCACTATACTCGTCTTGCGAAAATCTTTGATGAGCTCAGTGCAGTGGTTGACCAACACAAACCGGATGAAATGGCTTTAGAAGCACCCTTCTTTGGAAAAAACGTTCAATCCATGCTTAAGCTAGGCCGCGCCCAAGGTGTTTGTATGGCAACCGCTTTGTCCAAGAAGATTCCCGTATTCGAATACAGCCCTCGCCTTGTTAAACAAAGCATCGTAGGTAATGGGAACGCCAGTAAAGAACAAGTCAGTGGCATGTTAGAGGCAATGTTCCCAGGTATTGAACACAACTATTTAGATGCTTTTGATGCACTTGCAGTAGCTGTCTGTCACCAAAGTCAAACATCAGGAATTAGTGCTCCAAAACACGGCAGTGGCGCGACAAAATCTAAATCTAAAAAAGGTCGTAGTAGTAGCTGGGATCAATTTATCCAGCAGAATCCAGAGCGTCTGAAATAGACGTTCGAATACCCTCCATTTCCTCTGCACTCAACTGCAAAGGGGTGTTTGAAAAGCTTAATTCGTTTTCCGCATCTATTGGCACAAGATGAAGGTGCGCATGCGGCACTTCCATACCTAAAACCATAGATCCAATTCGCTGACAAGGCACCGCTTGTTTCAAGGCTTTCGCCACCCGTTGCGCGAATTCCATAAGACGCCCAAAATCTTCAGCAGGGAGCTCATACAATTCATCCACCTCCAACTTAGGTACGCAAAGCACATGACCGCGCTTCAACGGACGAATATCGAGGAAAGCGATATTAGAAGCATCCTCCGCTACCTTATAGCAAGGAATTTCACCACTTATGATTTTCGTGAAAATGCTACCCATGGATAGGATTTTTAGGCCGACGTAATTTCCAAAATCTCGAAACTCATCACTCCACGCGGCACCTGAATTTCCGCTATCTCACCGACCTTTTTACCCAAAAGGCCTTTGCCAATAGGACTCGAAACAGAAATTTTACTTTGTTTGATATCCGCCTCCTTTTCCGCAACCAAACTATACACCATAGTTGCACCATTGGTGACATTTTTCAACTTCACCTTCGTCAAAACTCCCACCTTAGATAGGTCAATATTTGCAGTATCCAAAACACGTGCTCCAGCAAGGGTATCTTCTAATTTGGATATTTTCATTTCCAACATACCTTGCGCTTCTTTTGCAGCATCATATTCTGCATTCTCACTCAAATCACCCTTATCTCTAGCTTCTCCAATCTGCTGCGAGATTTTAGGGCGCTCCACATTTTTCATGTGCTCTAATTCTGCCTTAAGCTTTTTAAGCCCTTCTGCTGTGTAATAACTTACTGATGACATAGCTAATGGTATTACTAAAAAAGAGGCCATAACGGCCTCTCTTGTGGGTACAAAGTTAGTATTTTATCTATTACAAGTTGATGCGCACACCAATTGAGTGAATACCGCCAAATGCAGATGTCGTACCGCGGTAAGAATAATCGATGGCGAAACTTCCCTCGTCACTGGTAGGAACATTAAAGCTGAATCCACCACAAATTCCAGAAATGGCGCTAGTTCCAAGATCGTCCGCACGGTTATCGAAAGCCTTATAGCCAACGCGTACCTGGAACAGATCCTTCAAACTGTATTGTACACCAGCATGGTAGGTATCTTTTTCAAACGAGTTTGAACTAAAATTCAAGGCACCAGTAACCTTACCGTTCGCTACAAACCAATCGTATGAACCGCCTATGCTTAATTGCGTAGGTAATTCAAATTTCGCGGAACGACTCTCAAATGTTTGAGAATACGCAACCCCATAGGTTGGGACTGGCAGCGTGATGCCTAATCCATCACCTTGATAGGTAATACTCGGTCCAACGTTCTTTAAGGTAATTCCAAATTTGAATCTGTCTTCCTCTCCTGTGCGGTATTGTACACCCGCATCAAAACAAACACCATTAGTGTTCAAGTTGGAGATAGAACTGCTGTAGAGTTTCACGTTTACACCCCCATAGATGTTCTCAGTAAATTTCTGAGCATACCCCATGTTGATGATCAAACTTTGCGGGCTAATGGTAGCGCCGGTTCCTTCTGGCTGGTCCTCTGTAGTTACCTCCCATTGGCCATAGTCAAAAGCGGATAAACCCATACTTAGTACACCAACATCACTTACGCGTTGAATCAGCGTAGCACCGTTCATGTTAATGCCCGCTCCAACCAACCACTGCGTGTTGTTGAACGTTACTTGAGTGTTTAAATCAGTAGCCGCTATACCCGCAATGTTCAAAAAGGTAGCGTCCATACCTGTCGCACCCGCAACATTTACAGATCCCCACCCTGCAGAACGCGCAAAGGGATTGATTAATAATTCTCCAGCACCTGCAGAACCTGCACGCTGAGGGTTACCTGCATAAGCTGTACCCATGAGGGCTACAGATAAAAAAGCTGCGATATAAGATTTCAATTTCATAGGTCTTTTTCGCTTAGAATGAGTTCAAATCGACCGGACGTAATGCGCCGAACCATTTCACAATTTTTTCGCCGAGCGCACCTGCATCGACATGGATGATGTAAACACCGGATGCAATAGGCACATTGTATGTGTTTTTCATATCCCATTCAACATAGGTCATACTATTGTCCTTACGGATTTGACGAATCATAGTACCGTTCGGAGTAAAGATGCTGATCGTACAGGTCTCAGGCAGGTTAGTAATCTTAACGAGATTATCTAACTGAGATGCTTCGTATGTGCTAAATCCGTAATACGGATTTGGAACCACGCGAATGGTCTCCATTGCGCCCTTACCGATAGTGTCTTGGTACGTTCTTGTAGCAATATTTGATGTATTGAACAAGAATTGTGGGTTACCACCGTTAGGGCCGTCTGCCAAGGTTCTGTTAGAATACGCTGAATTCATCCGAATTCGTATCCGGGTTTGGGTTGGTAATTCTGTATACGGATCGAAATTTTTGCCTGGACGTAGGGTTGGCATACCGATCCAACGACATGCTCTCCAAAAATTCGCTTTAGCTATATTTCCTAAACCACCCGTTTTTACGAGGTCCGCCATCAAGTCTTTCAATGGCCAATCATTTGGATTAGCGCCCTTGTATTCAAGATCAGTGTTTGACCCACTTATCTTATCTTCATCGGCAAAGACATAGATCACGTGCTGTCCACCAAAGACATAACCGCCATTTACTGTGTTTCCAGGAAGCATTAATAGTGTTGCTGTTGGATTCCATAGCATATCATTTCCATTTTGACCCGGTAACCATGAATTTTCACCAAAGGCCATGTTCAGGCGCTTTCCGCTCTCAATATCTATTGCATATCCCGGGAAATAAGACCAACCAGGTTCCATGGCTGGTGCTCTCTTCAATTGACCGTTTTCAATGGTCCATGA
>JGI20153J14295_10003408_pt1 | contig 10637 bp, 9 predicted proteins | sample COG_03_FD_14295 | JGI IMG/M metagenome (IMG submission 14295) | reverse complement strand
CGAGAAGCTCTTCGATTGCGACGCTGCAGAGCGACCCAAAAAGACTTCGCCCTCGTCTTCAGAATACAGCAGAGGCCCTAGCTCGGGAGACAGCCCCCATTTGGTGACCATATTACGAGCCATCTCTGTTGCGCGCTGGATATCGTTCGACGCGCCTGTAGTCACTCCGTCGGCGCCAAGCGTCATTTCTTCGGCAATGCGGCCGCCGTAGAGGCTGCAGATCTGACTGAGGATACCGAGCTTACTGAGGCTATAGCGGTCTTCTTCGGGCAAAAACATCGTAACGCCCAGCGCTCGACCGCGCGGAATAATGCTCACTTTGTACACCGGATCGTGCTCTTCGACCATGCGACCGACAATTGCGTGCCCAGCTTCGTGGTAGGCAGTATTTCGACGCTCTTTGTCCGACATAACCATCGACTTACGCTCGGCGCCCATCATGATCTTGTCTTTCGCTTTCTCGAATTCTTCCATCGTAACTAGGCGCTTGCCTGAACGGGCCGAGAACAGCGCCGCTTCGTTTACGAGGTTAGCGAGATCAGCACCAGAGAAGCCTGGCGTGCCGCGCGCAATGAGGCTTGCCTTGACGTTGTCGTCGATTGGCACTTTGCGCATGTGCACCTTGAGGATCTGCTCGCGGCCACGAATGTCAGGCAGGCCAACCACAACCTGGCGGTCGAAGCGACCCGGTCGCAGAAGCGCAGGGTCCAGAACATCGGGCCTGTTAGTCGCTGCAACAACGATTACGCCGTCGTTCACCTCGAATCCATCCATCTCGACGAGGAGTTGGTTTAGCGTCTGCTCGCGCTCGTCGTGTCCGCCGCCGAGGCCAGCGCCACGGTGACGTCCAACCGCATCGATTTCGTCGATGAAAATAATGCAGGGGGCTTGCTTCTTCGCTTGATCGAACATATCTCGAACGCGCGAGGCTCCCACGCCCACAAACATTTCGACAAAGTCAGAGCCTGAGATAGAGAAGAAAGGCACTTTAGCCTCGCCCGCTATCGCTTTGGCGAGGAGGGTCTTACCAGTACCCGGCTGACCAACCATCAGTATGCCGCGGGGGATCTTACCGCCCAAGCGCTGAAATTTGTCCGGTTCGCGCAAGAAGTCAACGAGCTCTTTCACGTCTTCTTTTGCTTCGTCGACACCTGCGACGTCGGCAAAAGTTACCTTGATCTGGTCTTCGCCGAGGAGCTTGGCTTTACTCTTGCCAAACGACATCGGGCCGCCTTTGCCGCCTCCGCCGCCGCCTTGCATCTGCCGCATGAAGAAGAAGAACAGGCCGACTATGACCAATACCGGGAGTAATGATAAAAACAGCTGCGACAAGAAGCCCGGCTTCTCATCTTGCGTGCCACTAATGGCAACATTCGATTCGAGCANTTCGTCCATCAATCCGCGATCGCCGATTGCTGGCATGATCGAACGGAAGCGCGAGCCGTCGCTGCGGTAACCTGTAATTTGCAAGTTTTGGATATCTACCGCTTGCACACGACCATCACGCAGCTCTTTAACGAACTGGGAATAAATAATGCTGTCGGCTTGAGGATCCCGATTGATGTTGTTGAACACCGTGAGCAAAACGCCCGCAATGATCATCCAAAGGACCAAATTCTTTGCCATGTCGTTCAAGGGTAGTTCCCCCACTGAAGTGAATCTGTTTGTCGAAGAGAGCGTCTAGACAACGAGAAAGCGCATGGCGTTCGCTCGAAGTCGCCCTTAGCGACTCGTGTATAAGGTAAAAAGTAACACATTTTCGCCTGTGTCACTCGAAAGTGACGCACGCTAGTGACCAATTATTAATGTAAACACTGCCAAACCAGTGCGCAAACCGATGCTATGCGCCCTTGAAACCTGCCGCCAGAAGATAGATTTCGCTGGAACGGGCTCGCGATGCTTTTGGCTTACGAACTTTTATAGAGGCAAAGTCAGCCTTTAACTGCGCCTCGAACTCTCTGAGGCCTTCGCCGTGAAATACCTTCACCAGAAAGTACGCCCCCGGACGAAGCACGGATCTCGCTAAGTCGAGCGCGAGTTCGGCAAGATACATCATCCGTGGCTGATCGATATCACGCATACCACTCATATTGGGTGCCATGTCCGACATTACAAGGTCAGCCCCGCCTTCGGGGAGCATACCGAGGAGCTGGTCTAGCACTGCTTGCTCGGTAAAGTCGCCTTGGAGAAATTCGACCCCTGCTAAGAAATCGATTGGCAAGATATCGCTAGCGATGACCCTCCCCTTGTCTCCAACGAGATCAGCGGCAACTTGCGACCACCCTCCTGGCGCCGCACCAAGATCGACAACCGTCATTCCACGTTCGATAAGCTTGTCTTTCTCTTGTATTTCCAACAGCTTGTAGCTCGCTCGCGAGCGCAAGCCGTCTTCCTGGCTCTTGCGCACGTATTCGTCGTCGAAGTGCTCTTTAAGCCATTGCTTACTGGTCTTAGACTGTGCCATCGTTGATTCTCGTTATTCTCAATTGCGTTCGGCCGCGAGCTTCCCTACAATCCGCTGCCCTGCGACTCAGCTAGCATTAAGGTCTATTATGACGCTCAACAACGCCGATAAGAAACGCTTCCGCGCGATTGGCCATCAACTCAAGCCCGTAATCACAGTTGCGGAGAAGGGATTGTCGGAAAATATTCAGCTCGAACTCGAGCGTGCACTGAACGATCACGAGCTCATCAAGCTCAAATTAGTGACCGGCGACAAGGCCGCAAAAGCGGCGCTTATTGAAGAGATATGCGCGCTGAGCAAAGGCGCTGTTGTGCAGACTATTGGCCACGTATTGCTACTTTACCGCGCGGCTAAGAAACAAGACCCTAAACTCTCTAACGTAATCCGATTTCAGCCTTAGTTAGCCTTCGCGAGAACTGCCTTGTTCAAGCGAGGATCAGAGGTGTTTGACGCTCTCTATTTCGTATTCGACATCGCCCGCAGGTGCCTTAACCACGATTTCATCACCCTCTGCCTTGCCCATCATCGCACGTGCAATTGGCGAACTCACCGAGATTTTGCCCTTGCTGACGTTGGCCTCATCGTCGCCTACGATCTGGTAGGTAACCGTCGCCTCTGTGTCGAGGTTGATCATCTGCACTGTCGTCCCAAAGATTACTTTGCCGGTTGGCTCGATCTTCGTCACGTCGATAACCTGCGAGCCTGCAAGCTTACTTTCGATCTCTGCTATACGGCCCTCACAGAAACTCTGTTGCTCGCGCGCCGCGTGGTATTCGGCGTTCTCTTTGAGATCGCCGTGCTCTCGCGCTTCGGCGATCGCCTCAATAATTTTTGGGCGCGTCACACTTTTGAGCTCAGTTAGCTCTGCTCGCAAACTCTCTGCGCCATGAATTGTCATCGGAACGCTTTGCATTCTTGTCGCCTTTTAGTTGCTTTCGAGCTGAGCGTGAAGATCTTGTAACGTGTAGACCGACATATTATTGCCGTAAGCCAGTGCTTCGCAAGCCGCTAGCGCACCCGCAATCGTCGTTGTGCAATACACGCGATGACGCAGCGCAGTTCGGCGAATCATCGACGAGTCAGCGATAGCCTTTCTGCCTTCGGTTGTATTGAAGACAAGCTGAATCTCTTCGTTTTTCAACATGTCGACAATATGTGGCCGGCCCTCGGCTACTTTATTCACACGTGTTACAGGCAGCCCCGCGGCGGCGATTACCTGCGCCGTACCTTGGGTTGCCACAATACTGTAACCTAAGGCTATCACTCGACGCGCCACTTCGGCCACCCCAGGCTTGTCGGCTTCGCGAACGCTAATAAACACATTGCCCGACGTAGCAAACTTTTCTCCCGCTCCCATCTGCGCCTTCGCATAGGCCTCGGCGAAGGTTTTNCCTACGCCCATTACTTCGCCAGTAGATTTCATTTCTGGGCCTAGAATTGGGTCTACGCCTGGGAATTTAATAAACGGGAAGATNGCTTCTTTGACGGCGAATGTTTCGGGTATTATTTCGGTCTCGAATCCTTGNTCGGCAAGCGATGTTCCTGCCATGCAGCGCGCTGCGATCTTGGCNAGCGATCGACCAATACATTTAGAAACGAACGGTACAGTTCGCGACGCGCGTGGGTTAACCTCGATCACATAAAGCTCGCCATCTTGATACGCAAGCTGCGTATTCATCAACCCCACGACGCCTAGCTCTAACGCTATCGCCGTGACCTGGGCCCGAATACGGTCTTGCACCTCGGCAGGTAAATTATACGGCGGCAACGAGCAGGCAGAGTCACCAGAGTGGATGCCGGCTTGCTCAATGTGTTGCATAATCGCGCCCACAACCGCCTGCTTGCCATCGCTCACTAGATCGATATCGATCTCGATTGCGGCGTTGAGGAAATAATCAAGGAGCACAGGGCTCTCGTTTGAGACCTTAACGGCATCGTGCATGTAGCGCTTAAGCTCTTCATGGTTGTACACGATTTCCATCGCGCGCCCACCGAGAACATAAGACGGTCTGACAACAAGCGGGTAACCAATTTCATCGGCGGCGGCATAGCTTTCTTCGACGCTACGTACGGTGCGATTCGGAGGCTGCTTAAGGCCGAGCTTCTCGATCAGCTTTTGGAACCGCTCGCGGTCCTCAGCTCGGTCGATCGCATCAGGCGACGTACCGATAATAGGGATGCCTGCAGCCTCGAGACTCTTAACTAAGTTGAGCGGCGTCTGTCCACCGAATTGAACAATCACCCCCTTGGGCTTTTCGAGCAAAGCAACCTCGATCACGTCTTCGAAGGTTAGAGGCTCAAAATAAAGGCGGTCCGAAATATTGTAATCGGTAGAGACTGTCTCAGGATTGCAGTTAACCATAATGGTTTCGTAACCATCCTCGCGCATCGCGAGTGCGGCGTGCACACAGCAGTAATCAAACTCAATACCTTGGCCGATCCTGTTGGGCCCGCCACCAAGCACCATGATTTTTTCACGTGTGCTCGGCAGAGATTCACATTCTTCTTCGTAAGTTGAATACATATATGCCGTTGCCGACACAAACTCGGCGGCGCAGGTATCAACCCGTTTATACACGGGGCGCACATTTAAACTATGGCGATGCTTCTGGAAATCCAGTTCGTGGCATTCGAGCACCTGAGCAAGTCGTTTGTCGGCGAAGCCTTTGCGCTTGAGTTGGCGCATCTCTGCCGCGTCGATCGAGGCGAGTTCTCTACCTGCTAACCCTTGCTCGATTTTGATCAGTTCTTCGATCTGAACGAGATACCAGGGATCTATACCGGTTAGCGAGTAGACGGTTTCCATAGACCAACCCTGACGGAAAGCGTCGCCAATATACCAAATTCGCTGCGCACCAACTTCGGTAAGCTCGCGGGTCAACACCTCCCGCGCGTCGCTCAATTTAGTATCGAGAATAGGCTCAAATCCACACACTCCCACCTCGAGCCCTCGCAAAGCTTTTTGCAAAGATTCTTGGAAAGTGCGACCAATTGCCATCACCTCGCCGACTGACTTCATTTGCGTAGTAAGCCTGTCGTTGGCCTCAGAGAACTTTTCGAATGTGAAGCGTGGAATCTTTGTCACAACGTAGTCGATCGATGGCTCGAACGATGCAGGCGTCGCGCCACCAGTGATTTCGTTACTCAGTTCGTCGAGTGTGAAGCCAATAGCAAGCTTAGCGGCAACTCGTGCAATGGGGAAACCTGTTGCTTTAGAGGCAAGCGCCGAACTGCGCGAAACGCGCGGATTCATTTCGATAACAACGAGGCGGCCATCTTTAGGATTAATACCGAACTGTACGTTCGAGCCACCCGTTTCGACACCGATTTCACGGAGTATCTCGATCGACGCGTTACGAAGAATTTGGTATTCCTTGTCGGTGAGAGTCTGCGACGGCGCAACAGTAATCGAGTCGCCTGTATGAACACCCATCGCATCGAAGTTCTCGATCGAGCAGACGATGATGCAGTTGTCGTTAGTGTCTCGAACGACTTCGAGCTCGTATTCTTTCCAGCCAATTAAAGACTCGTCGATTAACAATTCACTTGTTGGCGACAGTTCTATGCCGCGCTGGCAAATCTCTTCAAACTCTTCTTTGTTATAGGCGATTCCGCCGCCGCTGCCGCCCATGGTGAACGAAGGGCGGATAATACAAGGAAACCCTATCTCTTCGAGGGCTTCAAAGGCTTCGGCCATATTGTGTGCGATCTGGTGGCGAGGTGTTTCTAGTCCGATTTTTTTCATCGCGCGGTCGAACAATTCGCGGTCTTCGGCCTTATCGATCGATTCGCATTTCGCGCCAATTAGCTCGACGCCGTATTTATCGAGCACACCATGGCGATTGAGGTCGAGCGCGCAGTTAAGTGCGGTCTGGCCACCCATCGTCGGCAGGATCGCATCGGGACGTTCCTTCTCGATAATTTTCTCAACTATCTCCCAGTTGACCGGCTCGATGTACGTGGCATCCGCCATCGACGGGTCTGTCATAATAGTTGCGGGGTTTGAGTTAACGAGGATTACGCGGAGCCCCTCTTCCTTCAGCGCCTGACACGCTTGGGTTCCCGAGTAGTCAAACTCACAGGCTTGGCCGATGACGATGGGGCCGGCGCCGAGTATTAGAATGCTTTGAATGTCTTTGCGTCTTGGCATGTGCGCTACTGCTCTCTTGTGTTCTGATTAATTGGGATGAGTCGCCTCTTATGGAGGCGTCCGACAATCACGCGCTAACTGCGCCGCTCTAGTAGCTCGATGAAATGATCGAACAAAGGCGCTACATCATGCGGGCCTGGACTTGCTTCAGGGTGGCCCTGGAATCCGAATGCCGGCGCATCGGTGCGCTCGATACCTTGAAGCGATCCATCGAACAACGATTTGTGCGTTGCCTCGAGGTTGGCAGGAAGCGTGTCCGCGTCGACCGCGAAGCCATGGTTCTGGCTTGTGATCAGTACGCTGTTGTCACGCAGATTCTGCACTGGGTGGTTTGCCCCGTGGTGACCGAGCCTCATCTTTATCGTCTTCGCGCCACAGGCGAGGGCGAGTAGCTGGCATCCTAAGCAAATGCCGAAAAGAGGAAGCTTCTCGTCTAGGAACACTTTGATTGCCTCGATGGCATAGTCGCAAGGCTCGGGATCACCTGGCCCGTTAGACAGAAAGATGCCATCGGGGTTCATCGCGAGCACATCGGCGGCAGGTGTCTGCGCCGGAACTACCATGACCTCGCAGCCGCGTTCAACGAGCATGCGCAAGATGTTGCGCTTGGCACCGAAGTCGTAGGCGACAACGCGGAAGCGGCTTGGTACGTCTTTCCTGTGTCCGTCGACCAGGTCCCAGACGCCTTCTGTCCAAGGATACTGCGCTTTAGTCGACACGACCTTGGCAAGGTCCATGCCTTTGAGCCCTGGGAATGCTTTCGCCTTGGCTATCGCGCCTTCCTCTCCAAGAGGGTTTCTAGCTCTGTGCCTGAAACGATACACCCATTAAGCGGCCCTTTATCGCGGAGTACGCGAGTGAGACGGCGGGTATCTATCTCAGCTATTGCTACAACTTTGCGCTCGACTAAGAAGTCTTGCAAAGTTTGCTCGCTGCGCCAGTTACTCGCAATGAGAGGCAGATCGCGGATCACAAGGCCGGTGGCCCAAACGCCGTCGGACTCATTGTCTTCGTCGTTAGTACCCGTGCTGCCAATGTGAGGATAGGTAAGGGTTACGATTTGTTGTGCGTAGGAGGGGTCGGTCAGAATCTCTTGGTATCCAGTCATCGAGGTATTAAATACTACCTCTCCACTGGCGATCCCTTCGGCGCCGAGTGCGACGCCACGAAAGATACTGCCATCCTCTAGTGCTAATACAGCTAGTGCGGCCACTCTCACTCCTTATGCTTTTCTAAGTTATCGGGTCTTCGCCTTGCCAATCTCAATTCCCTTTTCTACTGTGCACTTCGTGTCTTAGGCGTCGCCCGCTCTCTCGCGCTGAGCCTCTTAACTTACACGCTATGAGCGCGTTACGAGGGCCACCACTGGGCGTAAACGACTGAAAAACAGGCACAAAAAAAGCGGATGAAGAATATCTTCACTCCGCTTTTGTAGGAATTCGCAAAGGTCTCAGCATTCGTCATACTGAGCGAGTATTATAGAGACACCACCCCCAAGTTGTCTACGCAGTTCTCCCAAAATGCCAAATATAAGCGATAAGGAATCGTGATCTATTCGACTAATCCGAGAACATGCTGCATCGAATACAGCCCCGCGGGTTTCGACGAGACCCACTCGGCGGCGCGCACGGCGCCACTGGCAAAAGTCATGCGGCTGCTCGCTTTGTGCGTTATTTCGACACGCTCACCTAAGCTTGCGAATATGACTGTATGATCGCCGACGATATCTCCCGCGCGAACTGTGGCGAAACCAATCGTCTTTCGATCGCGCTCAGGCTCCTTCCCTTCGCGTCCGTAGACCGCAACCTCATCTAAATTACGTCCCAGAGTCTCGGCAATCACCTCTCCCATTTTGAGCGCCGTGCCCGATGGCGCGTCCTTTTTAAAGCGGTGATGTGCCTCTGATATTTCGATATCAACATCATCCCCCAACACCTCGGCGGCTTTGCGCAGCAGCTGCAAACAGAGATTGACTCCTACGCTGAAGTTGGGAGCCATAACGATAGGTATTTTTTGGGCGGCGGCATCAATGGCGGCAAGGTTTTCGGGTGTAAAGCCAGTGGTACCAATTACCATCGCCTTGCCATAGCGGCAGCACAGCGCGAGGTGGCCGAGCGTGGCCTCGGGACTGGTGAAATCAATTAGCACGCTAAACGCATCGACTTGACTCTCGAATGATGGCTTTGCGACTACACCCAACGGCCGACCAAGCGCCAGAAGACCGATGTCAGCGCCGACAGTTGGGTCGTCTGCAAGGACACTCGCAGCGCCAACCTTTATCGAGGCGCCGCTTGTTTCGACCGCCTCAACCAATGTTCGGCCCATGCGTCCGGCCGCCCCCGCTATTGCTACTTCTATCATAACTAGTCCTGACTATTGCCCGCGCTCTAAAGCCTCAGAGTATACAGACTGAGACGCTAAACCAGAATCGCACAGAATCTACCCATCTTAGCCCTAAAAAATTCCTCCCATGCTTGTGGGAATGCAATTTGTGATACAAACTGATACAAAATAAGCAGGCAGTAAAACTTATGAAGCCTGCACGGGTGCGAAGAGATACCTGCAAAGGCTCGCAAATACTTACAAACCGAAGTCTGCGTATAGAGTGGTCCGGGAAATGGCAGAAGCAAAAACGCACAAAATCGATAACGCAGCGGATCTTTCTCGTCGGGCGAGATACGAAAAACTGGTTGCCTCTCTCTATCAAGATGTCTACCGGTATGGATTCTGGCTCTGTAAAAGCCAGCCCCTAGCCGAAGACCTTGTCCAAGAAACATTCTTGCGCGCTTGGCGTTCTCTCGACAGCCTAAAGAATGACAATGCGGCCAAAGCCTGGCTTTTCACCATTCTGCGTCGTGAGAATGCGCGCCTTTACGAAAGATACCGGCCCGTGCTGGTCGATGTCGACGAACAAGTCATCGTAGAGAAAGACAGCATCGAGCCCGACAATAAAATGGAGCGACGCTGGCTACTCGACGCGATGAACAGACTCGAAAAAGACTACCGAGAACCACTTCTATTGCAAATCATTGGCGGTTTTAGCGGCAAAGAAATCGCGCTAATTTTGGACATCAACTCCAATACCGTTATGACGAGACTTTTTCGGGCGCGCAGCAAAGTCATCAATCAGTTTGCGTCGAAGCCGGGCAAGATCTCTTCGCAATTATTTGAAATTAAATAATGGCTGCCAAATGACTCACGCAAGCGATGGGTTATTTCGCCAAAAAATCAGCTAACGAAACAAAATGATACGGCAAGGCAATACCCTCTTCTTTGACCATTCGGTGAACTTAAAACCACTGTAATTTAGGCAACTTAAGCGCAGAGCGCGCTTAGGTTGCCCTCGTTAAACGATGCCAAAAGTGCGACGTGCATACCGGAACAAAAATTAGTTTGAAAGAAAATCTCCTGTTTACCACTCAACTGTTACAAGCCTCTAGAATTCACCGCCCCATTTTTGAGTAATTCCCAATGGATCAGACTGCGTTTCGTAAAGCAATTTTGAGCGACCCCTTCGCCGAGGATGCACAGGTTTTGGCCGCTGCGAATTCGGATAAGGACTTGCGAGAAATGCTCGACACTGTGCGCAGCGTCGAATCGGGAATTGAAGACCTATTGACGTCGGCACCAATCCCGCCTTTGCTCTATGAGAGATTGCTTACCTTGCCCGAAGGTGACGAAGACGACGGCGGTAAACCCCAGGCACTCACCTCAATCAACGTATCGACATTACTTGCAAGGGCTGGAGACGCAGCACGGCGGTTTAGACTTGCGATTATATTTACGCTAATTATCGCTATTGCTGCGGGCCTATCGGTGTTTATGCCTGGCCCCACGCTCTGAGGTGGACGCCTTTTTATAGCCGCAGGCGCATTGGCCTGCGGCTCGGATAGACAATCCCGCTTTCGTTAGAACTGATTCGCGGCCATTGCCATGAGCGACTCTGAGCCCGCCTCAATCTCTGCGAGCAGCGAGTGGACACGTGGCACCTGCCGCGCCAGAAAGAACTCACCTACTTTCACG
>JGI20153J14295_10003395_pt1 | contig 10657 bp, 10 predicted proteins | sample COG_03_FD_14295 | JGI IMG/M metagenome (IMG submission 14295) | reverse complement strand
CCCCCAAAATATGCAACAGCCACAGAGCTTTTTAATTGACGCAGGCGCTCCATGCAATGGCTATGCCTCTGATATCACCCGTTGCCATAGTCGTGGCAGCCCGTTTTATCAAAACTTAATAGACGCCATGACCAAAGCCCAACTCAGTGTGTGCGCTATGGTAAAGCCTGGGGTGAATTTTGCCGACCTGCACCACCAAATGCACAGTTTGGTATTGGATTTACTCCTAGAGTTTAAACTGGTGCAAGGTTCAAGAGACGAATTAGTCACCCGTCGTATCAGTAGGGTGTTCTTCCCCCATGGCCTAGGCCATTTGTTAGGCATACAGGTGCATGACATTGGTGGCTGGCAGCAAGACGAAGTGGGCACTATGCTGCTACCTCCAAAAGACCACCCCTTTTTGCGTTGTACAAAAGTCTTGGAAAAAGACATGGTGGTTACCATAGAGCCAGGGCTTTATGTGATTGATAGCTTGTTGCAAAAATGTCGTGATAATGGCTTTGGGCATCTGCTCAACAATACCGCTATCGACCAATTAAGGCCTTTAGGTGGCGTGCGTATTGAAGATAATGTGGTCACTGCAAAACAACCTCTTAGCCTCTTTAACTTAGGTGCTTAATTGAAGCCTCGAGTGGTTAATTTTGTTTGATCTATATAATCTAATTGATCGGTTCTGTTTAAGGCCCTAAATTGCCCTAGTGGTGTGCCTTACAATCAACTCTCCCATGTACCTCCGATTGCAAATAGAATCATCTTTTCCAAGAATTTGATCCAAGGCTTCAATCACCATATCGTGCACCGGTTGACGGATAGTCGTGAGTCTGGGAACCAATAAATCTGCCAATACGATATCGTCAAATCCAATAACAGACACCTCACCTGGCACAGATACACCCATGTCTGTTGCTGCCCGAATTGCACCAATTGCCTGTTGGTCACTTGCAGCAGCGATAGCAGTAGGTCGTTCAGTGTCATTTAAGTGCAAGATTTCACGTGCTATGGCTTCACCTGAAGCATAGTCAAATTGTCCACGAAATATTTTTAGCTCAATCGGACTCTGCTGATGCTGGAGTCTCGCAATACGATTGGAGAATCCAGCCTCCCGTTCTATTGATGCCTGGATGTCATGCGGCCCAGCAATATAGGCAATTTTCCTGTGACCCAGTCCTACGAGATGGTCCGCCGCAAGCGCAGAACTTTGCCCCTGATCTAGGGCAATTGCATTCATTGATGGAAGAGGTCGGTCCATTATGGAAATACGTGTGTTTTTTGGTAACTTTATTTTGATGACATCACTCGTCGGAATGAGAACAATGCCCTTTGGCACGTGATCGAGAAGGGCTGAAAACTGCCTAGCTTCGTGGTCAATATCACCATGAGAGCTCGCTAGAATTAGTGCATATCCTCTTTTTGAAGCCTCACTCTCAAGTAGGTTGGCAACTTGCGAAAAATAAGGATTAGTAATATCAGGCACCATAAGCCCAATGACATTTGCATGATTAGCCCGCAGAGCACGGGCAGCTAGGTTGGGTTTATATTTTAGTTTAATAATAGAACGATTCACACGTTCTCTAAGTGGCTGTTTTACTTCTGCCGTCTTTGCTAGCACCCGAGATACCGTCCCAACCGATACACCAGCATCCTTTGCCACCTCTCTTATCGTTACTTTTGAGGCTTTATTCATAATTTATTCACGGCTGAAAAACCCAATTAACCACCTATAAGATTAGACTAAAAGTTCAAGTCAAGATTATGTTTTATCGCACACTAGCATAATTGGCTGACCACTGAGTGACCGCGATGGTAAAGACTGACAGTTTAACTATGTTTCTAGGAAACTGTCTATCTCCTTTTTATTTGGTGCTATAGCCGCTACTCCCGTGCGTTGGACTGCCAATGCTGCGGCCGCATTTGCTCTTTCAAGTGCTATTTTTACGCCATCTCCATTGATGAAATGTGTCATGAAGACTCCAAAAAAGGTATCTCCAGCTCCAGTTGTGTCGACTGAACGAACTTTATGCGCAGCAATTCTTTGGGCTATACCATTAGACAAAAACATGGCCCCTTCTGCCCCATAAGTGATCAAAAAGTCGATGCTCTTGAACTGGCTCAATGAAGCGCCAGTCGCCGCCTCAAATAATTCACTTTCGGTTTTATTCATAGAAACTAGGTCAACTTTTTTTATCTGCTCTGGCATTTCTTTTGTGTCAAATGGCGCAGCTACGAGCGCGATTTTCATACCCTTTTCACGAGCTATGGAAATTCCAATCTCATTCGCATTGGTCTCATTTTGCAGGATTAGCCAGTCGTTGGGCCTGGCGCTTGATAATGCGTGCCTAATCTGTGCTTCCGAAAAGTGAAGGTTTGCGCCACCATGAATCACTATCGTGTTCTCAGCATTTTCGTCGACATAAACAATAGCATGACCCGTTTGCGTATCAATTTGAGAAATAAGTGTGCAATCAAGCCCAAGGTCTAAAATCTTATCTAACACTAATGGGTCTGCAGCACTAATAATACCAATGTGACGCACATCTGCCCCCGCTTGATGAGCTGCGGCTGAAATGTTCAGTCCCTTGCCCCCAATGTTAGTCAAACTCTCGAGGGCCGAAAGTGTTTCACCTGGTTTAGGTATTCTCTTGAGCATGTAGACGTGATCGATATTAATTGACCCAAGATTAAATATAGTCATGTTTGTAACCTTTTTGGTAGTGCACGTTTTCTCAGTTTTTACTCCAAAGGTATGCATAAATAATGTCAAACCCAATCGATTCACATTTTGGCTTAATCAAAAGCAAGTCATCCATAACTGTCACATAAACTTTGCATGGAAGTCTACAATACTTTAAATATGAATGCATTCATATAAATGAAACGATTCATATTGACATCTAAAAAAATAGCTATTATTCTAAAATAGGGCGAACCAAATCACATGTTATAGCTCCTTATTAAGAGCAGGGCTAATGAAAAAGACTACACTATTAAATGCGCCAGTATCCAGCCTAGTTGCAAAACTCGGGCATGGAAATTCTGTTTGTATCGGAGATGCTGGACTACCTGTCCCTAAAACGATAGAGCGAATCGACCTTGCCGTATCTCCGGGGGTGCCAGGCTTGCTGGATGTTTTTAATGCAGTCGCTAGCGAAATGTTTATTGAGCGTATTATTATCGCCCAAGAACTGCGCGATCAACAACCCCAATTAATGGATAAATTACTCATAGCTATAGGGGTGTTAGAAACTGACCAGAACAGTAATATCGCCATAGAAACCATTGAACATGAGGTTTTCAAGCTGGAAATGGACCATTGCCACGCTTCCATTCGAACAGGCGAATGTACTCCCTTTGCAAATATCATTCTATACGCTGGAGTGCCATTTTGATCCACTCAGGAAAGCACACCTAATGACCATTCTTTTAGAGCTAGACGGCGTTGAAAAGTCATTTGGAGAAGTTAATGTCCTTAATGGCGTGGGCATGACGGTGCATGCTGGCAGGGCTGTTGCACTAGCTGGAGAGAATGGCGCTGGTAAGTCAACGTTGATGAAAATCATCACTGGAATATATACCCGGGACGCTGGGGTGATGCGTTTTAATGGCAAGGAAACTAGCTTTAATACTGCACGACAATCCATGAACGCAGGGATAGCCATGATCCATCAAGAGCTCAACCTGTTACCTGACTTAACTGTAGGAGAAAATATATTCCTTGGTCGCGAACCCATTGATCGTGCTTGGCGTGTGAGGTGGCCAGAAATTTATGATCAAGCAGGCTATTGGTTAAGGCAACTCAAGCAAGATATAGACCCAAAAACCGAGACTGGCAAACTCAGCATTGCTCAGCAACAAATGGTTGAGATAGCTAAGGCTCTATCGATGAATGCTGAACTTATCATCATGGATGAGCCAACTGATTCCCTGACCGATATTGAAACCGAAATACTCTTTGGAGTGATTAAAGAATTACGAAACTCAGGTAAAGGATTGATTTTCATTTCACACCGACTACGCGATATTTTCGATATGTGTGACGATGTAGTTGTGCTGCGAGACGGAGCGATGGTTCACCAAAGCCCTGTTGCTGATATTAGTGAGGATGAGCTTATCTGCCATATGGTTGGACGAGAATTATCTGAGCAATATCCATATACCCCTTCCTCGTCATTGAAGCCTCGCCTAAGTGTAACCAACCTTGCAGCTTTAGGCGTTAGAGATGTGTCTTTTGAAGCTTGTGCAGGAGAAGTTGTAGGGTTTGCTGGACTGGTGGGTGCAGGGCGCACTGAGCTAGGCAAAGCCATCTATGGGGCAAACCCAGCCATAGCCGGCAGTATTAAAATTGATGGAAAAGAAGCCCTGCTCCAGACGCCTAGTGATGGTATCAAGCATGGCATTGGATATGTCACTGAAGATAGGAAGTTTGAAGGTCTAATTCAGGCGCACAGTATTAAACACAACATGTCTTTAACCGGGCTTCCCCAATTCACAAGTAAATTGGGGAAGATCAATCAAGATAGTGAGAGCGCGGCTGTTGCCAAGTACATCGACGCTTTCTCTATTAAGGCCGATGGTATCGACGCTACAATCTCTCAGCTATCGGGGGGCAATCAGCAAAAAGTTTCTATTGGCAAATCTCTTGTGCCTGCACCAAAGATTCTGATACTTGATGAACCAACCCGTGGTGTTGATGTAGGTGCAAAAAGAGAAATTTATACACTGATCAATGAGTTAAAAGCACAAGGGCTTTGTATCTTGCTAATGTCGTCCGATATGCCCGAACTGCTGGGGATTTCTGATCGTATCTTGGTCATGTCTAACGGCTTACTCACGGGTGTATTTAATCGTGAAGAAGCTAACCAGGAAGTGATCATGCATTGCACTCTTGCTGGTTTTAATGAAGGAAATCCAGAATGAATATCAAGCAATTTACGATCGAAAACATACCTTTTATTGGTTTACTACTGCTAATGGTTTTGGTTGCCATGATCAACGAAAACTTCCTTACAGTTGATAACTTATTAAACATTTTTAGGCAGACTTCAATCAATGCCATCATCGCTATGGGCATGACGTTTGTTATTCTTACCGCAGGTATTGATCTGTCTTCTGGCTCTATATTGGCTTTTGCTGGAGCTGTATGTGCAACTTTAATAGCAGCTGATGTGCCATTGATTATCGCATTGCCAGGCACCTTAGTTCTGGGTGCTGCTTTAGGGGCAGCAAGTGGGTCAATTATTGCTTATTTTGGTGTACAAGCTTTTATAGCTACGCTTGTGGCGATGACTATGGTGCGCGGTGGTGTGCTGGTATTTACTGGAGGCCGACCCATATCCACTGGCAATTACGATGTGGCTAATACCTTTTATGAAGTCGGTGGTGGCTATATTGGTGGAATTCCTATCCCCGTTATTATTACCGGTGTTGTCTTTTTACTCTGTTGGTATGTCCTCAACCACACAAGGTTAGGTCGATATACTTATGCAATTGGAGGCAACGAGCAAGCTACCAAACTGGCTGGAATAAATGTTGCACGAGTCAAAGTCGCTGTATACGCCATCAGTGGTGCCCTAGCGGCGCTTGCAGGTATCATTCTTACTGCCCGCCTAGAATCAGCACAGCCCACCGCTGGGCTTGGCTATGAACTTGATGCCATTGCTGCCGTGGTACTGGGTGGCACGAGCCTAACAGGCGGCCGTGGCCGTATTATTGGCACACTTATAGGGGCGTTAATTATAGGTGTACTTAACAATGCACTAAATATTTTGGATGTCTCTTCATATTACCAGATGATTGCTAAGGGTTCCGTAATCCTTTTGGCAGTTGTTCTCGATGGTCGAAGCAAAGCTTCGACCTAATTTAACCCAAGAAGGAAAACTACGATGAAAAAACTACGCAATATAGCTACCGTTATGGCAATTTCTGTTGGCCTTTCCGGACCAGCACTTGCTGAAGGTACTATAGGACTGGTCCTATCAACTCTCAACAACCCATTCTTTGTGACTTTAAAAGAGGGCGCCGAAGCTAAGGCAAAAGACCTTGGCTATAAGCTTTTGGTGCTCGACAGTCAGAATGACCCAGCAAAGGAACTGGCCAATGTTGAAGACCTTTTGAGCAAAAAGATCTCACTGATGTTAATCAACCCAACAGATTCTGATGCAGTGGTTAGCGCAATTCGCGCAGCAAATCGTGCAGAAGTGCCCGTTGTAACATTGGATCGCGGTGCGACTGGCGGCAATGTAATGTCTCATGTTGCTTCTGACAATGTTCAGGGTGGAATGATGGCTGGTGAATTAATAGTTAAGACCCTAGGAGGTTCAGGTAAAGTTGTGGAGCTGCAAGGAGTTGCAGGTACCTCAGCCGCACGTGACCGTGGTGAAGGCTTCAACAATGCAGTTGATGCAGCCTCAGGTATTATTGTGGTGGCAAGTCAGGTGGCTGACTTTGACCGTACTAAGGGCTTGAACGTGATGGAAAATATTCTTCAAGCACAATCAGACATCGATGCTGTGTTTGCGCATAACGACGAAATGGCTCTGGGTGCAATCAAAGCTATCGAATCATCAAATCGCAATATTATAGTAGTTGGTTTTGATGGCACTGGAGATGCGGTAACAGCAGTTAAAAGTGGTGCGATGCTAGCAACAGTTGCTCAGCAAGCAGCACGAATCGGTTCAATCGGTGTAGAGACTGCAGATGCTATTCTTAAAGGCAAATCAGTAGCTAAATACTCGCCAGTGCCACTGCAATTGATTACTAAGTAATTAAGCAAGTTACTAAGATTCAGAATGGCCAATAAATGGTCGTTCTGAATAATTGTTAGTGCAGGCTTGTTTAAGCCTGCTTTATACTTACCTTTTAACTCTCGCTTAAAAACTAATTAGACTCTCATAAAAAATGACTTAAACCTTATCCTTAAGTTGATTAAACAAGACCAACTTAATTCCATTGAGTCGCTATATCATCCAAATTAAGGGTGATGACTTAAGCTCCACAGCAAACCCATTCAAAATCCTATCTGAGGTGACAGATCAGCAATGAACAAACTACAACAACTTAAATCCATGACCACAGTCGTTGCTGATACTGGTGACTTAGACGCCATTAAACAATACCAACCACAAGATGCGACCACCAACCCATCATTGGTGTTAAAAGCAGCACAAATGAAGCTTTATGCGCCTTTAATCAGTGAAGCTAAGCAGTGGGCTAGTAAGCAAGGTGGTGATAGTCAAACGCAGATGGATAACACCTGCGATTACCTTGCCGTAGCGATTGGTAAGGAAATTCTGAGTGCAATACCGGGTCGTATTTCTACAGAGGTCGATTCACGCTTGTCGTTTGATACAGAGGCTACTGTTGCTCGGGCCCTAAAAATTATTGATCTATATGCTCAACAAGGCGTAAGTAAAGATCGAGTTCTAATTAAAATGGCGTCGACCTGGGAAGGCATTCAAGCGGGCAAACAACTTGAGTTACAGGGCATTAACTGTAACCTCACCCTGCTATTTAGCTTTGCGCAAGCCATTGCTTGTGCAGAAGCTGGTGTGTACCTCATTTCACCATTTGTAGGCCGTATAATGGATTGGTACAAAGCAGACATGCAGGTACAAGGGTTCGCACCGGCAGACGATCCTGGGGTTATTTCAGTGCGCAAGATATTCGATTACTACAAGCAGCATGGTTATGCCACTGTGGTGATGGGAGCAAGCTTTAGAAATACTGAGGAAATTGAGCAATTAGCAGGCTGTGATCGGCTAACCATTAGTCCTAGTCTAATGCAGGAGTTAGAAGACGATAGTAATGAATTAGTACAGAAATTGGATAGTTCTAAGATTATAGAGACTCAACCCAAATTGACTCTTAATCAAGCAGATTTCCGGTGGATGCATAATGAAGACGCAATGGCCACAGAAAAATTAGCGGAAGGTATTCGTAATTTTACTAGAGACCAAGAAAAATTAGAGGCTATATTGAGTTAAGCTGAGTGCAGTAACTTTTATAGATTGGTCTTTAAAGCCTAGAGAGCCTTTAATTACACTGGTCTGACTCACGCTTTCTTGTCTAGTGTATTAATATCAGCCTGTTCTATGGAACGGTGGGAGCCCACTTCAGTAAAGCGTAATAAATAACCATCTGGGTCGAGCAAACCAAACTCGGTTCGCTCCTCCATCCTATCTGTACGCCAATACCATCGAGTGTGCAGTTCGACAAATGGTTTAATGTCAGCGGACAATGCGGATAGGTAAATTGATTGAATATCATCAGTAAGNATTTGAAAGTTCACACCTCTCCCATAAGGTTTTTCGAGTGGTGCAGGCTCCCAAGTCCCATCTTGCTTCCAACATGCGATCATGATTTGGGCATCGCCAAGTTCTAAATAGGCGTGGAGATCATTACCACGCCGCTGGGCTACAGAAAACCCGACTACCTTGGTATAAAAGTGCAGGCTTTCATCAAAATTTGAACACCAAAATTCAGGTACAAGTGTGTGAACTTGAAACATAGTTTTTGCCTTTCACTGTATTGATGTCGACCAAGTTAACGCATTCCAAATAACTTACGCAAGTAATGGAACGCTCTAAATAAGCAATACCCACGATGGCTACCCAAAACTGTCAAAGAAACATGCTTGCTTCAGATAACCTTTGAGCTAGACCCATCAAACTTTTAAGAAACCCTATAATAAATATTATTAAAAAAGCACAAAGTAATGTAACCGTAACGTCGATAAGCCATGTAGTTTTAGTGCCCATTAACTCATTAACTGTTTGCGCATTGGAGCTAATTGGCTATGCAGATGGTCTACCCCATATCCTTCAAAAAGCATGCCCGTTCTTGCCAAACTATCAGGGGCTTAATCAAGTGATCTCACCATTTTGTTTGTGGCGATGGCAAGCGCAGTCAAAAGCACATCAGCGCTGTTTTCAGCACATGATCTCGTTCCAAATTTATTGGTCGTCTGCGAGTCGGTGGTTACTATCAACTCTTATTATCGTACTTAACGGTATTTAAAAATTGACATCAACACATTACGTCCCTATAGTTACGCAACAAATCTAGCTGTTAAAGCAGCACTGAGGCCAAGTGTGTTCTAGATATTTTTAGAAGGGGCTTGCTGGTTTAGTTAATCCCTCACAGCCAAAGTTTAACGAAAAGCCAATATCAAAACATATCGAATGGAACCCACAATGAAGAAGCTAAATCTCTTTGACCAACTTAACGCCGCCTCACTGATGCTAGTGTCTCCTGAGTGGCCAAAGATTAAAGCGGCCCGCAAAGCGGCTAACTCTTTTGAGACACCAAACGTTGAATTACCCTTACAAACAAAGATGATCGCTGGCAGACAGATTCGATTAGCCGAAGCGGGCCCTATGGCCGCCCCACTGGTTGTTTTACTCAGTCCATTTCCAGAAAGCATATTAAGCTTTGCTGGATCATGGGAAACACTAACAACAAATTTTCACGTTATCGCTATTGATCTTCCAGGTTTTGGCGCATCAGAAGGAGATCGGCATGACATGTCTCCAAAGGCACAAGGAGATCTACTCAATGCAATTTTTAATGACCTTAACTTGCGCGATATTCATCTTGTCGGGCCGGATGTCGGAATGGGAGCAGCACTATCCTATGCAATTCACCATGAGCATCGCTTGTTGAGCATGGTAGTTGGCAACGGCCCCGGTACACCAGGACCTTTCAGGCTAGCAAGAATGATAAGCATGCTAGGGCGATTTGGTGTGATGCGCTGGATGACATCACTACTTGGTGCTGGTCCGCTTATCGCTTTCACAGCAAAGCTTGGAGCAATACGACATACCTCAAACGCTGTGCAAATCGATGACTACAAGCGAGCTTACTCTGGTCGGGCTGCTGAAGTTTTACACTGGTTCGAAGACATCCGGTTAAAGGCCGCTGGTCTCGCAGAAAGAGTCAATGAAATAGATATTCCAACACTCGTTTTTTGGGGTGAACTTGAAGTGATGTTTGATGTTAGTAACGCTAAACATCTAGATGACGCACTGCCTAACAGCAAGTTGCAGATACTTCCTGAAGCAGGCCACCTCGCTTGGTCTGATCAACCCGAAATGTTTGCTTCTATGATTACCGACTGGGTACGTACAGAACACAAGACACCATCCTAACTCCGGTACTCAGAACAGCCCATCAGTAAATCAAACGCCTTCAGTGACAGGAATTTTCGCAGCCGCAGCCGCCAAAACAGGCGTAAATAAGCAGGTTTCGTGTCACACACTGCGCCACAACGTTACCACGCATCTGCTACAAACCGTTGCAGACTTTTGCACAGTGCAGGAGCAATTAGGCCATGCCGATGTTAAAACCACCGAAATTTATACGCATGTGTTAAAACGGGGTGGCCATGGTGTTTTGAGTCCGTTGGGCCAACTCAGCAGGTTGTAATATTAACCGGTGGACTTATCTCACCCGCTAGGTCTACACCCGCGCCTATGGCCGGGTAAGTGGGGTTTAACTTGTTCAATTCAGGCTTGTAGGCAGGCTCGAATATGGGTTAATTGTTGCTCTAGTTGAGCCTCACTATAAGCATTGGCAGCCAATTGCCCCCACACGGGGCTAGGCCAAGCAGGGTCATTGGTAAAACGCCCAATTATGTGAATGTGCAACTGGCTCACGACATTGC
>JGI20153J14295_10003394_pt1 | contig 10659 bp, 5 predicted proteins | sample COG_03_FD_14295 | JGI IMG/M metagenome (IMG submission 14295) | reverse complement strand
AGTCGCGTTTTGAGTCGCGCTTTGAGTCGCGCTGTTAGTCGAGCTGTAAGTTGAACTGTAAGTTGAACTGTAAGTTGAACTGCTAAGAGGTCATATACAGCAACGGGTTCAGTACTCGGAGTGACATCTACTGAATCCGTTGCTTACTAATAATCCTTAGCGCCTGATGCGTGGTATACAAGGCAAGCGAATGCGCTCCGGTGGCAAAGGCGCACAAGCAGCGGGTATGCCTTTGTTTGTGGAATCTGCTTGGGTGGCTAAGTTTGCCTCCAGCGGAATTTCGTAGGCGACTCTAAAGTCCAACTGATCAAAACTTTGGTTGGCGATGATTAACTGGGGAGCATCTTCCGTCGGGTAGGTGCCCAGTGCTTCACCTGAGCCACCCACAAAGCCGTCGTTGTCGGGATCGGATCCAGCGATGATAAAGTATACGCCGGGTTCAACGCCGGTAAAACGATATTCGTACTGGCCCGCATTAGATTGATATTGTTGGACCGTGAATTCGCCCGAGTCCCAGTCAACGAGAAAGGCGTACAGCTCACCCACTGAGCCAGCAACTTGTTGGTTGATGCTGGGGATTTCATATTGCACATTTACAAGGGAATTGCCGCCATTGGAGGTAACGCTGATGCTTTCCATATATTGCCCGGCGGTCGCACCCTCCCGATTTAATGTCAGTCTATAAGCGCCTACGCCGGCAGAATCAGAGGGTGGTGTCACGGTAATACGCGAAGATGATGGCGTAACAGCTGTAATGGAGAGGGCGCCGGTTCCCGCATTGAACAGGGTAATATTGCGTTCGGTAAGAGTCGCACCAAAACTGACGCGTCCGGGACTTACGCCCAGGGCTGGTGTGTCAGTGATGGGTATAGTGCCGTCGGCAAGTTGCTGTGCGGCCTGCACGGCCAACAGCGCATCAATTCTACCGTGGCCAAAATCATCATCGCGACCCGGCGCGCCTAGATCGACTGTGATAGCGCCACTGCTGAGTAGTTGATCCAGCAAGGCAGGTGTCAGGCCTGGATTGACGGACTTCATCAATGCAGTGATCCCAGCGACGTGAGGTGTAGCCATGGATGTACCGTCATAAAACCCATAGTTGAAATCGATTTGTGTGCTACTTGGACGATTCGCGAGTGTGCTTAGAACACCATCGGGGAACCCGTCCCCGTCTACATCCGCCGAGGTATCGCCGCCAGGTGCTGCGATATCTACAAAAGCATTGAATTGCGAATAAAATGCCCGTTGATCGCTAAGGTCAGTGGCGGCAACTGAAACCACACCGTCATATGAAGCAGGATAAGACAGCGTTGCGTCGCCGCTATTGCCTGCGGCTGCAATGATAATCATTCCAGCTGCGCGCGCGGCCTGAACTGCGTCATCCATGACATTGTTTGGAGGCCCCCCGCCTAAGCTCAGATTGGCCACGTCAGCTGTTTTGGTCGGGCTTAAGCCGTAGGCGTTGTCAACGCCGGCAGCGTAAAGCAATGCTTGCGCGATATCAAAGGTGCTGCCGCCTTCGCACCCCAGGACGCGAAGGTTCATGATTTCACCTGCCCAAGTGACACCTGCGGTGCCGATATTGTTGTTGGTCGACGCGCCAATCGTGCCCGCGACATGGGTGCCATGGAAGGAGCTACTGCGGCTACTTGCGGTTGAACAGGCCGAATTGTCCTGGCCATCGCCGGGATCCCGGGCGTCGCTGTCGACGCCGTCGCCGTCACCTGCGTTACTGGCGTTCGAAATGAAGTCGTAGCTATCGGCGGACAGCCGCGCTTCTAAATCTGGATGATTGGCCACAACGCCCGTATCGAGCACTGCGATTTTGACGTTATTGGCACCGGTCGACTGGTTCCAGGCGGCTGGCAAGTTAAGTTTTTGATAGTGCCATTGTCTCTCATAGAATTCATCATTAGGTTCAATTTGTGCAGTAAGCCGATAGTTTGGTTCGGCGTATTCCACATCGTTCTGTCGGTTGAGCTGCTTTGCGGCGAGAATTGTTGCCAATTTCAACTCGGTCATGGTCGGCTTGCCAGTGGCCATTCTGGGTAGCATCCGCGTGCGGATGCGGGGTGCAAGCATCTCGGTGATATTGTTGCCAAATTGATAAAGGCGTGCGTTTGCACGTGCACTGGCTTGTTCGCCGATGACTCGATTGGCCTGGGCGAGCATACGAGGTGCCTGATGATCATTTTTCGGCTGGACGATCAGATCACCGATGAACACAGAGGCCGAGCCGGTGGCTGTTGAGAGACTGGCTATCGCGGGATCCAGGCCTACAGACAAAACGTAATTAGAATAGCCAGCAAAGGATTCGACGACAACGTCATAGGTGGCGGCGCCGGCAGGTATAGTGATGGACTCATTATCCGTGGCTGAAACCGAGAAGTCGATGAGCTGACCGTCGAGATCGTACAGTAAGAGGTCTAGGTCGCCGTCACCGCGAGTTGCGATTCGCAGGTTGATGACTTCGCCGCCCAGCGCATTGATCCGGTACGCATCAAATTCATCGCCGGACGCAGTTAGATTTGAGAGGCCATCGAAGTTGGGGCCAGTGCCCGCTTCATTGGCAAAGCCACCGATAGTCACGGGATTAGTGACAAACTGCGCAGTTGCCCGTGTGTTGTTGCTGACGGGCGTGCTGCCTGAGTCATTTACATCGCTGTCGACAGTGACTGAACTGGAGACAAAGATCGTGCCTTCTATGATCAGAGGGTCGGTCACCAGGCTCGTGGTGACGGTCTGCGTCGCCGTATGGGAGAAGCCGTCGCTGTTGGTTAGAGTCAGTGATATCTCAAAGCTGCCCACCTGGGTATAAATGTGTGATGTCGCTTCTTCTGTGGACGAGTCGCCATCGCCAAAATTCCAGGTATAGCTTGTGATGGTATCATCGCCAAACCCGGCGATGCTGCTGGATGCGTTGACAGAAACCAGTAAGGGACTGAATCCCTCGCTAATATCCAACGTTAATACAGCGGTGGGCGGCGTGAGCGAACTGTCGAGAGGGTTCGTGTCTCTGGTGTCATCAACACCATCACCGTCATCGTCGGTGTCGGTATTGTTACCGGTACCATCGCCATCAGTATCGATGGTCTCAGTTGAATCCAGCGGGAATGCATCGGTAGAATCTGGCACGCCGTCACCGTCGTCGTCTTCATCAGCATTATTGCCCTGGCCATCATTGTCCGTATCAAGACTTTCTGTGGCATCGAGAGGGAAGGCATCGTTAACGTCGAGCGCACCATCACCATCGTCGTCGGTGTCGGCATTATTACCGGTGCCATCTGCATCAGTATCGATGGTCTCCGTTGAATCCAGCGGGAATGCATCGGTAGAATCTGGCACGCCGTCACCATCATCATCGTCGTCGACAAGGTCAGGCGTGCCGTCGCTGTCCTGATCCGGTAAGCCAACGTCTGCGCCTATCGCTGTCACAAGAGTTTGGGCGCTAAATTGTGCGTTAAATTGAGCTGCTGATTGTGTACCTTGACTCAGCTGCTTGATGCCTTCCAGAAAGTTGGCTTGGATGGTGGTCAAAATTGCTGACGCTTGGGCCCCGCGGGGATCGATAGTGCTGCTATTGATCACAGTGTTGAAGTCAGCCATTGTTTGAGCGACGGCGTTGGTACTGGCATCAGAAGCGCCCAATGCGCTGGCGAGCAGAGTGTTGAGGGTATCTGAAACTGTTAGGTCAATAAGTGCGTCAGTGGCGATAAGGGTATCGAAGGCGTTAGCGACGGCAATAGTATTCGCGGCAGCGGTCGCGTTGAGGTTCAGGGCGAGTGTAGAGGTCATGAATAAACCTAATTGCTGGTTGATTCGTAACAGTTTTTGTCCCGCTAAATTATCCGCAGTGGCTGTTTCCCAAGGGTCAGTGCGGGTGATTGCTGCCGGGTTAATGTTTAAATCCAAGGCGGTTAATACGGCGGCGGGTGTGCTGCTCAAGGTTAGCAACGTTGAGACAGGGCTGATAATGAAGTCTTCGTCGCCCAGAGAATCGCCAAACAAAGCCAGTCCCGGCAATTCCTGGCCAGTAGCGATATCGCTGCCGCCTAGAGCGACCAAGAGGGCATCACACAGGCCTGTTGCCGGACACACTGAACCGACATCAGTAACAGAAAAATAACCCGATGCATCTGAGGTGAAAGTCGGTTCGTTGGCATCCCGCCGTCTGTTGGCGTTGGCATCCAAAAATACTTGGCTGCCGGCTACCGGACCGTCGACTATGCGTCCATCCAGCCGGTTATGGACAGTAATTCGCGTTGCAACAGTCTTAGCGCCACCCTGGCTATCGGTCGCGCTGATGCTGATTTCGTAAGTGCCATCCTGGTCAGCGTCCGTTGGCGCGGCGAAAGTGGGTGGACTTCTAAAGGTTAGTTGGTCGGTCGTTAATCTGAACTGGGACGAATCAGGCCCGAAAAGGCTCACTGTTACTGTGTCGCTATCAGGGTCAGAAGCAGAAATCGTGGTGATGCTGGTAGTGCCTTCTGCGACGCTGAAGCTGGTTGCCAGGTTAAAGACTGGTGCGCGGTTCACGGGCGCTGCTGAACCGCCGCCACCGCCGCCGCCACAGGCAGACAGTAACGCAATGCACAGAACGGCAGTGGGCCCTTTAAAAACAAGGTGGCGAAGGCTCCCAGCCCCCTGTGGTCTGGCGGCTAATGCACGGTTCATGTGTCGTGAGAAAGTCACATAAAAGGTCGCGATATTCGGTTTGAGCGGCGGGATCAAGCGGTTGCGTATCCGTTTGAGTATTCGGGTGTGCATCTTAGTTTGCATCTTGGTGACTCGCGCATGATTCTGTCTCCACGGTAGTGTAGCAGGGTCTGCACGAATCCCAAATTGCGGCACTTTAGGCCTATATATTGGGCACAATAATAGCGGCGGCTGGCGTGAGCTAAAATCAGCTTTGACCGCGCCAGGCGCGAATAATCGCATCAGCCAGTGAGTCAATATCGACAATTTTGGTGAGCATCGAGATAATTGAAATGCGTAATATGACATGAGAGTGCCAGCTGGCACCTAGGACAAAGTGTAAGTTCTCAGCCTGTAAGTGATCAATAATGTTTTTGGTGGCTTTGTCGTCAGGGCCGTTATGGCCGAAAGCGAGTGCAACTTGATTCAGCACTACATCGTTCAACACATGAATCCCTGGCACCTCATTTAACCGCGCAGCAAGGTGCTTGGCACATTGGCAGTGCCCCAGCACCATGTCACGTACACCCTGGCGGCCCAAAGCCTGCAACGTCGCCCAGACGGCAAAGCCCCTGGCTCGACGAGACAGTTCCGGGACGTACGCGGAGGGACTTCGACCGTCGTCAGCACTGGCGGTCAGATAGCTCGCCGTAATGCTCATCACGCGTTTATGCGCCTCGGCATCTCTGACAATACCGAACCCGGCATCGTAGGGTACCTGTAACCATTTATGCCCGTCTACCGACCAGGAATCGGCCAGTTCGACGCCTTGACTGAGATGCCTGAGCGGTTCCACGGCATTGGCCCATAACCCAAAGGCACCGTCCACGTGAACCCAGGCGCCGTGCTTGTGGGCTAAAGGTATGATCTCGTCGAAGGGATCAAAAGACCCGGAATTGATATGACCCGCCTGAGCGACGAGGATAACCGGTCCATTGATCTTGGCCAGCTGGTCGGCAAGATCGGCGACTGACATTCGGCCTTGAGAATCACTGGCAATGACAACCAGGTGCCGTGTGCCGAAGCCGAGATGGCGCAGGTCAGCCATCACGGTAGAGTGGGCCTCGGCGCCAACGATGATCGTAATTTGCGGCGCACCGACCATGCCTTCCATCTCCAGGTCGTAGCCAATGCGTCTGAGGACCTCGCTGCGGGCCACGGCCAGACCAATAAAATTGGCCATGGTGGCGCCTGTCGTGAACGCGACAGAGGCGGTGGCTGGCAGGTGCAATAGGTCCAGAAGCCACTTGCTGGCAACTTCTTCGGCGATGGCAGCCGCCGGCGCAGTCTGGTACAAGCCGGCATTTTGGCCCCAGGCTGACGTCAGCAAATCGGCGGCAACCCCCGTTGGGTGCGAGCTACCTTGTACCCAAGCATAAAAATTGGGTTGGGTGTTGCCGGCCAGGCCACCTTCGGCCGCGTGAATCAGGTCACTGATGACCGCCGGGCCAGCTCTGCCGTTCTCCTCCAGTGGAATGTCGAATCTCGTCCGTAGCTCTGCGGCATTACTGGCCGGGAATGCGGGATTCGCCGGTGCATCGTCGCGAAATTCGACCGCCGCGCGTAAAGCGGTCATCAGAGATTGTTCAAAGTCTGGTAGGTCAGTCACTTGTGGCTCTCGCTAATGTATATCGCTGGGTAGTATACCTAATTCAACAGGCTCGTAGATGCCAGCCAGTCTTGGCTAGCACCTTTTGTCAGTGCCTGATTTGCACGGACAAAAACAGGCTGCGTCCGGCACCGGGTAAACGCGCACCCAGGTCGACGTCGCCAGCGGTCACTCGGTTATATCCCCCAAGATGTTCACTGTACTGACGGTCCAAAAGGTTTTCGATGCCTGCCAAAAGGGTCAAGTCAACTGTTGGTTGCCAGTGGCTGCTGAGGTTGAAGAGCGTACGGCCACCCGTCGCAATCTCCGAGTTAGATTCGGAGACCCGAGTCTGACGATGATGATACGTGCCGCTCAATCTCGTCCCCCAGGTCTTCTGCTGGTAGTCTATTCCCAGCATCAACCGTGGCGGTGCGAGACGGTAAAGCTGGTCATCGATGTCACGGCGCTCGCCGCGATTCACCGTAAAGCTGCCATTGAGCTCAANCGAGCGACTGAGTTGATAGCCGAAATCCATGTCGAATCCATACAGGCGTGCATCAACATTGTTGAATTGCAAAGGCGTCGGATCGCCATTCATGCTCGAGACCCGCTCGACCACCGAATCGATGATTCCCGGCGTGGCATCCACCGGTGTCCCTTGAATATAATTGTTGATGCCAGTGATATATACCGTTGGACGAACATAGCCCTTACCCCAGGCCAGGTCTACGCCTGCATCGAGCGTCGTTGCCGTCTCGTAGTCCAGGTTCTGGTTGCCGACATAGGTATTGCCATCTGCGAGTCCGGCACTGGCGGCAGTTGGCAACCAGGCAAAACGCTCAACATAATCTGGTGCGCGGTTGCGACGAGACAAAGATAGACGCCAGGTGGCGTCACCCTTTACCCGCCAGACTCGAGCCAGGGCATCAACGGTTGTAGCCTGCCATTGTCGATCGGTGTTGTTAAATGCAACTGCCAGACTTGCGGGCATGGCGGGAACGGCGGGCCCGGTTGTTGCCAGACCAGCCTGGGCCCTATGCCGGTCGACTCTGACGCCCAACAGGAAGCGCCAATCTTTGATCGATGGCTGAACTTGCAGGTGTATGCCTGTGCGCTTCAGGACAACAGCCGGCAGGCTTTGCAGCGCAAAACTTGCGTTATTGGGGTTACCGATTCGGGCAGATTTATCCGCCAGCTTGGTATCCAGGCCAACATTGAGCAGGCCCGCTGCTGTCGGCATATCCAGCTTGACGCTACCCACCCAGGTGGTCGCATCGGTCACGGTTCGACGATACAGGTTCGGACTCGCCGGTGTTGGTCGCAGGGCATAGTTATTCATACCATGGGCGATATCTGCGTAGCCTGTAGACGCCGAGACATTGACGTCGCCGAAACTGGACTCCCAGCCGAGGCGGGCGAAATCTGCATCGACAAATTCGATGTCCATGCCAAANGGCGGATTGCCTGTGGGCCCAGTGGCGTGTCGTCGAAGTTCAAGGTCGAATGTCGACCTGCCGTTTTGCATGCCGCCAGCAAGGCCATAGACCTGACGATCGAAAGCGCTGCTGGCGATTGTGCCGCCGGGAAATTCCGTGTTCTGACCATGTTCATCGGAGAACAGCAGATGCCCCCGATAGCGATCGTTGGCCATGCCGGCAACTCCGCCGACCGCCTGGCTGCCATTATGACTGCGACCGCTGACGGCCAGATCATAGTGGCCCTCGACGGTGCTGGTTGCCTGATATGGCACCTGTTTCAGTACGGCGTTGACGCCCCCAGCCAATGCCGGGCCAAACTCCAGGCCGGGTGTGCCGCGACTGACTTCAATCTTGTCGACCAGCACCGCAGGTGCGTAGTGCAGAGGTGGGTCCATCATATTCGGACCTCCAGATTCAAACCGCTGACCATTCAACGTGGTGCCGACTCGACTACCGAATACGCCACGATAGGCGACCTGGCCAGACAAGCCGCCATTGTTAATCAGTGCGGCGCCAGGTAGTTGGCCGACGAGCGCCGCGATATCTGTGACGGGTATTGGCTGGTCTGCCATGTCCTTCGAGTTCGAAAATATCGGCAGGCGTTTGCCTGTGACCACAATAACTTCTTCGAACACGCCGTCGCTGGCATAGATGTTGGGGCTGACATTATTTAAAGCAATAGCAAGGACTACGCTGAGAGGCGCAGAAAATTTTTGAACATTCACGAGTTATCTCCGTCGATGAAATAGCGCAGCAGGTGCGCAGTCAAAAAGGCTCTATTGAAAAAGACTGATCAACTTATCAACGGGGGTCCTCGGGGCGGTAGGCGGCCACCACGAAATTGGCTAGCTGGCTGCGCTGGCGCAATAGTAGTGGGTAGGTAAAAGGTCGCGAAATCAGATCCGACTGGTGGGCTGCCGGGTAGCACCACGGCCGCGACCACAGCAAAAGAACAAAGCTGATTGCTTGTGGCGTGTTCAGCTTCATCGCCTTGTGTATGGTCTGGTGGCAGGCTATCGGAGAAACGGCCGGTATCCAGATCGAGCCAGACATTGCGGCCACCGATGCCGGAACACAATGTAATTTCGATCTGACCAAGTGCATTGTCTCGCGCCAGCATCATGCCCTGCGGCAATAGCGCGGGCACGAGCAGCAACAAAATCGCGAACAGTGCGATCAACGAGCGAGATCTGTTTGAAACCATCGTCATAAGATGCGAGCCAGGGACCTGAATACGTGAGCGCGCGAAGACTACCATAACGAGTCAAGAATGGTAGGCATCTATCGGCCATCTTACGCACCCATACCCATCATACGTCCCCATGCCAATGAACAAGCATGTAGCGTAACGGTATTGAAAATCAGCAGATAGCCGGATAACGGAGACCTGCCATCTATTGCTGCGTTTTGCCATCATCTTACTGTCAGGTCACGTCGAGCTATCTAACCAGTTTCAGCGGCGGGACGAGGGCATGCAAGTTCCCCGGCTGATAGATGACAGGCGTCACCGTGGTAAAACTTTCAAAGTGCTCGGCGACTGAAACCTTGCTCGACTTCAGCAGCTGTGCAACAGAGTGATGGACCTTGGGTTTATAGCTGGATCGTTCGTTATCGACCGAGACATAAATTTCCCTGGGGTTATGTTTTATGCCGTCGCCATGATAGTGCATGCGGATTTCATCTTCCGCCAAGGAATACGCTGTATGCTTCTGCAGTTCAGGCTGATCATAACGAATAGGTGAGTCTGGCAGCGCAGCGTTGAGTTTGTCGACCATATAAGCCAGTGATATTTTGCCCAGCTCTGCATATTTGTAGCCGCCGCCAATGTCCGCATGCACGCCAGCAAACCAGACTTCGTCGACGTGAGTGGCTTTATTGCATAGGGTGGGGATAAAGGGCTCGCGACTCTCGTCGATTGCGACACAGTGAACCGCTTGCTTGACGTTCTTGGCGAGTTCCAGGTTTTTGAACAGATTGAGTTTCTGGAAGGGTAAGCCTGGCAGATTCAATGGTATGCCGAAGGCGCCGACAGTATCGAACAAGCCCAGAAATTCAACGTCGACTTCCACATAGTCTTCGTCGATGTTTTTGTATTTCAGAAAAAAGTTCGCGCCGTTGTGCTTCCTGTAGGTGACTTCCAACTTGCGCTTGATGCCATGCTTTTCGAGTTTTGACGCGAGCAATCTTGCGCAGGCGGCGCCGCGGCTGAAGCCAATAACGACGATTCGATCACCATTGTTGTAGTGCCGAAGAATTTCACAGTAGGCATTATCCCGGATACGTTTTTCTCCGGCACCGAAGATACCACCGTAAAAGGTTCCGACAATCCCATGGTCTTCGTCGTTACCGACGCCTCGAAAGTAAAGCGCGGTATGTTCCGTGTGAGTTTTGACGAAGGGGATATTGGTGGTGTTGAGATTGCCCGCTATCGAGCTGAACAGGCGAAAGATATTGGTGGTGACACCATCACCGTCATGGCCATTTTCATCGTTCCAGGTGCCGTCAAGAAATACCAGGATGGTCTTGTTCTTACCGGTGTAATTCAGGTTGCTAGCGTAGACTTGTGTTTGGCTCATCGGCTCCCCTCCTTGGGAATTGTTCCTTGTCTGGGATGAGTTTGCCATGAATAATGCTTTTTGAAACTCTATTTTGCCCTGGGAGAAAAGTGTGACTAAAGCTGAAGCTGTTGGAATGTCATCTGAGCGACTGGAGAGAATCACAACCTGGCTGGAGCAGCAGGTGAGTTCAAATCGATTGGCCGGTTGCAGTGCCCTGGTGGCTCGCCATGGTGAGATTGTGTATCAGCAATGTAGCGGCGCCGCCGATATGGAAGTCGGTAAGCCCTTTGCCAATGACACCGTCGTTCGAGCCTATTCCATGACCAAGCCGATCACG
>JGI20153J14295_10003380_pt1 | contig 10692 bp, 5 predicted proteins | sample COG_03_FD_14295 | JGI IMG/M metagenome (IMG submission 14295) | reverse complement strand
TAACGTATGACCTGGGTTTTGCTACCTTAACCAGCGCAAGTTCTAGCTTCGACACTGTGCAAAATAAATCAGCGAATACAAGCATCGCAAATTTTGCTACAGGAGTAACCTCTAATGGTGTAGCTACTGGCATCATTGCCGAAATCGAAGGTATTGCTCAAGAGCTACGACTCACTGGTACGAATACGGACATGGGGTTTAATTGGACCGCAGGCGTATTTTACAGTAAGTACGAATCTGCTATATCTTCAGATGTAGTTACGCGGTACCTAAATGGAAATGCGCTATTCCAATTTATAAACGGTCAAGAACTCGACGATTCTGAATCACTGGCTTATTTTATTGATACCTCTTATGCCATTACTGAGCAGCTTACTCTGGATCTTGGAATTCGTTATTTTGAAGATGATAAAGAGGTTAATGCAGGGTCTAATTTAGGCGCGGGGAACAGCTTGGATCCTGCTACCTTACAAAAAGCAACCTTTGATAAGGTAAGCTCAAAAATAGCACTCTCTTACGCTGTCAATGACAATAGTAATATATACCTTAGGGTTGCTGAGGGTTTTCGTAGTGGTGGATTGAATGTAGGTGATAATCTTCTTTATGACCCTGAAACGCTGATAGCTTATGAGCTAGGCTTTAAAACAGGCATTGGTCGATTAAATGCTGAGGGAAATCTCTATTATTCTATCTATGATGACTATCAAGGTTTTGTGTTTGACCAATCCCTCCCGAGTGGATTTGGAGTGACAAATGCTGGGGAGGCTAAAATAAAAGGGTTTGAGTGGTTGTTGCAGTGGCAGGTAGACGATCAATGGTCTTTCGCTTTTAACGGTAATGTAACCGAGTCAGAATACACGAGTTTACGTCCTGGATTTTTTGGAGTTCAAGTTGGCGACCCTCTTGATGCTATTGCAAAGTATGGTTATGGCGTTTCAGTGGACTACGCTTTTAATTGGTCATCTTCAGTTGCAGGCTTCGCTCATCTGGCATACAACCGCCAAGGCCCTAGTAGTACGACCCTGCGAGATGTCTATGCTAGAGGAGATTCAATAGAAAGTGATGCCACTGGTTATCTTAATGTGCGCGTTGGAGCAGATTGGGATGCTTTGACTCTGAGTTTCTTTGGCAGAAATTTAACTAATGAGAAGCGGCCGAACATTCTTTCTTTACTCTCTACTTTTAATGATACACAAAGTCGGCCGCGTGAGCTCGGTGTTGACCTGTCGTATCGATTTTAATACCTGGTTACAAAAAAACCTATTGATCGTTGGAACACAATGAAGGCCTATCTTTATGGGCCTTCTAATTTTCATTTCGATAAAAGCACAGCTTTATATGAACTCCCCTATATGCACTTGTCTATGGCGCCAATATCCATTTACATTTGATCTCAATACGAGAAAAGTCATAAGAGTGATTCACCTACAACAAAACAAGCTCATGTAACAATGAGAAAACCAACAAATAATCGAGCAGGGTATCAGATTTTATGATTAATCAAATTGACGACATTAAGAACCGTTATGATGATGCGAAGTGCATTAATGGCGGACCGCAACGCAATGATACCGTATTTCCTCACTGGATTGATGGGGGTCATCAGTTTTGGTATTTAAGGGACTTAAAAAACGGTAAACAATTTCGACTGGTTGATCCTGAAACAAAGAGTAATGAGCTGGCTTTTGATCACAGGGCCTTGGCATTAACGCTGCAGGAAAACACAGGAAAAACAATTGATGCTAACAATCTTCCCATAAAAATTATTGAACTGAGTTTGCTTGATAAGCAGGTTCACTTTTTAGCGTTTCAGAAACACTGGGGTTTTTGTTTAGATAGTTTAATCTGCTCGGAAATAAAACAACCCAAAAAAGGCGTGGGCTCCCCTGACGGGAAGACAACTTTTTTTTCACCCCCCAAGAGGTTATTGTCTCCCAACAAACAAAAATTGGCCTTTACCCGCGACTCGAATCTATGGGTGCGAGATGTGCTGACAGGCCAGGAAAAGGCGCTGACTGAGGATGGCACTCAATTTTTTGGGTATGCCCGTGCAAGCTTTATCGGTGAACTCGACTTACAAGCAGTTTGGTCTTCAGACTCAAGGCAACTCTTTACTTTTCAGTTAGATTACAGAGCTGTATCGGAACGGCCTACCATGCGTTATGCCCCTCTTGATGGTAGCCTGCAGCCAAGAATCAGTAATACAAGAATGCCGTATCCTGGGGATGAAAATATAGGGCTTTATTACCTGAAAGTGATCGATAGTGAAAGTGGGACTATTCAAACACTCAATTACGATTCTTTGCCCGTCATAACTCCCGCCGGGCGATTTTTCAGCGAGAAAAGGGGCTGGTGGTCGTCCGATAACAGCCGAGTACTCTTTGTTGATGAAGCTCGAGGAGGAAAAACGGTTCGCCTTTTATCTTGTGATATTAAAACTGGGGAAACGCAACAACTTTTTGAAGAACAGTCGGACACCTTTGTAAAGTTAAATCACTCATCTGAAGAGATACCTGTACTTCTTCCTCTTCCCGAAACCGATGAATTGATATGGTTTTCAGAGCGTAACGACTGGGGACACTTATATCTTTACGATACCAAAACAGGAAAAGAGAAATGTGTGATTACTTGCAGTGGGCCACATATAGCGTGGAATGTCCGTAGTATATTACACTATGATGCCTCCCTTCGTGAGATAGTCATCCAAACATCCGGCAGAGATAAGCACATAAACCCCCATTACTCTGATATTTGTAAAGTCAATATTGACTCCGGTGAACTGACCCCAATCGCGGTAGGCAACTTTGAGTATACTGTACTAAAACACCGGTCTCTATCAGCTGTATGTATTGGGAAACGTGATATTTGGGGTATAGATAACGATGATGTGGATGGTGTGTGCCCCGATGGCCAGTATATAGTCGCTACCCGATCGCGTGCGGATGTGGTTCCAGTCAGCCTGTTACTGGATCGGCAGGGTCAAACTGTTCTTACGCTTGAAACCGCTGATTTATCGGATATGCCTGAAGGCTGGCTATGGCCAGAACCGGTTATGGCTAAAGCAGCCGATGGTGAAACGGATCTCCATACCATCATCTATCACCCTCCAGGTTTTTCACCGGAACAGTGCTACCCAGTGATTGATTTTGCCAGCAACACACGAAGCTTTGCATCAATGCCCATTGGCTCATTCACAAATAGTCCGGTATATGGTGCCGGCTACCTGCTCTGTTTATCAATGGCTGCATTAGGTTTTGTCGTGGTCTCCATGGGTGGGCGAGGAGGTCCAAATCGTGGCAAAAAGTTCCAGGACCACAAATTTGGTGATCCCGCAGGCTCTAATGATGCCGATGATCATGTGGCTGCGATTCAACAGTTAGCCAAGACGCGTCCTTACATGGATCTTAATCGAGTGGGTATAGCGGGCATGGATATCCAGTCTGCAGCGGTCTACCGCTTTTTCAAGCGCCAAGACTTCTATAAAGTGGCGACATTTATCGCGCCTGTCGATATTCGGTCTCAGTTGCCAGGTACAGTTGAGCAGTACTATGGATTGTCGACCTTTTTGTCAGGGGATAGTGAGCCCCCCTGTAAATTTATTGAGGATTATGCTGAGTCTCTGGAAGGTAAATTACTTCTTATCGTAGGGGGCTTGGAGGACTATACTCCAGCAGGTACTTTGCGGTTAGTGGACGCCTTGCAGGCCGCTAATAAAGATTTTGATATGTTATTTTTTCCTAATGGTATATCCAACCCTACGGGTTATACCACTCGGCGTGAATGGGATTTTTTAGTGAGACATTTGCAGCACATAGAACCACCAAAAAATTTTCAATTGAAACTTTTCTTTGAGCATGCAGTGGATGAGATAGATAAATATATGGAGGCAATGGCTGATTAAATTCCATGAAGGAGACTATAATCAAATTGTGCAATTTGAAATTACATTGAATATATTGGTGGTTTTTTTCACTCTAGGCACCTTGTTTTTTATGGGTTATTTTACCCTATTTAGGCATGCAAGATAATTAGGGCGCACCAGTTAGCGTAGAGATAGAGTTTCTAAACCAAGTTACGTGGAGCATTAATTTCGGATTGTGATGAGGGAGTTTCAGAGGTGCGCTGTGATATTTTTGAGTGACACGTTATCAGGGCTAAAGAATTTTTGTTGAGCGAAGATGTTGATTTTTCATCAAAATATTAATTAAAGATGATAGTATCCCCGCTTTATTTTACTCTTGTAAATTAGTAGCGAATAACAATTTTTTCGATTATCAATAATAATCCACAACGACAACTTGTAAAATTATTTGTATTTGGTGAGCCATAGCGTCATAAGCAATTCGGTCAAATACAAACCGTTGGTAAGGATTCAATATCACTATGGTCGACACACACACTGTAAAATATAGTGCATCTATTTCAACGCCAAACCAAACTGACCGCTGCCAAAAAACACGCGAGCTTGAACAGGCGCTTGTCACCCTTGTCCAATTTGAGGGTTTGCTAGGTGCTGATGAAAAATTCTCTCTGCTCGACCGCATGGCCCACTACAAAATACCCGGCGTATCCATGGCCTTGATTGAAAGCGGAGAGATCGCTTGGGCTAAAACTTGGGGTGTAAAAAATGCCGAGCAGCAAACCGATCTCAGTCCCGATACTTTATTTCAAGCTGCCTCCATTTCTAAGAAAGTGGCTGCTTTTGCTGCTCTGCAGCTGGTTGAGGCCGGGGATCTCAGACTGGACAAACCCATCAATCAATACCTCAAGTGCTGGCAATTGCCCGAGAACGATTTGACTCGGCAGCAACCGGTCACGCTGGCGCAGCTGCTAAGTCATACCGCTGGGACAACGGTGCACGGTTTTAGAGGCTACGCACAAAGCGAGGTACAGCCGAGCGCGATTCAAATTCTTGAGGGCAACGAAAGTGCTGTGTCTGACCCAGTTATGGTAGATACCTTGCCCGGAACACAGTTTCGCTACTCCGGAGGTGGCACCACCGTGGTTCAGATGGCGATGGAAGATGTAACAGGCAAACCCTTTTCACAAATCCTTCATGAACAAGTGCTCCAGCCCAGCGGCATGACGCGGAGTACCTTTGAAAACCCGCTGCCCGAAACCTTCCAGCAGGATGTTGCCTGCGGGCATCTGGCTGGGGGGCAGTTGGTTCCAGACAAGTGGCATAACTACCCCATGCAAGCGGCGGCAAGCCTATGGTGCACACCCAGCGATTTGGTCAAATTCTCACTAGCGGTGCTTCGAAGCTGCCTTGGTGAAGAGGACGCATTGTTATCCAAAACTCTGTGTGACCAATACCTCAGCGAGCACAAAAATGTCTGGGGTTTGGGACCCCGATTATTTATTCAAAATGGCAAAACTATTGGCTTTCATCACGGCGGTGCCAACGAAGGTTACCGTTGCAACTCAGTGACCTTTTTAGATGGCCGGGGAGCAGTAGTGATGACCAATAGCGATCAAGGTGACGCGCTGCTGGGTGAAATTATGGCGACCTTAGCCACACTCTATGACTGGCCAGAATGTCAGCCCAAAGAACAAAAATGGAGGCCATTATCAGCAGACGATCAAGCACAGTTGACTGGTGTCTTTACATTAATGCATGAAGATGAAGCCTACGAAGCTCATGTTAGCTATCAAGATCAGGAACTCGACATCCGCTGTCCGATTATTACACTCACCAACCCTTTTTATTACATCGAGCAGAATGGGGATAACTGGGTGGCTATGAATTCAAGTGGCGCCAAGGTCCAGTTCTCGATTAATGACCAGGGAGAATCCGTAGTGATGATTTTTGGTAATACATTTATTCGACAGGAGAGTGTGAAAAAATGAAAATGTGGCAAAAGAGCTTGGCCTATATGGCACCCAGTATTGGCACAATGCTATTGGCTGCCCCCGTTGCTGTTCTGGGAGGAATCTATGCAAAATACTATGGCCTGTCTCTAACCAGTATCGGTGCAGTGATGTTATTTGCACGGCTTTTCGATGCCATTACTGACCCGTTGGTAGCTTATTATTCCGATCGCCAGCGGGCAAAAACGGGCACTCGCAAACCCCTCATGCTCGTCGGCGCCACTTTGCTAGTCCCCTGTAGTTATTTTCTGTTTGTACCTCAAGAGAGTGTAAGCATCGCCTATTTTACGTTTTGGTATATGGCTTTTTATCTGGCGATGACTACTTATGTCATCCCCCACCTGGCTTGGGCTAACGAATTTACCGAAACCTCTGAAGATAAAACCCTAGTGTTTAGTATGATGGCGGTCATGGGTTCAGTAGGCGGCGCTATGTTCTACGTGCTGCCTTTATTACCATTTTTCGTCACTACAGAGATCACTCCGGAGGTGCTAAAGGTATCGGTCTATTTGGGTATCCTATTTTTAGTGCCAGGTATTTTTCTGGCCTTAAAGCTCGTGCCCAGTGGCCCGGCCCATGTGTCACTGGTGAAATCAGACGGGGAGCTTGCGTCCACACCGATTCAGCAGGTAAAGGCGTTGTTAGCTAGCCTATATAGCAACAAGCCTTTTGTTATCTTCATCCTAACAACTATGTGCTTTGGTATCGGTTTTGGTATGTGGGCGGGTTTGTTTTTTATCTATGTCGATACTTTTTTGCGTCTGGGTACGGAGTTTGCCGAATTGTCAGTGTGGGGCATGGTGATGGGGGCTGGGGCCATTCCTATTTGGTACCGCTTGGCGATTCGCTGGGGCAAACGCAAAACCTGGTTGATCGGCATGGCGCTGTTGACGCTGGTGTTTTTTGGCACGAGTCTGTTGCAGCCAGGCCCCGAGGGTTTTTACGCGCTGTTTGCTTTGAATTTACTGATGATGTTCGCTGGCGGTAGCGCTGGCGTAGTGGCGGCTCCCATGCTATGCGACGTAATTGATTATGGTCGTTTAAAAGATGGAGTTGAGCGCAATGCAGTGTATTTTTCTATCAATGGCATTATGGCAAAGGTGCAAGCGGCAATTGGTAGCGCGCTGGGTTTTATGCTGGTCGGGTGGTTTGGTTTTGATATGCAGGTCACTGAGCAAACAGATTGGGGCATCGTAGGCATGAGGCTCAGTGTCGCATGGGTGCCGATGTTTTTTATGATGGCCGCTATGTTCTTGATTGTTCGAATGCCATTGACCGAAGCCAGAATGAAAATTGTTCGGCGTAAGCTAAAAATGCGCGATGAACGAATTCAGCATTCGGCGTCTCTTTCAAAGGCAAGCTCCCCTTTAGCATCAATCTCGGAAAAACCAAAGCTCGTGGCCAGTTAAGCCATAGCGCCAAATTTATATAAGGAAACCTGCATGACAAAATACAGTACAAGCCTACGCATCGTTAAAGGCGTTCCCAGCGGCGATACCTCACCGGTCGCCCATAACTATACCGTTAAGCAAGACATCCTCTGCCTAATGAGGGATGGCGCACAGCTGGCAATGGACCTTCTAATCCCAGAGGGCGATGGACCCTTCCCTGTGATTCTTGAACGCACGCCCTATGACAAAATCCATTCGCGCAATACGGGAGCCGAAAATTATGCCCGACGCGGATACGCAGTTGCGCTACAGGATTGCCGCGGCCGGTTTAATTCCGACGGCGATTTTGATCCCTACCGTCAGGAACATGATGATGGTTTTGACACCATTAACTGGATTGCAGAGCAGGAGTGGTGTGACGGCAATATAGGTATGATTGGTGGGTCCTACAGCGGCCAAACACAATGGTATGCAGCTGGGCACGCCCCCAAAGCCTTAAAAGCGATTGTGCCTATAGAAGCGCCAGCGGGTAATTGTTTTGTGAATGAACCGATGTATGGTGGAGTGATGAGTCTAGGCATTCTTGAATGGCTAGCACTGCTCGGCCGTCGCTCTTTTCAGATGAGTACCTTTGGCGATATCCATAAAGAACACTTACATTACTTTGAAGAAAACAGCGCTGAAAAAGCAGTGCAAGCCAGCGGCGTTAATTGCCACTGGTGGACAGAAGGCTGGGTTAACCATCCAAACCTTGACGACTTTTGGCAGAGCTGCGGTTATGAGCACTTATGGCCCACGATGACCGTGCCGGCGTTAAATATTTCAGGTTGGTGGGGCTTAAATTTTAATGGCGCACCGCGCAACTTTGTGGGCATGCGAGAGCACGGTGCTAGTCAAGCGGCTCGTGAGGGCCAGCGTTTAGTGATTGGCCCTTGGCCCCACTGGGTCAACAGTTCACAGAAGCTAAACGGTTATGATTTCGGGCTGAATGCTGTCACTGGTTTAAACGATTATACACTCAGTTTTTTTGATTATTGGCTCAAAGGTAAAACTGATAATGCATTAAGCCAAGCGGCTCCGGTGCACGTGTTTGTGGTGGGTGCCAACGAGTGGTGGGAGTCTAACAGTTGGCCCTTGCCCGGCACAGAATCCACGCCATTGTATTTACACAGTGAGGGCCAAGCGAATACGCATCGCGGTGATGGTGTGCTGAATTTCGACAAACCTAGCGGCGAACCGAGTGACACATACATCGCAGACCCCAGCGACCCCGTCAAAGCGCCGTGGGATTTTCGGGGTGGCCCAGTCGATGACAGCGAGGTGACCAGCCACCCCGGCGTTCTTTGTTATACCTCCGAGGTACTGACTGAGCCTCTCGATGTTGTGGGTGATATTAGCGCCGTCCTTTACGCCTCCTCTTCAGCCAAAGATTGCGACTGGCATATACGCTTAGTGGATGTGCACCCCGATGGCAAAGCGCGGTTTATGTGCCACGGTGCTTTGCGGGCAAGGTTTAGAGAAGGTTTTGAAAAAAATGTGTTGTTAAACCCTGATGAAGTCACGCGCTTTGATATTGATATGACCGCCACCGGCATTCGATTTTTACCGGGTCACAAAATTCGTATTGAAATCGCGTCCAGCTGGTTTAGTCGTTTTGATCGTAATTTACAAACCGGTGCTGAGAATTGGATGCGTGATGAGGGTGAGCCTGTGATTGCGACACAAAAAATATTTCATGATGCAGAACATGCTTCTCATATTGTTTTGCCGGTAATTCCGAATGGTGCTGTTCATCTAGGCAAAAAGAAATCTATGAGTGAAGGTTAATAAATAGGTGAAGAAATAATGAACCAGAAAGTGGTAGGTAATAGGATGGCACAATGAGTCAGGTCTTTTTAAATGGCGAGTACCTTCCTATGGAAGAAGCCAAAATCTCTCCAATGGATCGTGGTTTTTTATTCGGCGAGGGCATCTACGAAGTTATCCCTTCTTATAGCGGTAAGCTGGTGGGCTTTACTCCTCATGTCAATCGCATGACTGACGGCCTGCGAGCCATCGATATTGCTTTGGATTATAGCCATCAACAATGGCGTGATATTGCGGCAACACTTATTGAAAAAAACGGTGGGGATAACCTGGGTATTTATTTTCATGTTAGCCGTGGTGCCGATAGTAAACGCAGCCATATCTACTCAGACAATATGAGCGCTACAGTCTTTGCCTATGCTTTTGAAATCCCTCCAGAGCCTTCGGCTAATCGAAACAACGTTAAGCCCTATACCGTATCCACCGCTCAAGATTTACGTTGGAAGCGTTGCCATATTAAATCAACGGCTTTATTAGGTAATGTGATGCACTTACAGGAGGGCCACAAAAAAGGTAACGGTGAAACGATTCTTTATAATGAGCGCGGTGAAATTACCGAAGGCTGTGCGGTTAATGTTTTTATCGTTAAAAATGGCAGGGTGATAACGCCCTTACTGGATGGTCAGATACTACCAGGTATTACTCGTCTGCTGTTATTGGATATTCTGCGACAAGATGGCACAATTTTGGTTGAAGAGCGTGTGGTGACGTTGACTGAGTTACGAGAAGCAGATGAAATCTGGATTACGAGTTCGAGCAAAGAAATAGCACCAGTCATTGCTGTGGATGGAAAAGCAGTAGGCGATGGCAAAGTCGGTGAAGTGTGGGAAAAAGCACAGGCGTTATTTACTCAAAATAAATATGATTACATTAAATGAAGTCAATATTATTAAAACGCATTTTTGTTAAATTATTTAAAATAGCCTCACAAAAAAATGAGAATTCAAATGGGTTAGCCCTAGAGAAAAAGATATCAACTTTAAGCTAACTCGTATCAGCCAATACGTTATCCGCTTTCTACCAAGAAAAAAGTGGACAGGCACTTTGGAAAAAGGATTCAACGTAGTAATGGATGAAGTTGAGCTTTTTGATTTATTTTATNGAAAAAAGTGATTTTTTAGATTTAAGGGCTGAAAAATCTGGTTATATAGGGCTAAAGTTTGGAATTATTTTTTTGAATTCATAGCGCTTCACTGAGCAAGAAAAAAAGTGGACAGGCACTTTAAAAAAGGGCTCAGCTTTATAATTGATGAAGTTGAGTACTTAATGTTTTTAATCGAAGAAGAAGTGTTTTTTGGTTTTAAAGATGGGAAAAACAGATTTTATAAGGCTAAAACTTCGAATTATTTTTTTGAATCCATAGCGCTTCACTGAGCAACGTATTTTGCCCAGGTTTTTATCTATCGTATTTGAATTAAGTGTTTAGCTAGCCCGTATCAGCGCAAAAAAAGTGGACAGGCACTTTGAAAAAAGGATTCAACGTAGTAATGGATGAAGTTGAGCTTTTTGATTTATTTTATCGAAAAAAGTGATTTTTTAGATTTAAGGGCTGAAAAATCTGGTT
>JGI20153J14295_10003373_pt1 | contig 10707 bp, 8 predicted proteins | sample COG_03_FD_14295 | JGI IMG/M metagenome (IMG submission 14295) | reverse complement strand
GCCACATGGATGCCCATGGGCCCCAACTCTCTGGCCATGCTTTGCGCTAACGCGCGCAGTGCCATCTTGCCGCCGGAGAACCCCGCAAAGTTAGCACTGCCGCGTAAGGAGGCCGTGGCACCCGTAAAAATGATGCTGCCTTTGTGGGGCGTGCCTGTTTGCTGAGTGGGGGTACCAGCCAGTCGGGTGACCATGCGCTTGGCGACTTCCCGCGCATTTAGAAAACCCGCCAAGCACGCCATCTCCCACATTTTTGTGTAGCGTCGCGTGGTTTCGCTCAGGATGCTACAGGGCGAGTTTGCGCCGACATTGAAAACCAGCACCTCGATGGGGCCGATATTGTCCTCGATGTCTGCGATCAGTGAGACCACTTGGTCTTCGTCGCGCGCATCGGAGCCAAAACCGTAGGCCACACCGCCGTCACTGCGAATGCTCGCGATGAGTGGCTCGATTTTTTCTACGGTTCTGCGGGTTGCACAAACGGCAAAACCATCGCGAGCGAAGCGTTTGGCAACAGCGCCGCCAGTGGCATCACCGGCGCCGATGACAAGGCAAACTTTGTTAGTCATGGGCTCCCTTCACATAACGTAAATGACCACCGTTAGGTTCGCAGCACGAATCACATCATTTTTTTAGATGCCTTCAAACATCTAAAAAGGGCAAGGTTCTCAGCCTCGAGCCCGTGGCACGAGCCAATGCGTTTGCGATAGCGGGCGCCACCGGAGGGAGACCCAACTCACCAGCGCCGCCAGGCGGGTTATCGTTGTTTACGATGTGGACCTCAACGGGTGGTGTATCGCGGAATCGCAACATTTTGTAGGTGTCGAAATTACCCTCTTGGACGACACCATCTTTAAAGGTTACCCGGTTTAGCATAGCGCCGGCTATTCCCAAGACCATCGCCCCCTCAATTTGTCCCTCGAGTTGCGTCGGCCGGATAACGCGCCCGACATCAACAGCGGCAACTAACTTGTGTACCTTGGGCTCGGTACCGTCTAAGGATATTTCGGCGACCACTGCGATGAATGATCCGTAGCCAGAAAACTGTGCGACGCCCAAAAACCGGTCGGGCTTCTGTGGTCCATTCCAATTGGCTTTTTCGGCTGCAAGCTTTAAGACGGCCTGTGCACGCGGCTGACCGTTCAAATGGGTCAAGCGGAAGGCAACAGGGTCGACCTTAGCGGCCAGCGCCAATTCGTCGATGAAGGATTCGATCGCGTAGGTATTGACGCTGTAACCCACGCTTCTGTAAAAGCCAGCCCGCACACCCACTTCGTGGATCAAGGCCTCCGCTTCATAGTTGGGCACGTCGTAGTTCAGGTTGTGGAGGCCATCAACCATGAACGGATCAACGCCGTTTTGAATAAATGGGGGCATTGCGCGTGAAATGGCCGACGGCGACGTTAACTTAACTCTGAGTGCGGTCATGCCCCCTTTGGCATCGAGAGCACCTTCCATCTGGACATAAGCCGCTGAACGATAGGCGCCGTGCTTGGTGTCGTCCTCACGGCTCCACATCAGACGTATTCCCTTGCCTGAGGCCTTGGCGATGGCGACCGCCTCTTGAACAAAGTCAATCTCAACCTTCCGGCCTAATCCGCCACCTATGAATGTGACGTGTACAAATACCTTCTCAGGGGGTAGCCCCGATATACTGACACCCACTGTATGGGCAAGATGCGGGTTTTGCATCGGTCCCCAAATATGCAATTCACCGTTTGCAATGCGCGCACTGCAGTTCAAGGGTTCTAGGTTGGCGTGGGTTAAAAACGGTAGCTCATAGGTGGCTGTGTGGGCGCTGGTTGCTGCGGACGTTGCTTTTTTGACGTCGCCTTGCGTGCGTAAAACAACCCCAGGCTTTACTGCTGCTGCGTCTTTCAGACGCCGCATGATCGTTTCCGTATCCTTCAACCCCGATGTATCGCCTAAGTCCCATGTGATTTTCACGAGTTTGCGCGCTTGCTGGGCGATATGGTAGTCCCGCGCAACAATGGCGATGCCTTCGTCTATGCGATACACACCGAGCACGCCGGGAAGCTTTCGGGCTTGGTCGGCGTCGTAGCTGATTACCTTGTCAACAGTCTTCACTGCCATCCTGCCATGTATATTGGGTGGCACCACTGGCCAGCGCATCAGGACAGCGGTTGACATGCCCTCTACGCGCACGTCAGCACCGAAGATAGCGGTGCCGTCCACCTTGGCTTGACCATCTAGTCGCGGAATATCTTTTCCGATGTACTTGAAATCAGCGGGGTTTTTTAAGGCGGGGTCTTTAGGGATGGGCTCTTGTCGAAGCAAGTCGACTAGCTCGCCATAACGCGCGCGCTTGGCGCCTGACATCACATAGCCGTTATTCGTGGAACAGCTTGAAACGGCCACGTTCCATTTTTTTGCCGCAGCGCTTACCAGCATGGTTCGCACGGTCGCGCCGACCTTGCGCATGGAACCCCACGACCCGGCCACGGATGTCGAGGCCCCAGTGAGTTGGAGGCCGCCGAGCATGGCATTGCCATGGTTGGTCGGGTCAAAGGGGGCCGCTTCAATACGAATCGCGTCCAACGAGCAGTCGAGCTCTTCGGCAATGAGCAACGATATGGACGTGTACACGTCCTGACCCATTTCAGTTCGAGAGTTTGTTAGTGTGATCGAATTATCTTGATGAATCTTTATCCATGGATTTCCAAAATAGGTATTTGAGGCGATGACCTCGTTATTGAACAGCGAAAACCCTACACCCAAAGATATAGCGCTTGCCGTAGATGATTTTATAAATGATCGGCGATCCATCTCCATGCTCCCAAAAGGTTATAAACGCGTCGCGGCAAGGTGAATTGCTTTTCGTATGCGCCCATATGTGCCGCATCGACAAACATTCTTATTCATCGCGTCATTTATTTCTTCATCTGTTGGATTGCCGTTATTTTTTAGCAGGTCAGCTGCAGCCATAATCATGCCCGTCTGACAGTAGCCGCATTGCGCAACATCGAGCTCCAGCCAAGCCGTCTTGAGCGCCTCTGCCACCTTTGTAGGCAGCCCCTCAACGGTCGTGATGTCTTTCCCAGTTGCCTCGCTACAGCTCACTTGACAGGTGCGCTTGAGTTCACCATCGACATGGGCGGAACATGCACCACACATGCCTTCTCCGCACCCAAATTTGACACTGGTGATATCTAAGTGGTCTCGTAGAGCCCAAAGTAATGGCGTATCTGGGCTTCCGTCAAAAGAATAGTTCTTCCGATTAACTGTTAGATCCATTGTTGCTACCTTCAACGTTAAGCTATTCGCGTGTCTATGCGCTGCACATGCGCTAAACATGCACTACATGTGCCGGATATCAATTCATCTTAGCGCTATGCTTCTAAAAAGTATGTCATTACTTTCCCTATGCCTTTGCATTCCACTTCTGTATTGGGCGTAGTCGTAAATGAACCATTTACTAATTCATAAGTGCTAGGGGAGATCATCACCCTGCCTTTGGTCCCACTGGATTCCATACGACTCGCGACGTTGACCGTATTGCCCCACAAGTCATATGAGAACTTGGTATAGCCAATGACACCTGCGATCACAGGGCCGGAATTCAGCCCTACGCGCATTTCAAGTGACATGCCGTTGGTGTCGTTAAATTTCTCTAGGTCTTCAAACATACCTAGCGCCATATGTGCCGCTATTTCGGCGTGATCGCTTCTTGGGATAGGTAGACCGCCAACGGCCATATAGGCATCGCCAATCGTTTTGATTTTTTCAAGTCCAAGGGCCTCGGCGCGTTTATCGAAACGTGTGAAGAGGTCATTTAACAACGTGACGAGTTCGGCGGCTGTGGTGGAGGAAGCCATTTGTGTGAACCCAACCAAGTCGCTAAATAAAACCGTGACGTTGGGGTAGTCGCCAGAGATATTTATTTCTTCGCGTTTCAAGCGATCCGCGATGGGCCTAGGCAGGATGTTTAACATGAGCTTGTCACTTTTCATTTGCTCAAGTTGCAATTGCTTCTTCTCATGTTCAAGCTGTGACAGGTAGCTGCGCTCAATATTTTTTAAACTCTGCTTTTCGGCGCATGACCGGATCCTGGCGGCTAAGAGTGTCGCGTTAAAGGGTTTTGACAAGTAGTCTTCCGCTCCCATCTCTATGCAGCGGACTACTTTCTCTACCTGATCGCTACCGGCATCACAATAACGGACAGATCTCTTAATTCGGGGCTACTCTTGATCGCCTCCAGCGTACCGAGACCGTCGAGTTCGGGCATTTCCATATCCAGTAGCACCAAGTCAAACTGCGCGTCACGCAATTTCTCTATGCATTCGACGCCGTTCTCGGCCTCCGTGAAATTCAGGATGCCTAGCCCGGTTAGTTCTCGAATAAGTACTTTGCGCAAGGTGCGGCTGTCATCAACGACCAAGACTCTTAGGTTTTCTAGCGCTGTTTGAATTGAGGGGCTCAAGATAAGCTCTTTTCTATTTATCCGGTTGAACGAGGTGTGTAGAGAACAAAACGCCACGCGGCAACTTGACGGGCTTGAACAGCGTGTTGTTCAAGATGGACTCCGTTGCACCCAACATCAAATAGCCCGCCTGCGGGTTGATTAGCGGATGCAGACGATCAATAATTTGCTGCCGTAACTCCGCGCTGAAGTAGATCAGCACATTGCGCATTAAGACAATATCAAAATTGGGTGCCACTGGCCACTCATCTGTGAGGTTGAAAGCTTTGAATACGACAGTTGGTAAAGATGATTTACGAACCGCGTACCGTCCNTCCAGCTGCCTGTCGAAAAATAGCTGCACCTGATNCGGAGATAGGCCTCTCTGGATTTCTTGCTCGTCAAAGATGCCGTTCTGCGCACGTTCGATTACAGACTTGGAAATATCTGAGGCGATGATTTCAACCTGCCACGTAGCTAATTGCGGGAAGTGCTCTCGGATAAGTATGCCGATGCTGTAAGCCTCCTGCCCGGTGGAGACCCCCGCGCACCAGATGCGAAGACTTTTCTTCTGGGCGTTTGATTCAATGAGGTGAGGTAAGACGAGCTCGCGCAATGCATCGAAATGAAATGAGTCACGAAAAAAACTTGTTTCGTGCGTCATGACGGCCTCGAAGGCGTGCCAAAGTCGCTCCTCAGACCCTTCAGTCGGTTCAGTAACTAATCCGTGCAAAAAGGCTAACCAGTCTGCGTACCCCAGCTCGCGTGCGAGTGGCGTTAGTCGAGATCGCAGTAAATATGATTTTTCCATATCCAACCTGATGCCTGTGTTGGCCTCAAGTTGTGCAAAAAATAGGCGAAGAGCCGTGTTGTCAGCGTCTGTCATGTCTGTGCGTGTCCGCCTGTCACGGTGCGAGACGGCTTAGGGTTGGGGCGATGTCATCGAGTGCCCAAGTCGCGTGCGCCAACTTGGCTGAGATAACGGACCCCGGCATACCCCATACCGTGCTGCTGGCCTGATCTTGAGCGGCTATGTAAGCACCCGCCGCATGGAGTGTGCGGGCGCCATTCGTACCATCGTTGCCCATACCCGTCATGACAATCGCCAAAGTGCGTGCGCCGTAGGATGTAGCCAATGAACGAAAAAGAATATCAGCGGATGGTCTGCAATGATTTTCGGGCGGTGCATCGCTTAAGCGAATTTCCGTGCGATTTTCGATTTTGAGAACTTGCATGTGCCAGCCACCAGGAGCGATATACGCATGGCCTGCCTTTGGGGATTGCCCGTCATAAGGTTCTTCGACAACGGTGGCGCCCAAACTTGACAAGCGGCTTGCGAGCAGTGCCGTGAACTTCGGCGGCATGTGCTGCACGATAAATAGCGGCACACTCAGAGGCTCCCGCCATTGTTCAAACAGTTTTGCTAACGCGGCAGGGCCACCCGTAGAGATGGCGATGCCAACGGCGTCGACCTTGCTTGGGCCAGCCCTTACACCATGGGTATCAGCTAACTTATGGGAGGGGGGCGTATGCGGTACGTCCGTTTTATGTGATCGCTGGTGTCGTGTCTTTGCGCTCAGATCACGAATTTTGGGTATTAAGTGCGCCTCTAAGTAGGCGTATGCTTCCTCGGGGTTGGCCATGCCCTCTGGTTTCGCTACGTAGTCACTGGCACCCAGTGTTAACGCCTCAATCGTTGATGCGGAACCGCGGCGGGTCAATGAGCTCAGCATGATGATGGGCACTGACGGGTTCATTTTTCGTATGACCTTCAGTGCAGCGAGGCCATCCATCTCTGGCATTTCGATGTCTAAGGTAATTAGATCCGGCGCATATTGCTCTAGGGCAATGATGGCTTCCTTTCCATTTTCAGCCGTACCCACTACACGCAAGCCTGCTGACTTCGTAATGGCATTTACGATCACTCGCCGTGTGATGAGTGAGTCCTCTACAACTAAAACTCTTATTGGATGTTCCCCAAGTGTCATGACGTCTTCAGCTCAATGTCCGTCGTGGCAGAGGTGTCGTCATACAGCAATCGTTCTGGATCTAGCAGTAGCAAAATTTTGGGCTTCAACGCATAGGCCCCGACGATTAGATGGGAGGCCGTCATTTCAAGCTCGTGCGCAGGTGGCGCGACCGGTGCTTGGTCCGTGACAAATAGCTGGCCGAGCTCGTCCACAATGAGTCCGAGAAAGGCGTGGTCGGTTCTAACAAAGACACAGACGTGGTGCTCCTTGGAATCCAGATGTCGATTCGCTTTTGTCGCGTTGCCAGAGACCCGCGCAGACATGTCGATAGCGACCGCCAAATCACCGCGCAGATTAATGAGCCCCATGACAAACGGCGGCGCGCCGGGTATCCGAACAGACTCAGTTTCCCGTGATACCTCGATCACGCGATCTGCAGGTATTCCCAGTAAGTCACCGTTGACCGTGAAAGTAAAAAATGTGTCCACTGCCGGGCTCTAGTTGTTTAGTTCGCTCATGCGGTTTAAGACGAACTCATTGATATCGAGGACATTAACTAAGCGGTCGCCGACGATGGCATAGCCCAGTAGGCCAGGCCGGTCGCTCACCGACTCAGCTAGTTTTTTGGGTATGTCAATGGTCCCTTTTACCTGAGAAATAATCAGCCCAATGTTCACATGGTCAGCGTCGATGACGACCACAGTCAGGTGTTTTTTGGCGCTTGAATCGGGTGGTGCGGTGGGCACATCGAAATACGCGGATAGACGAACCAATTGCATCAGCCCGTCGCCATATTTCAACAATTCGCGGCCACCGCTGTGCAGTATCAAGTCAGGGTCTACTTGCTCTATCCGATAAACCAGTGGCAGTGGTAGGACTGTTTCGCCTAAGCCGTCTACGGTGAACAGCAGCGAGTTAACGCTGGCGTGGAGGTCGTTATCGGCATCCGTATGGCGGGTTGAATCATTGGCGTTCAGCAAGTCTAATGACTCTACTTCAACAGCCAGTCGACTGGCCCGCACGATACGGTTGATGTCTAATATCAAGGAGGCCAACCCATTGCCCAAGATCGTCGCACTGGAAAACACAGTGAAGTTTCTGAGCAAGCGAGGTAGCGGCTTAATCACCAGCTCTTCGATACCTAATATGTTGTCGATCACGAGACCAAACCGACGACCAGATACGTGCATCAGCGCAATCTTTATTTTTTCGGAGGGTCGCAGTTCAGGCTGCTCTATGTCCAGGACCTTACGCAGGAAAATGAGTGGCACGAGTTCCTCGCGCACCCGACACATGGGGATGCCACAGTAATCCTCTAACAGCGGGTAGGCATCGGGTAATCGGTATTGAATTAGCTCCGAGACATCAGACTGAGGAATCCCGTATTGCTCCTCACCAACTTGTACGAACAAGGCGGTCATGATGGCTAAGGTCAGCGGTAACTTAATACGAAAGGTGGTGCCCAATCCAAATTGGGTAACCACGTCGATTGAGCCGCCCACATTGGTGATGTTCGCTTTGACCACCTCCATGCCAACGCCACGCCCTGATATCTCGGTGACTCTTCGCGCGGTGGTAAAGCCTGGTTGAAATATCATCTCCAGCGCCTGCGCGTCCGACAGCGCCATCGCTTCGGCAGAAGATAAGAACTTACCGTCCACGATGCGTCTGCGTATGGCATCGAAAGAAATACCTGCGCCATCGTCACTCACTTCGATGACAACGGTGCTGTTTTCATAGCGTGCGTGGACTTTTATTAAGCCCACAGGCGGCTTTGCTAGCGCGATACGCTTGGCTTGCGTTTCGATCCCGTGATCCACACAATTCCGAACCAAGTGCAACAGCGGGTCACGTACCGCGTCAAGCATTGCGCGATCCATCTCCGTGTCTTCGCCAAGAAAAACGACTTCAACGGCCTTCTTGGACTGGTTGGCGACATCTCTAACGAGGCGTGGAATTTTGCCCCAAAGTTGGCCGACCGGTTGCATTCTGGTTTTCAGAATTTTCTGCTGCAACTCGATGGTGAGCGTGTCGATTGCTGCAACCGTTTGCTCAAATCCTTTGTCTGTGAGTTGACTCTTGTAGGGTAGCAATCGGTTGCGCGCAAGTACCAGCTCGCTCATATCATTCATGAGGTTGTCAATGAGCTGCACGGATACCTTCACGGGCGCGACTAACTCTTGTGCACTTTTTTTCGCAGTCCCAGGGTCTGCGTCACGCGTCTTTTCGACTATTTCGGTGGGCGCTCTCGCCTCATGCGCGTCGTCGATGTCTGTTTCGACATCATCGTGCGTGGCGGCCTGCGCTATGGGGTCGTCTGGCGTCGGCGCATCTTCAGACTGCTCAACAGCTGTTGGTTGCGGGTCTTCTTGTCGTGTGGCAGCGGTATGCAGGTCTTTGATGAGCGCGCCGTCATCACCCGGTGGCTCGACGCCGGTGGTCTCCACGCTGGCGATGATCACTCTCAAAATATCGGTGGCTTGAAGCAGGGCGGAGGCAATCGCTGGATTTAAATTGAGCTCACCGTCTCGAAGTTTTCCCAGCACCGACTCAGCGCTGTGGGCAACGCGCTCCAAGCGCTTTAGACCGAAGAAGCCACTGCTGCCTTTGAGGGTGTGCATCGACCGAAAAACACGCCCGAGTACTGCCGCGTCTTGAGGGTTTTTCTCCATCTCGACAATGCCCAAGTCAAGGCTGTCGAGCAGATCATTTGCTTCTTCTATGAAGTCGTGAATTAACTCGTCTGAGGTGTCCATCAGCGCATACAGCTCTCAGTTAGGGTATCGATCAAGCAACGCGTATTAACTGGTTTTAAACGTACTGGTTAACGACTGCAAACTCTCCGCTAATTTCGATAGCTCTGTCGCTGTCAATGCCACCTCTTTAGCAGCGACACTGTTCTCCTCGGACAACGACGCGAAACTCTCGACTGATTTTGCGACTTGTTGGGTGATCTCAGAACTCTCGGTAATGGCCTTGCTTATTTCGGAGACCAGTGACACCGCGTTATTGGTGGTGTCTTGTATTTCCTTCACTGCGGAGTCGGCCTTTAGGGCTAGACCCTCGCTACGGTCCACCTCNTCAAGACTGGACTGCATGTTCGACATGACGGCGTGCACATTGGTTTGAATCGCGCTAATCTTTGAGGCGATATCAACGGTCGACAACTTTGTCCGCTCAGCAAGTTTACGAACTTCATTGGCAACAACGGCAAACCCGCGACCTGAATCACCTGCGCGTGCGGCTTCAATGGAGGCGTTGAGTGCCAATAGATCAGTTTGCTCGGCAATGTCTTTGATCTCTTCCACGATCGACCTGATTTGATTTGATTGGCCTTCCAGGTCAACGACGTTTTGCGTTGACTCCTTAAATCGAGTGGACAACAAAGACATGCTGTTGATGAGGTCAACCACGTTGTTGCCACCTCGGATGGCTACTTCTCCAGACAGCTTGACCGTCTCGGAGACCGTTAGGGCGTTTTGCGACACGTTGGCGATATTGATGGTCATCTCTTCCGAGGTGGCCGCCATTCTCGAGGCGTTATCGCTGCCATCGTTCGCGCCGGATGCCACTTGGTGTGATGAGCTAGCGAGTGACTCGGCATAGACGGAGAGGGTTTTTGAGTCTTTATGCAATTGCTCGATGGACTGCTTGAGGCTGACGCGCATACTTTCCAGTTTTGAAATCAAGCTTTCGGGATATCGAGTCATCATGGGGGATGACAGATCTCGCGATGCAATCAGTCCCACGGCGTTGCTAGCGCGTAACGGATCGCCCCCCAACGTTCTCAGGGTGTATCTAAATGTTTGTGTCCCAACCAAAATCAAGATCAATGCGGCTATGCCGCCTGTAGCGATTTGAGTTAAAAAATTACGTTCTGCTAGCTCGCGACCTTCTTCCTGATATTTTGCTGCTCTGGACAAAGAATCAGATATGTGCGCCTTCAAGGACCTATTGAGTTGCTCACTGGCTTCGGTATTTGCACCGTTCATCAGGGTTTCGGCGAATCGACCGTTAACTTTTGCGAGCTCAATATATTTCTCTTGCATCAGGAAATAGGCGGCTATGTTTTGCGCGTCGGTTTCGGTAAGCGCGGCGTCGTCGGCATCGGCAACATACTCAGTTTGATACTTCTCAAACAATATTTCGAGACCTTCTCGGAGTACGGCTATGTCTTCGAGATCAGCCTCCGGTAGGGGATCACCGGGTTCTGTGCCGACGATCATTTTGCTCAGCGTTGAATCGATGCGCGAGAAGTCATAGCGAATGCGTTGCAACAACTCCACCCCCGGGACGGTGGTTACCAAAAAGTAATCG
>JGI20153J14295_10003369_pt1 | contig 10716 bp, 9 predicted proteins | sample COG_03_FD_14295 | JGI IMG/M metagenome (IMG submission 14295) | reverse complement strand
AAAGAGACCTTCGATAAGGTGAATTCACGACTCCAGCAGCTGTTCCCCAAGGTCTTCGGTGGTGGCCATGCCTATCTGGAAATGACCGGCGATGATTTGCTGGATACGGGTGTTGGTCTTATGGCAAGGCCACCAGGAAAACGCAATTCGAGCATTCACTTGCTCTCAGGTGGCGAGAAGGCGCTGACGGCGATCGCCTTGGTGTTTTCTATATTCAGCCTGAACCCAGCGCCATTTTGTATGCTGGATGAAGTTGATGCACCGTTGGATGATGCTAATGTGGTGCGGTATTCTAATCTCGTAAAGGAAATGTCGAAAACAGTTCAGTTTATCTACATTACTCACAATAAAATTGCGATGGAGATGGCGGAACAACTTATGGGCGTTACAATGCACGAACCTGGGGTGTCGCGGATGGTATCCGTTGACGTAGATGAAGCCGTGGCGCTGGCGGCAATTTGACGCTAGTAAGCACCATTTGCTGACGGAATCGATAAGATGGAGTCTCTAATAGAATTCGGCTTGCGTGATTGGTTGCTCATCCTGGGGTCGGTATTTATTGTTGCGGTGCTGTTACATGGGTACTGGCGCATGCGATCGAACCGCAGCACCCTTAAAATGGCCCTGGATAAGTCATTTGTGAACTCGCGACATGAACCTAAGCTGGATGCCGATGAGCTGGCGCCCTACAGGGGTGAACTGCCCAATGGCGGGGCCCGCGTGCTCATCAAGCCGACGCAGGCTAACTTAGATCTGGTCGAAGCCGTGCCCGTATTGATGGAATCTGTGGATCTCTCTGTTTCGCAGGACGCGCTGCCTGAAGACCAAGCCGAGTCAGTGCGCGTATTCGAAACCAGTCTGGGCGAAAGTAATTTATCAGAAAGCGGGGGGCTAGAAACCGCAGTTTTCGAAACTGAAGTGCCGAATTCGCCGGCGAGTCCCCGGGCCGGTGTCGACTGTCCGGAGAAATTTGTGGTGCTGTATGTCAGTGCGCGGCATAAAGATTTTAGCGGCAACGCCTTATTGACCTGCTTGCGACAGCAAAACATGACGTTTGGAGAGATGGGTATCTATCATCGACTTGCGCCTGATGGCCGGTCGTTATTTAGCCTGGTCAACGCGGTAGAGCCAGGTGCCTTCGACCCATCGACGATGCATACCTTTAAGACGCCTGCGGTTAGCTTGTTTATGCGTGCCCATGAACTGACAGATCCTGTTGGCGTTTATCATGAGATGCTGGGTCTGGCAGAATACCTGGCGACCCAGCTCGATGGCGAGATCAAGGACGAGTCAAGGGCGCCGCTGACACGATCCACGATGATGCGCGATCAGCAAGAGCTTCAGGCCTTTGTTGATACTTACTTTCACTAAGCTGGTGATTTCGAGACTGGCAGCACCGATGAATTTGCATGTCCCTACCTGCCGAAATAGTTGAACAAGCAATGCGTCTTCGCGACGCCATAAACCGGCATAACCACCAGTACCACTCCCTCGATTCGCCGATTATTTCTGATGCGGAATTCGATCAACTTTTTCGCGAGCTAAAATCTCTTGAGGCGCAGTATCCGGAGCTCGTCACCGATGACTCGCCAACGCAACGAGTCGGTGCCACGCCCCTGTCAGCGTTCTCCCAAATTCAACATGAGATGCCAATGCTGTCGCTGGAAAATGCGTTTAGCGAGGCTGACTTGGAAGACTTTGAGCGACGAATTAAGGCACGTTTAGGCACCGTTGATACGCTTGAGTTTGTCTGCGAGCCAAAAATTGATGGCGTCGCTGTCAGCCTTCTGTATGTCGATGGACAATTAGTCAGGGGGGCGACTCGTGGTGATGGTGCAACCGGTGAGGATATTACGCAGAATGTCAGAACGATAGAATCGATTCCCTTGCGGCTGCAGGGCCAAGGTTGGCCGGACCGACTGGAAGTGCGGGGNGAGATTTATATTGCCAAGTCAACATTTCTGGCGATCAATGCTGAGGCTCAAGCGCGAGGTGAAAAACTTTTCGCCAATCCACGCAATGCGGCTGCTGGTAGTTTGCGGCAACTGGACTCAAGACTGACGGCGAAACGCAAACTGACGATGTACTGTTACAGCGTCGGGTTGGTGGAAGGTGGCGATTTACCGCCGACGCAGGCCGGCATTTTACAGCAATTACAGGACTGGGGGTTGCGGGTTAACCCGCTAGTTGAGGTGGTTAAAGGAGCGGCGATGTGTCGAACCTACTATGAAAAAATGCTCACGCGCCGAGCTGAGCTGAACTATGAAATCGATGGTGTGGTTTTCAAAGTGAATAGCATGTCGCTGCAGCAGCGCCTGGGTATTCTGACTCGCACACCACGCTGGGCCATCGCCCACAAATTTCCTGCCGAAGAGGGCTATACGCGGTTGGTAGATGTAGAGTTTCAAGTGGGCCGAACCGGCGCTATTACGCCAGTGGCCAGACTTGAGCCGGTCAAAATCGGTGGCGTAACTATTAGTAATGCGACGCTGCATAATATGGATGAAGTGGGTCGACTAGGGTTAATGATTGGTGATCGGGTTTTGGTGCAGCGGGCCGGTGACGTCATTCCCAAGGTGGTTGCCGTTGATCGATCCCAACGTCCATTGCATGCCCGGTCGATAACGATGCCTGATCATTGCCCGGCCTGCGGTGCTGAAATCATCCTGGTTGAAGGTGAGGTTATTGCACGTTGCAGTGGTGGGTTGTTTTGTAGTGCCCAGCGCAAAGAAAGCATTCGTCATTTTGCGTCTAGACTGGCGCTGGATATCGAGGGTCTGGGAACTAAACTGGTAAGTCAACTGGTTGATGAAGGCTTGATCGAGAATCCCGCGGATTTATACAGCTTAACCGAGTCGAAATTGCTTGGGCTCGAGCGAATGGCGCCGAAATCCGCCAACAATCTGTTGGAGGCGCTGGAGAAAAGTAAGTTGACGACCATGGCACGATTTATTTATGCGCTGGGTATCTCTGAGGTGGGTGAGTCCACGGCGCGGAATCTGGCGCTGTTTTTTGGCGATATTGATGCCTTGCGCGCCGCAAATAACGAGCTGTTGCAGGCTGTTCCAGATGTAGGTCCGATAGTCGCAGAAAAAATCCTGACGTTCTTCCATCAACAGAATAATCAAAAAGTCATCGATGAGCTGTTGGCTGCAGGGATCCACTGGCAAGCGGAAACTTCGAGTGTTGACCCTGCCGCTTTAACAGGTCAGAGTTGGGTTTTGACAGGTACCTTGAAAATACTCACTCGAAATGAAGCAAAGGCAAAGTTGCAATCCCTTGGTGCGAAAGTCAGCGGTTCGGTTTCCAAGAACACGAGCTGTGTCTGGCAGGTGATGCAGCGGGATCAAAACTGGCTAAGGCGCTTGAGTTAGGCGTGCCAGTCCTGGACGAAACCGCACTACTGGAAATGCTAGCTAAACATGGAATCCAAGGGTCATGAAAGTTGTTTTGAGTTCATTAGTACTGTTGAGTCTGGTCGGTTGCGCGTCAGCCCCTCCGGAAAAGCCAGACAACCTGTGTGAAATATTTTATGAAAAGTCTGGCTGGTACAAAGACGCACGCAAAGCTGCCAGGCGTTGGGGTACATCGATCCCAGTGATGATGGCGTTTATTCATCAAGAGTCTGCATTTCAATCACGCGCTAAACCGCCGAGAACCAAGATACTTTGGGTCATTCCTGGCCCTCGGCCAGCCAGTGCCTATGGTTATTCCCAGGCGATTGATGAGACCTGGGACTCGTATAAACGCTCCACGGGAAGTTGGGGAGCGGATCGCAACGACTTTGATGATGCCATCGATTTTATTGGCTGGTATAACGACCAGAGTCATCGAAGGAACCGTATCGGCAAGACTGATGCCTACAACCTCTACCTTGCCTACCATGAGGGCCAGGGGGGCTTTGCAAAGCGCTCCTTTGCCAAAAAGCAGTGGCTGAAAGATGTCTCAAAAAAAGTGGCGCGGCGAAGTAGTACCTACGGCACCCAGCTCAAGGGTTGTGAGAAAAATTTGGATCGTGGCTGGTTTGGCTGGTTATTTAGTTGATGCCTGATTACGGCCTGTCGTCGCTATTGCCGCCAGTGCTCACCGTTATCCTGGCGATATGACCCCGCAATATTCTTATCTCCTTGTCCCCCGGAGTGTTCGTCGGATCTATGATCCTGACCAGCTATAATCCCTTTCTAGCCACGTTGGATATGATCGAATCTCGTATATTTGTTCAAATCAGTGTGCCCGCTAATATTCAGATTGTATTTACCATGATGGCCATCGGTGGTTTTATCAAACCCCTTGAGGTGTCCGATGGTGCCAAGGCGCTTGCCCGAGGCATGACCCGGTTCATTTCTAATGGCGCGCGAGCGCAGTTTTCCACCTGGACATCAGGCCTCTAGATTTTTTCACAGATTCAGGGAATGCACTGAGCATAGGGCCACCGTTTTGGCTACCGTTTTGGCCACCGTGCGGTGACAGGCGGATCTACTCCCCTCAAGGACTAAGTCTCAATATGCGTCTTGGGCTGATGGGTCGCCTAGCTTTGGCAAGAATAGCTTTGGCAAGAATAGCTTTGGCAAGAATAGCGTTGACAAGAATAGTGCTGGCAATAAGAGTCGCTGGCGTGATCGCTAAAGCAGAAGACCCCGATTCGGTTGGCCCTGCGTCCGCAGAGCCCGATACTGTCTTATTGTCCCGGTAACGCCTGGCGAATCACTCAACTTGGCTGTCTGGTCACTTTCGGTATAATTTTTGTCGGTCCTTAGCAGACAAATGCCAGTGGATGGGTATAATCGCCCGCGATTGAAGCGGCGGTTAAATACCGTCTGTACTTCAGGCTGTATCTCTGCCCTTTATTCGGAATTAAACACATGACCGGTTTATTAATATCGGTAACGGCGCTGCTAGCTTCGGTAGCGATACTGCTGCTTGGCCATGGCCTGCAACTGACTTTGGTGCCGCTCTATGCCGTGAGTCTAGATTGGGCGCCGGAGTTGATCGGCTATACTGGTTCCAGCTATTTTATAGGATTCGTAGTTGGCTGTCTGACGATCCCGCGATTGGTTGCGAGAGTCGGTCATATCCGTGTTTTTGCCGTCTTGATTGCAGCTGCGACGGCGGCCTTGCTGTTTATCGGGCTTGTAGATCAATTCTGGTTTTGGATGCTATCCAGAGCCGTTTCCGGCTGGGCATTTGCCGGTGTGTACATGGTGATTGAGAGCTGGCTCAATGAGAAGACTGCCGTTGAACATCGAGGCAGTGTTTTGTCGGTTTATATCATAATTACGTTGGTGTCGATCTGTATCGGCCAATTATTGGTGGGCTTTGAACTCGGCTTTCCGGGTCTGTTTATGCTGGCGGCGGCCTTGCTGGTCTTGGGTGTTGTACCCATTGGTTTGACCTCGAGTTCACTGCCTGGGCCGATTCCTGTGGTCCAATTTCGCCTTGCTCGAGTGGTGGCCGCCTCCCAGGTCGCCATGGTGGGCGCCTTCTTCGGTGGCTTGGTCACCGGCGGGTTCTGGGCTCTCGGGCCTGTCGTGGCGAGCGTCAACGGTCTGGAAAAAGAACAGATTGGTATGTTTATGGCGGTGACAATACTGGGCGGTACCGTTTTTCAATACCCAGTCGGGCGCTTATCCGACAGAGTCGATCGGCGTTATGTGATTGCAGGGCTGGCCCTGTTAGGTATGTTGACTTGTCTGTCGGCGACGGTGTTGTTGAGTTATAGTCCTGGATTGATTTACGCCACGATGTTCCTTTTTGGTGGTATGACATTTCCACTGTATTCCTTGTGTCTGGCCCACGCCAACGACAATACCAGTTTGTCCTTGATGGAGATCGCCAGCGGTGTGCTGATGATGAACAGTGCGGGTTCGGTGTTTGGCCCGCTTATTGTGGCTTTTTTAATTGGTTACACGCACCAGGCACTCTTCATTGTTTCAGCCGTGGCCCTGGCGCTGCTGGTGTGTTGGACGCTGTATCGCATTCAGTTTCATGAGGTGACGCGAGACCATTTCGAACCCTTCGTCGCGGTCAGAAATACTTCAGTTGAGATTGTTGAATTGATCTCCGAAGACAGCGACCAAGCGCGCCAGGATACGGGTGTCGACGAATAGCCTTTTGCTCCATTCGGCGAGACGTGATCTGTCAGGCGCTTAAGGTCTCGATCTACGGCTGCGAATAGCTGAGCCGGTAGATGACGTTAGCCTTGTCATCGGCAATCAAGATGCTACCGTCGGCCATTTGGAGCAAGTCGGCGGGCCGACCCCAGGCGACATTGTCTTGTAGCCAGCCATCGACCAGTATTTCGTAATGCATGACGCCCTGATCGTCCATGCGGGCGACCGTAATACGGTAGCCTGTATGGCCAGCCTCGGGTGTTCGATTCCAAGAACCATGCTCAGGGATCAGGACTTGCTTGTGGTATGCCGCGGGCAGCATAGTGCCCGTATAGAACATCATGCCTAAGGGTGCGACGTGAGGGTCGAGGTCGAGTGCCGGCTCGATGTAGTCAGTCGGATTGTGGCCGGCAGAGAACTCCGGGTCAGGAATGCTCTGGCCGTGAAAGAAGGGATAGCCAAAGTGCTGGCCCGCCTGGCTGACACGGTTCAGCTCGCAGGGCGGTAGATCGTCGCCAAGCATGTCCCGGCCATTGTCGGTGAACCACAGTTCGCCGGTGTCTGGGTGCCAGTCGAATCCCACCGTATTGCGGACACCCTTGACAAAGGGCTCGAATACCGCCGGGCTCGTGTTGATATTCATGCGTTGGATAGAGGCAAAGGGCGAGTCTGGCTGACAGATGTTGCAGGGCGCACCGACGGGGATGTACAGATAGCCATCGGGACCAAACTCAAGATACTTCCAGCCGTGATGGCGCTCTGCCGGCAAGGTGGCTGTCAGTACCTCGCTGGTGGCGAGTTGGTCTGGCGCCTTGTTCCGCAGTTGTTGTTGGATATTCCGAAAGACAAGGATTTGGTTGAGGGCGCCGACATACAGATCGCCGTCTCGATAGGCGAGCCCACTGGGTAAGTCCAGGTCTGCGGCGACCACTGTCACCTGATCGGCTTTGCCGTCACCATTAGTATCCCGAACCAGGTGCACTTTACCGGCCCTTAAGCTACCGACGTAAATCTCGCCGTCGTCACCGAGCGCCATCTGCCGGGGGTTCTCCACGTCAGCGAATACCGCAATATTGAAGCCGGTGGGCATGTTTAACGTGGCTAATGGCAATGGGTCCGCAGCCTGAGTCAGGGAGCAAAATGTGGCTGCCAGGATCGACAGCAGATAGTATTTACTCTGGAGCTTGAATGTTATGATCTGCCCTCTTATGAACACTGCCTGTCATCCCTTGAATGTGAAGGGTGGATGATGCGCAATCCAGGTACGCCTCGTCAATGATCAGTGCTGAATTAAAAACCGAGATCCAAATGGCCTATTCCCGGCTGCTTGAGGAAAAAGGCTACACCTCGCGCCATTGCCAGCGACAAATGATCGCCGATATCGCTAATACGCTGGGCAGTATCGAGGTAGATGCTGACGGCGACCGGCTATCCACAAATCCCATCTGTGTGGTTGAGGCGGGCACCGGCACCGGTAAGACGGTTGCCTATGCCATTGCGGCGTTACCCATTGCCAAGGCGCTGGGAAAGCGCCTGGTGATCGCAACGGCTACCGTCGCGCTGCAGGAGCAGATCGTACTGTTAGATCTGCCGGATATTCGACAGCATTCAGGCCTCGATTTCAGTTTCGCCCTAGCCAAAGGCCGGCGACGTTATCTGTGTCTCGCGCGGCTTGACCTGGCATTGCAGGCGGCAGGTGCCAGCAACCATAGTCTTGCCCTGTATGACGATGAAATGGTGTCGATGGATGCTTCTCATCAGGCCCTATACGAGGAAATGCTGGCTCGGTTAGGTCGAGGTGACTGGAATGGTGAGCGCGACAGCTGGACCACTGAGCTTGAAAATGATGCTTGGTTTCCGGTGAGTACCGATCATGTGACTTGCACCGGACGCAAATGTTCCCACTACGAAAATTGCTTTTTCTATCGCGCCCGCGAACAGATTCACCGGGTTGATTGCATCGTCAGCAACCATGATTTGGTGTTGGCCGACCTGATGATGGGTGGCGGTGCTGTACTGCCTGCACCTGAGGATACGATCTATATTTTCGATGAGGGTCACCACCTGCCGGATAAGGCCATCAATCACTTCTCCAATTTTCAGCTGTTGCGTGCCACTCAGACGTGGCTGGAACAGCAACCCAACGCGCTGCGCCTGATGGCGGCGGAGTTAGGGGAGATCGGGGGCTTGCCCCGGAATTTAATCCAGCTTGAAGATGGGATAACCCATTTGATTGAGCAGTTGCAAGCCGTCATCAATGTAGTTGAGCCACTTCGCGAGTTGGCGGAAGGTGAAGATCGGGAGCGTCGCTATCGGTTTCCCGGTGGTCATGCTGACCCAGCATTGGTTGCCATTAGCGAGACCCTGTACCAGGCGATGCAACGCCTGAATAGCCAGACGAATTTGATTCAGTCAGCGATTGAAGACCGGATGAGCGATTCAGATCCGATGCAAGAGCAGCTAGAGTATTGGCTGCCGATGATCGCCGCGGTGAATGCCCGCTTGGCCGGTGGTGCGGGCCTGTGGCAAAATTTCATGATCACTGACACGGTGGGTCAACCACCGACAGCTCGCTGGGTTAGTTTTCGCGATAACGATGAAGTGCAAATTAGCGCCAGCCCGGTGTCGGTGCATGACACACTGGAAGCTTTGCTTTGGTCGCGCTGTTTCGGTGCCGTATTGACGTCGGCAACGCTGGCAATGGGTGGTGATTTCGGGCGCTTTCAACGGCGTGTCGGTATCCATCCAGATAATCGCTTTAGAGCCCTGGCGAGTCCATTCCAATATGCGGAGCAAGCCGTACTTCGGGTGCCGATGATGGTCACTGATCCGCGCCAGGCCGAAGAGCATAACGCGGAGGTCGCGGGTTTATTGCCTGAATTGCTTCAGGGGGTCAAAGGTGGACTGGTATTGTTTGCTTCTTGGCGCCAGATGTTTCGAATTAGGGATGCGCTGGGCGCTGAATTTCAAGCATTAGTGCTGGTCCAGGGTGATTTGTCGAAAAGCGAGATTGTCGCGACCCAGAAGCGGCGGATTAATGCAGGACAATCGAGTATTATTTTTGGGCTCGCCAGTTTTGCTGAAGGTATCGACTTGCCTGGTGCCTATTGCGAGCATGTAGTTATCGTCAAAATACCGTTTGCCGTACCCGATGACCCCGTTGGTGCGACCTTGAGTGAATGGATCGAGGCCAATGGCGGCAATGCGTTTCAGGAAATCATGGTGCCCGATGCCGCGTTAAGAATGGTGCAAGCCTGTGGCCGATTATTACGCACCGAATCAGACAGTGGCACTATCTCAATCCTCGATCGTCGCCTAGTGACTCAGCGCTACGGCCAGCTTTTACTCAATGCCTTGCCGCCATTCCGGCGGGAGATTGAATGAACAATAGCGCCTGCAAGGCCTTAGCGGTAACTGCACAAGTCCGTTTGCGCCATTCAGCTGGCGTGTAGTTACCAAGCGCTAACGTAGGTTCTGCATTCAAGCGCGAGTAATTCTGATGGGATTGACCCCTAACTGTTGCTTTTAGGCATAAAAAAAGCCGCCTTGCGGCGGCTTTGAATGCACGGTTAGATGCACGGTTGACCTTAAGCTTTCGCTGAGGTCTCCTGGTTTGCTGCGTACCAAATAAACAGACCAAATGCGATCTTGTTCAATACGTCTGCCAGGTTGTACACGATGTTCAATGTACCTGGATCAGTACCGCCGGCCAGGTAGCCGAAGAAGTAACCGATTGGGTAGATGGACCAGCCAATAGTGACAGTCCATTTCATCAAACCGTAAGACTTTCGAACCGCGTCTGATGCCTGCGATGCCGCGACTTTGCTGGCTTCACCCATGAAGATTTCATAGAGGATGAAGGCCCAACCAAGCATACCGATGATGAAGCCAACGGTTTGGTCCATATAGCCCGCTTCGCCCATGTAGCCAGGAACGAGCATCACGAGTGTGCCGAGGAGTAATCGCCAGAAGATACCACCAGAAACTGCAGTGATAGCTGCCAGGATCAAGTAGAACTCGATCATCAACAATGGCACGGTTAATAGCCAATCGATGTATCTGAAGTCGGTGGGCGATGTGCCCGTAGTAACCCAAACCTCACGCATGTACATGTAATGGAATGCCGCGATGAAAGTTACGAGTGCTGAAACAGTTAAGCTTGTTCCCCACTTACCGCCAATACGCATTGATTCCATCAGGAAGAATATTGTTGACGCTGCTAGGGCCATTGAGATCAACCAAAACGAGTAGCCAACGAAGTCACCTGATTGAAGCATCTCACCTGCGAAGGCTGAGCTGGCGCCGACTGAGAATAGTGTGACTACTCCCGCCTTAAGCCAAAGGCTTTTGCTATTTAACATAGACGTTCTCCTAATTATTCTATCTCGAGGTTTAATAAAACCAGTCGTACGCATCTCTACGCAGTACCGAGTATGCCCCAAAAAAGCTATTTATGTTACTTTTGAAGANAAAAGTTCAAAATTTTTAATTATGCTAGGCTACGAGTTGCTGCGTAGATGCTCGCGCGGTGAATTATTTGGCGCTTTAGGCGTGCTGTCAGCGCGGATGCCAGGAGATTTTTCTTTGTGATCTCATCCGACACAAA
>JGI20153J14295_10003359_pt1 | contig 10735 bp, 10 predicted proteins | sample COG_03_FD_14295 | JGI IMG/M metagenome (IMG submission 14295) | reverse complement strand
AATTTCCGGGCATAGAAGACTTCTTCTTTGGCCGTCAGTAACGGCGCGTAACCAATTTCTTTGAGATATAAACTGGTTGCATCAATAACCTGATGACTAACTTCCGATGAGTCTGGCTGACTATCGGCTGACCCTAACTGCTTTTCTGCAGTAAACGCTTGATCCCTCACGTTCGCATCCCCTTTGCATGTTTCTCCATGTTCAAAGTCACCAATCTAGTGACCTATCCAGAACCGTACCTCTTCCTTTTTTACATCTACTTCTACTTCTTTTTCCAATACTACACCGATTAATCAGATATAGATAATTTTTATTTACATTTATTTCAAATACGTTACCGGGTTAATGGGATAACCATCTTTACGTATCTCAAAATAGAGTGTTCCATTAGCCCCCAAACGGGAAATAATTTCCATCTGTTTAACAGTTTGGCCCTCTTTTACCATAATCTGTTCATTGTGAGCGTAAGCACTTAACAGAATTTCACTGTGCTTGATAATAACCAGTTTGCCATAGCCGCGTAACCCCTCTCCCGAATAGACCACAACGCCCGGGCCTGCCGAACGCACTGCAGAGCGGCTAACCGCCTTTATTTTGACGCCTTTGCGCAGCTCTTTGGGGTTGTAGGACTCTACAACCTTGCCCTTAACCGGCCATTGCCAGCGCCAGTTGCTGGCATAGACCACTGCCGGTTGCGGTGCTTTTTTGACGCTGGTTTTTTTTGCTTGAACAGTATTCTGGCGGTTAGCTGTGACCGCAGTTTTAGGCTTGTTGGGCACTGTATTAACAGTTTTCGCCGAGCGCGCGCTGATTTTACTGGTATCCAGTGACAGCAGCTGACCGCGGCTAATTACAAAGGGCTGTCTTATACCGTTGGCACGAGCTAATTTGCGGAAGTCTAGATCGTAGCGCCAGGCAATCGAATAGAGAGTTTCACCGGGCTCGACCTGATGCACCAAAATTTTCTTGGACGGCGGTTGCGCGCGACTGCTTACCGGCGCTGGATGATTATTGCTGTACGAGCTACAGCCGTTGATAACCAAGGTTATCAGGATTGCGATAGGGAGGATTGTCAAAGGTGCTATACGCAACACACTAGTTTACCTACAGTTTGACCTACAATTTGATCTAAAGAGTTTTATCCTGACGCGAACCAACATATTCTAAACCTAGCACCAAAATCAAGCCAAATAGCATAGCCGACAAACTCAATACTGTCTGCGGGTCCTTACCGACCAGTTGCAAGAACTCCGCGGGCCAAAGATTTTGTGACGACAGCACTATCGTCTTGCCGGAATGGCTGAGCATCGAATCAATAACCTGCTTCCAGGGCCAAATAATATTTAGACTGCCAACCAAAAAACCACACATGGTGGCGATCACCGTAACTTCATAGTGGGCCAGCAACCAGGAGAGTAATCGGCTAAACAACATCAAACCGAGGATACCGCCCAATCCAAAGACCAGCAAAATATCAATCTGAAAGCCGGCAATAGCCCCTATAAACACCGGGTAAAGACCAAGCAGCACTAAAATAAATGAACCTGAAATACCCGGCAAGATCATCGCGCAAAGGGCGATACTACCGGCAAAAAACATCGTGGAATGAGTGCCTTCTAACTGCACAGCCGGTGCCACAGAGATTCCCCAGGCCGCGACGATACCCATGACAAATAACAGGCCATCTCGCCAGTGGCCAAAGGGGTGCATTCGCAGCAGATAAATCACGGACCCGGCAATAAGTCCGACAAAGAATGACCACAGCGGCAGTGGATGCTCAGCGAGCAAAAACTGCACTACCACCGCCAGAGAAAACAGGCTGGTAAGAACACCGCTCAATAATACGGCGAGAAAATTTCCATTGATATGCCGCCAGGCTGGCGCCAAACCCTGCGACTTCAATACCTTTAAGGCCTGTATATTAAGGGACTTAATACTGTCGATAAGTTCGATATAGATACCGCTGACAAAGGCAATAGTGCCCCCGGATACACCGGGAACAACATCGGCGGCGCCCATAGCAATGCCTTTTGAGAAAAGTAGTAAATTCTGTTTAAGGCTGCGCATGGTTACTCCGAAAATATTTTCTTGTATTTTTAAGCTGTTGGGACTAACGCGCCAAACCACCTAGCAGTGGGACAAACTTAACCTGTTCGACAATCTCTTCTTCAAACTCTGTTGTGTCGCCGACCCTGCGCAAGACACGCAGATCCTGAACATCGCCGACACCGACAGGAATGACTAATATGCCATTCGGAGCCAGCTGATGGAGCAACTCGTCCGGTACCGCCTGAGGTGCAGCTGTGGCAATAATTCCATCGTAGGGGGCATGCTTCTGCCAGCCAAAGCTGCCGTCGGAAAGTTCGGCGGTGATATTGCGCAGGCCCAATTTTCGAAAGCGTTCTTTAGCCTTTGCCAACAGCGGTTCGATACGCTCTACCGAGTACACGCGCTCGACCAGCTGAGCCAGTATGGTAGTCTGAAAACCAGATCCGGTACCGATTTCAAGAACCTTTTTGAGAGGCCCTTCGGCGAGTAAAATCTCGGTCATTCTGGCGACAATATAGGGCTGTGAAAGAGTTTGAGAAAAGCCGATCGGCAGTGCTGTATCTTCGTAGGCGCGATGGGAGAGCGCTTCGTCGAGAAAGATATGCCGCGGGGTTACTCGAAAGACATCGAGAATTCGCTGGCTGCTAATACCCTGATCTTTTAAGCGCTGAATCAGCCGCTCTCGCGTGCGCTGCGATGTCATACCTATGCCGGCTAGTTCACTTGAGTTCACGCAATTTCCTCTATTCCCATTAGCCTGTTAAAACGCCCAGCAAACAAGCCAGACCAAAATTCTTTTACTTGTAAAAACTTCTTTTATTCGGCTTTCTAAACAGCCACGCTCAGGCTGGTTAATATATCACAGGGCTTGAATCTGAGGGCGGAATAATTCGGCGATCTCGCGCAAAACAACAGTTGCGTAGGCACCTGCAGGCAGACCGAAGGATAATTCCAACTGACCGGCACCCAACCGTTGCCAATGCAGAGAGTCAGGCATCAAAACGATAGCGCGGCGCTCTTGCTTAAGACCCGCATGCTCAAGGGCATAACACCAGCTCTGCCAATCAGCCAGGATCTCCTGCTCAAGCTCTGCCAGATCACCACCGGCGGCCGAGCGCCCACGACCCCAAAGCGGCGCGCCGGGCTGAGTTTCAAACTCCATCGGAGTGGACCAGCTACCGCGGCGAATTCGCTCGGCGACAACTTGGTTATACAACCATGAACGTGCTGCCGACAAAATCATGCCAGTGCCGCGACGATTACCCTTGAGTTGATCGCGCTCGATCAATGTCTGGGCCTGCACCAGATTGCCACCACCATGGCCAAAACGCTGCTCACCAAAATAATTTGGGACGCCCTCAAGGGTGATTTTGTGAAGCCGCACCTCGATCTCTGCATATTGATCTTCAAGGGCGCTAAACTCTCGAAGGACAAGCCGAAACTGATTGCCGCTGTGCATACCGCGACGCAGTTTTTTGTTGTGGCGGGCCACGGCGAGTATTTCAAAATCATCGTGCTGTAACTGGTCCGGAGTTAATTCACGACCGGGCAGGTAGAGGCTGAACCACTGAGTGGTGACCGCAAAACGATCTTTAAGGCCACAAAAACTGACATCATTGCGCTTGATACCAGCCAATTTTGAAAGCAGTCCGGCGACCCATTGAGTATTTTGGTCACGCTTTTTAATATGTAAAAAAAGATGCTCACCTTCGCCACTGGGTTGAAAACTCAGCACTTCATCAACCACAAAGTCTTCAGGCTGACTGCGATAGACTGCGCGACCAAAGGTGTCGGGAAACAGCCGTGGCAAGCTGTGAAAGTCGAATTCTTGAGTTTTAATAATGTCTGTCCGAGTACTTATTTTGTGGCTAGCAAAACCACTGCATGACAGGAGATGCCCTCTTTGCGACCGACAAAACCAAGCTTTTCGGTAGTTGTCGCTTTGATATTCAGCTGATCGAGCTGACAATTTAAATCTGCACAGAGATTTTTGCGCATAGCATCGAGGTGCGGCGACATTTTTGGCTGCTCGGCAACTATAGTGATATCCGCATTGCCCAGCTGATAGCCTTTTTCATCCATCATCTGCACAACAGTTGCCAGCAACTGGCGGCTATCCGCCCCCTCCCACTGCTGATCAGTGTCAGGGAAATGCTGGCCTATATCACCGAGAGCCAACGCACCTAGAATCGCATCAATCAAGGCATGAATTAATACATCGCCATCGGAGTGGGCAATAAAACTCTGATGATAGGGAATAGATACCCCACCGAGTATTAGCTTATCGCCGTTGCCCAATGCATGAACATCGTAACCATGACCTATTCGCATTGCTCAGTCTCCTGATAACCCATAATCGCCTGCGCAATAATCAAATCTTCGCGATGGGTAATTTTAATATTGTCGCGACGACCTTCGATAATCATCGCCTGCTCGCCTAGATATTCAATTGCCGAGGCTTCATCGGTGGGCACCTGCCGCTCTTTCAACATAGCCTCGAGGGCTCTGACCAGCAGACCATAACGAAACATCTGCGGAGTCTGGGCACCGCGATAATCACTGCGGTCGAGGGTCTTTTCAATGGTACTCTCTATGGCATTCTGTGATGTGATTTTTTTTGGCGCTATTTTTTTAAGAGTATCGCTAATTGGTGTGGTGAGAATACCGCCTACTTTATGACCTTCCAACTGCTCGATCAATTTATTGATATCACCACTGGTGATACAGGGCCGCGCCATATCGTGAACCAGCACCCAGTCATCGCTGGCGGCGCTATCAGCCAGTGCGTGCAGAGCGTTTAAAACCGAATGGACTCGCTCTGCCCCACCGGCAATAAGCTCTACTCGCTGATCTTTAAGCGCAGAAACCTGCTGCCAATACTCAGCGCTGGTATCACAGGGAACAAGGATTTTTTCAATCTTGGCAATGCTTAAAATACGACCGAGAGTATGGTCTGCGACCAGTTTATCGCCAATACTGTGGAATTGTTTAGCTAGCTCAGCACCAAATCTCTGGCCTGTGCCAGCCGCTGGCACTATGGCCCAATAATTGGCGGCACTCACTGGTCGCTGTCCTTGCTCGACGAACCCGGCGGATTTTTATCAACCACCAGATAGAAGGTTTCACCCTGCTTGATCATACCCAGATCGGCGCGGGCTTTTTCTTCGATGGCGTTGAGATTGGTCTTTAGGCTTTCGACATCAGTGGCGATCAGGGCGTTGCGTTCACGCAGCGCCTGATTTTCAGATTCCTGCTCACCGAGCTGTCGATTTAGCTCGGCGCGATGGGCGAGGCTACCCTCTCCGACCCACAATCGAAATTGCAGGCCAGCGAGAAAAACAAGCAAGATAACCAATATCCAACGCATAGATGCATTCTATTCGCTTTTTTCGGGTTTGCACATAATCCTGCGGCGCAGACCGCCTAAGTTTTATGTGCTTTTATTTAAACGCTTTTACTGCTGCGCTTTAAATTCAGCCAGGCCACGGTACTCGGCCTGCTCACCCAGTTCAGCTTCGATACGCAACAATCGGTTGTACTTGGCAACACGATCGGAACGACAGAGTGAACCGGTTTTAATCTGGCCGGCTGCAGTAGCGACGGCGAGATCGGCAATCGTCGTATCTTCAGTTTCACCGGAACGGTGAGAGATCACTGCGGTATAACCTGCATCTTTCGCCATGGCGATAGCGTCAAGAGTTTCTGACAAGGTACCAATCTGGTTAAATTTAATCAGGATAGAGTTGCCAACACCCAGCTCAATACCGCGGCTTAAGATGCTGGTGTTTGTTACAAACAGATCATCACCCACCAATTGGATTTTCTTGCCGAGCTTTTCAGTCTGGTACTTCCAGCCATCCCAGTCAGACTCGTCGAGTCCATCTTCGATAGAGATAATTGGGTAGACTTCACAGAGCTCAGCCAGATAGTCACTAAATCCTTCCGAGCTAAACACAACGCCTTCACCAGAGAGGTTGTAGTGACCGTCTTTATAAAATTCTGATGCCGCACAATCCAACGCCAAAGTGACATCTGTACCCAGTTTGTAACCAGCGCCTTCAACCGCCTGCTTGATTACAGCCAGAGCATCAGCATTGGAGGCCAGATCAGGCGCAAAACCACCCTCATCACCCACAGCTGTGTTTAAGCCCTTGCCGCTGAGTACTTTTCGCAGCTGGTGGAAAATCTCAGCACCAACTTGCAGGGCTTCAGCGAAGCTTTTCGCCGCTACCGGCTGAACCATAAATTCTTGAATATCGACATTGTTGTCGGCGTGCTCACCACCATTGATAATATTCATCATCGGTACCGGCATGCTGTACTGGCCAGACGTGCCATTTAGGTTGGCGATATGCGCATACAGTGGAATACCCTGGTCCTGAGCTGCTGCTTTTGCCGCCGCCAGTGATACCGCCAGAATAGCGTTGGCTCCCAGTGTCGCTTTATTGTCTGTACCGTCGGCGTCGATCATCATCTGATCAAGCTGACGCTGTTCAGCCGCGTTCTGGCCAACCAGCAAAGTCTTGATGGTGGTATTGATATTATTGACTGCCGTCAGCACACCTTTACCCAGGTAGCGGCTCTTGTCGCCATCTCTTAACTCAAGCGCTTCGCGAGACCCGGTTGAGGCGCCAGACGGAGCACAGGCAGTTCCAACAATGCCGTTCTCTAGAATTACATCTGCCTGCACAGTGGGGTTGCCACGAGAGTCCAAGATTTCAAAAGCCTGAATATCAACAATGTTGCTCATTTACTATTTTCTCCAATAATTTTTTGTTGCAAATTAAATGTTTACTTAGTGTCTGCTCAGCAACAGGCCAACAGACAATTGTTACAGATATTTAACGTTTACGAGATACCCAGATCGGCCTGAGATTTAATCAAATCATCAAAGGCTTTCATCTGCGCTAAAAAGGGTTCCAACTTATCTAGCGGCAGTGCACTGGGGCCATCACAGCGCGCCTTTGCAGGGTCTGGATGAGCTTCTAAAAACAGTCCACCTATGCCCACAGCAATTCCGGCACGACCAAGCTCAGCGACCTGATGACGACGACCGCCAGAGGCTGCACCGAGGGGGTCGCGGCACTGCAGTGCATGGGTGACATCAAAGATTAATGGCAGGCCACCGCTGACTTCTTTCATGGTGCGGAAGCCGAGCATATCGACCACCAAATTGTCATAGCCCATACAGGTACCACGCTCACAGAGCATGATCTGGTCATTGCCGCACTCGCGAAATTTATCGACTATATTGCCCATCTGACCCGGGCTTAAAAACTGTGGCTTTTTAACATTGATCACTGCGCCGGTCTCAGCCATGGCTTTAACCAGATCGGTCTGTCGCGCCAAAAATGCCGGCAACTGAATCACATCACAGACTTCGGCAACCGGTGCCGCCTGCTCGATCTCGTGAACATCGGTGATCAGTGGGATATTAAAAGTGCTCTTAATCTCTTGAAAAATCTTTAGCCCCTCATCAATACCGGGACCGCGAAACGAATGAATCGATGAGCGGTTGGCTTTATCGAAGGAAGCCTTAAAGATATAGGGAATACCAAGCTTTTCAGTGACGTTGACATAGGCTTCAGCAATCTGCATCGCCATATCTCGAGATTCGAGAACATTCATGCCACCAAAAAGCGCCATGGGCGCGTCGTTGCTGACATTGATATTCGCTACTTTGATCGTTGTGGCTTTCACTTCTTATGACTCCTGCTTATCCATCTGTTTTGCCTGATAATCCATAGCGGCGACAACAAAGCCCTTAAAGACCGGGTGTCCATCTCGCGGAGTGGAGTTAAATTCAGGGTGGAATTGGCTGGCAAAGAACCAGGGATGCTCTGGCAGCTCTATGGTTTCCACCAGCATCTTATCGTGAGACAGACCACCAATTACCAGGCCAGCCTCTTTAAGGGTTGGCAAAATATTATTGTTGACCTCAAAACGATGTCTGTGGCGCTCTTCAATCTGATCGGCAGCGTAAATATCTTTCGCCATTGATTCCGGCAGCAGATGACAAACCTGAGAGCCGAGGCGCATAGTGCCACCAAGATCCGAGTCTTCACTGCGCAATTCTTTTTTGCCCTCGGCATCGATCCACTCAGCGATAAGCCCAACCACTGGGTTGGCGGTGTCGGGATCAAATTCGGTGCTGTTGGCATCTTTGAGGCCACAGACATTGCGCGCGTACTCAATAATGGCAACCTGCATACCCAGGCAGATACCCAGGTAGGGGATATTGTTTTCCCGTGCAGTTTTAACCGCATAGATTTTGCCTTCAGTACCTCTGGTGCCAAATCCACCTGGTACCAGGATCGCGTCGACACCGTCGAGCAGTGAATGATCCTGCTCCAACAGCTCTGAGTCGATATAGCGAATTTTAACCTTGGTTTTCTTGTGAATACCGGCGTGAATAAGCGCCTCAGTCACTGACTTATAGGCATCCAGCAGTTCCATATATTTGCCGACCATGGCGATGGTTACCAAACCCTCTGCATTCATATGGCTGTCGACAACAAAATCCCATTCACTGAGATCCGCTTCCGGCAGATCCATGCCAAAACGGTCGAGCACAAACTGATCCAGACCCTGCTCATGGAGCATACGTGGAATCTGATAGATAGACTGGGCATCGATTACCGGAATAACAGCTCTGGCTTCGACGTTGGTAAAAAGGGATATTTTCTGACGCTGGCTTTCATCGATCTCAACTTCAGAGCGACACAGCAGCATATCTGGCTGCAGACCTATAGAACGCATCTCTTTAACCGAGTGCTGAGTCGGCTTGGTCTTGGTTTCACCCGCCGAAGCAATGTAGGGCACCAATGTCAGGTGCAGCAACAGGGCGCGCTGATGGCCGAGCTCGACTTTTAGTTGACGAACCGCCTCAAGGAAAGGTTGTGACTCGATATCACCCACAGTACCGCCAATCTCAACTACCGCTATATCTGCATCACCGGCACCGGCGTAGACACGGCGTTTAATCTCATCAGTAAGATGCGGGATCACCTGCACCGTACCACCCAGATAGTCACCGCGACGCTCGCGACGAAGAATAGTCTCGTATATCTGACCACTGGTAAAGTTGTTGTTTTTGGTCATCTTCGAGCGCAGGAAGCGCTCGTAGTGACCAAGATCCAAATCCGTCTCTGCACCGTCTTCAGTCACGTAAACTTCACCGTGCTGGTAGGGACTCATAGTGCCGGGATCGACATTCAGATAGGGGTCGAGCTTGAGGATGGTAACGCTCAGTCCTCGGGATTCAAGAATAGCAGCTAGCGAAGCAGCTGAAATACCCTTACCCAGAGAAGAGACCACACCACCAGTAACAAAAATAAAACGTGTCATAGAGACCCTGTAAAAATCACGACCCTGTAACCCTTTATGCAGTGAATTTAATATTCACCATTTAAGGAGTTGAATCTAAAAAAAATGTAATTGTGAAAGGCTTGTTTGACCATGAAAATGGTCGAGACCCACCCTACCCAAGATGGGAGAGTAGATTAACAGAAAGGGTTTGAGGATTCTACAGAGAGTTTGTCTGCCAGGTGATTTTTAAGCCCTCTTCATCAGCGCCACACTGCCAGCCCTGACAAACCCATAAATCGCCCACAGCGACCAGCTGTTCGTCGATATAAAAAAGTGGGATTCGCTCTCGCCACCAAGGCTCAAGCGCATATTCCTGAAGTAATTTTTTAAGGCTGTTGGAACGATCCCTGCCGACCGGCTGACAGCGCTCACCACCCTGCCGAAAGCGCAGCGTCAGCTGGCTGACATCGTCGATTCTCAGACCCTCGCCACGAACCGCTTCGGCACTCAAACTGGTGCCATCGGGTAGCACCAATAGCTCGTCAGCATGCCAGTACAGACAGACATCATCGGCCATTTTTGGCCGCCCACTAAGATTCAGTAAATAGAGTCGATCGCGGTAGCGACAGAACTGGATATTGCCGCGCACTACCTTTGGACCACTATCTTCTCGCGCGCTTACCAGAGAGTTTAAAACCTCATCGACAAGGTTGTGGCCAAGAGCGGCAAGGCGATAAAAAGTCGGCCAGTATCGCAGTAAGTTTCTCTGCCGCAGTGACTCGAGCTTGTTAAATTCTGTTAGTGACAGCGACAAACCAGCGCGTTCGGGTCTAACATCCAAATCTTCCAGATCAGTCCATGCAACAGATTCAGCAAGCTGATCCGCCTCGCCACTGTACCGGGCACTGCGGCTAATGCCCTGAATATAGTCGGGCCAGCGCTCAGCTAGTGCGGGAACAACGCGATGGCGCAGATAGTTGCGATCAAACTGCTCCTGTTGATTGCTCTCATCCTCAATCCAGCGCAGCTGTTTTCTGGTTGCCCAGTTTTCCAGGGCAATCTTCGGCCAATCCAGAAGTGGCCTGAGAAGCTTACCGAGCCCAAGCGGGCGAGTGACGGGAATACCGGCCAGCCCCTTGGGGCCAGATCCGCGCAGCATTCGGTAGAGTACGGTTTCAACCTGATCATCTGCATGATGACCGAGCAGTAAAATACCCTCTTCAATAAGCAGCTTTTCAAATACCTGATAACGGGCATCGCGAGCGGCAGATTCAAGACCACCGCCAACCTCAAGTACAGTGACCGGCTCGCTGTGCAAGTGAACACCCAGAGAGCGACAGAACTCGGCACACTGCTGCTGCCAATACTCGGCATTTGG
>JGI20153J14295_10003356_pt1 | contig 10743 bp, 9 predicted proteins | sample COG_03_FD_14295 | JGI IMG/M metagenome (IMG submission 14295) | reverse complement strand
TTTCTTCAGTTATTTTTTGGCTGGGAGGGAGTAGGTCTTTGCTCTTATTTTTTAATTGGTTTTTGGTTTAAAAAAGACTCTGCTAATGCGGCAGCAATCAAAGCTTTTGTGGTAAATCGAGTAGGAGATTTTGGCTTCGCTTTAGGAATATTTTTAATTTTCTATTTATTTGGTACGGTAAATTATAATGAAGTATTTAGTCAGATTCCTCAAGTTGTTGATAAAAAATTATTTTTTTTGGGTATGAACATAGATGCTGTTGATCTTATTTGTATTCTTTTATTTATTGGTGCAATGGGTAAGTCAGCACAAATATTTCTACATACATGGTTGCCTGATGCGATGGAGGGACCGACCCCTGTATCAGCTTTAATACATGCTGCAACTATGGTTACAGCTGGAGTTTTTTTAGTAGTTAGATGTTCTCCAATTTTTGAATATTCACCTTTAACACTNAATATAATTACAATAGTGGGAATGACTACGGCATTTTTTGCTGCAACTATTGCTTTAGTTCAAACTGATATTAAAAAAATCATNGCTTACTCNACGTGTAGTCAATTAGGCTATATGTTTTTTGCTGCTGGTGTGGGNGCATATAATGTTGCAATGTTTCACCTTTTCACTCATGCCTTTTTTAAAGCATTACTTTTTTTAGGTTCAGGCTCAGTTATTCATTCATTCAAAGATGAACAAGATATCAACCAAATGGGTGCTGTATATAAAAAGTTACCTTACACATATATCTTTATGATTATTGGCACTTTAGCACTTACAGGATTTCCTTTTTTGTCAGGCTTTTACTCAAAAGATGCAATTATAGAATTTGCATATCTTAAAGGTAACACGACAGGATATTATGCAGCTGGAATTGGTATTTTTACTGCTGTTTTAACCTCAATTTATTCTTGGAGATTAATTTTTAAAACATTTCATGGTGAATACAATAATAGAAAAATTGATATTAATGAAATGCACGAGTCACCATTGGTAATGCTTATACCTTTATTTGTGCTTGCAATTGGTGCAATATTTGCTGGTTTTTTATTTAAAGATTTATTCATTGGTCATGGTGAGCAAAATGTTTTTTGGGGAAATTCGATAAAATTTTTAAATCCTTTGAGCATAGAGCATCCACCTTTATGGTTTCTTTTAACCACCCCAATTTTAGTATTGATATCTATACCACTTGCTTATTATTTGTTTGTTAAGAATAAAGATATACCAAATCGTATCGTTCAATCCAATAAACCCCTATATAATTTTTTAATAAATAAATGGTATTTTGATGAACTTTATAATGTTTTGTTTATTCAATCTTCAAAAAAAATTGGTTTATTTTTTTGGAAAATAATTGATGTTAAGGTGATCGATAAATTTGGTCCAGATGGAGTTTCTTTACTGATTAAAAATTTATCATTACGAGCTAGTAAATTTCAAAGTGGATTTATTTATCAGTATGCTTTCATGATATTATTAGGATTTTCTGCATTATTAACTTTTTTAATTTTAAACTAATGAATTTTCCAATTCTATCATCGTTAATTTTACTTCCAGTAATTGGTTCTTTGTTTTTACTTTTTTCAAAAGATAAAAATTCAAATACAGGAAAGTATGTTGCTTTATTTACATCTTTTGTTAATTTTTTAATTTCAATTTATCTTTGGTATCAATTTGATCCAACTACATCGAGCTTTCAATTTGTTGAAGATAGAGAGTGGTTAAAAGGTTTCATTAATTATAAAATAGGTGTTGATGGTATATCAATATTGTTTGTTGTTTTAACTTCATTCATAACTCCTCTTTGCATTATATCAGTCAACAATTCTGTTAAATATAGATTAAGAGATTTTTTGATTGCAATTTTGGTGATGGAAAGTTTAATGATCGGTGTTTTTTGTTCATTAGATCTAGTAATATTTTATTTATTTTTTGAAGCTGGTTTAATCCCCATGTTTTTAATAATTGGAATTTGGGGTGGCACAAGAAGAGTTTATTCAGCATTCAAATTTTTCTTATACACACTTCTTGGTTCTGTATTAATGTTAATAGCTATAATTTCAATTTACTGGATATCTGGAACAACTGATATTACTCAACTTTATGAACTTGGAATAGATAGCAAATATCAAAACCTATTATGGCTTGCCTTCTTTAGTTCATTTGCTGTTAAAACACCAATGTGGCCAGTACATACTTGGCTACCAGATGCTCACGTAGAAGCTCCAACAGCAGGATCTGTTTTACTTGCTGCTATATTACTAAAAATGGCTGGATATGGTTTTATAAGATTTTCTTTAGGACTTTTTCCTATAGCTTCTGAATTATTTACACCTCTAGTTTATATTTTAAGTTTAATTGCTATTGTCTACACATCTTTAGTTGCATTAATGCAAGAAGATATGAAGAAATTAATAGCATATTCTTCTGTTGCTCATATGGGTTTTGTTACTTTAGGTATATTTACAATTACTCAGCAAGGTATCGAAGGAAGTATATTTCAAATGATTAGTCATGGACTAGTTTCTGCAGCATTATTTTTATGCGTCGGAATTATTTATGACCGTATGCATTCAAGATTAATAGCAACTTATGGTGGATTAGTATCTGTTATACCAAAGTATTCAATATTATTTATGCTTTTTACTTTAGCAGCTTTAGGTTTACCTGGTACAAGTGGTTTTATTGGAGAGTTCTTAATACTAATGGGAGCCTTTAAAGACAATTTTTTAGTTGCAGTTATAGCTAGCTTGGGAGTTATTTTTGGTGCAGCCTATATGCTCTGGTTATATAGAAGGGTTGTTTTTGGTAAAATTGTAAACAAAGATCTTTTAAAAATGACTGACCTAGATAATTCAGAGAAGCTAATATTATGGTCTTTAGCAATTCCAGTATTGTTCTTTGGTTTTTATCCGGAACCAATTATCAATACAATAGAAGTTTCAGTAAAAGATTTAATTGAGATGTATAATTTTAATTTAAATAATATTATTGCAGAGGTAAATAACTAATGAACAATATAGCTTCCATTTTACCAGAAATTTTTATTTCACTATCAATAATGTTTTTACTTCTTCTTGGAGTATTTAAAAAGAATAGTTCAATTATTGTTCATTATTGTGCTTTAGCTTCTTTATTAATTACTGGTGTGTTGATTTTTAATGAGTCATTAAATCAAAATATTATGTTGTTTAATGACAGTTATGTTGTCGATAAACTTTCATCATATATGAAAATTCTTACAATCATAGCCACAGCATTTGTTTTATCTATATCGACTAGATATCTAAAAATATTTAAGATTTTTTTAATAGAATACCCAATTTTAATACTATCCTCAGTACTAGGAATGATGGTGATGATTAGTTCTAATGATCTTATGGTGTTTTATATTGGTCTAGAACTTCAGTCATTAGCTTTATATGTTTTAGCTTCATTCAATAGAGATCAATTAAAATCATCAGAGTCTGGACTTAAATACTTTGTTCTAAGTGCCTTATCATCAGGTTTATTGCTTTATGGATGCTCTCTAATTTATGGCTTCTCAGGATCTACAAACTTTGAAATTATAAATAATTCAATGAACTCAGATAATTATGGATTAACTTTTGGAATTGTTTTTATTTTAGTTGGGTTAGCTTTTAAGATATCAGCAGTCCCATTCCATATGTGGGCTCCTGATGTGTATGAAGGTTCTCCTACAGCAGTAACATTATTTTTTGCACTAGTACCAAAAGTTGCTGCACTTACAGTATTTATAAGATTTTTATATGTACCTTTTGTAAGCATGATTGAACAATGGCAACCTATATTAATTTTTTTATCTATCGCCTCTATGATTTTTGGAGCCATTGCAGCGATAGGTCAAAGTAATCTTAAAAGACTTATTGCCTATAGTTCAATTGGTCATATGGGATATGCTCTTGCAGGATTATCAGTAGGTTCTAACGAAGGAATTCAAAGTTCAATTGTTTATATAAGCATTTATTTAGTTATGAATTTAGCATTTTTTAGCTGTTTATTAATGCTTAAGCGAAACGATGAATATTTTGAAACCATTGATGATTTATCTGGTTTATCAAAAAATCATCCAATCTTATCATTATCTTTACTTATCATATTATTTTCATTAGCAGGTATTCCCCATTGGCAGGCTTTTTTGCAAAATTTTATATATTTAAAGCTGTAATAGAACAATCAATGTATTTTTTAGCAATCGTTGGATTGTTATCTACTGTAATAGCGGCGTTCTATTATCTTAAAATAATTAAAGTTATTTATTTTGATCAAGAAAAAGACAAATATGATGATGATCATAATATTTGGTTAAAAGCATCACTAACTTTATCAACATTGTTAATTCTTTTATATTTTATCTTTCCAGGTCAAATAGTTGAGGTAGTCTCAAGAATTAATATTCTTTGATGAAGCTAAAAAAATTCAATTTTAAAATAGTAAATAGCACAAATAATTTAGCGCATAAAATAATACTACACTCAAAAAATAAGTTTGGGATTGTTTCAGCAGAAAAGCAAGTTAAAGGTAGAGGGCAATATGGTAAAACTTGGGTATCTCCAAAAGGCAATCTATATGTAAGTATTTTTTTTCCAATAGACAATAAACACTTTGATTTAAAGAAATTTACTTTCATAAATTGTTTATTAGTTAAAAAAACAATCTCTTCATTCTATAAAGGAACCATAAAAATTAAAAAACCAAATGATTTACTAATCGATAATAAAAAAGTCTCAGGAATATTACAAGAAACTCTATTAAAACTTGATCAAAAATTCATAATTATTGGAATAGGTGTAAATTTGATTAAAAATCCAAATTTAACAAATTATCCTACTACCAATCTTTTAGATTTAACAAATAGCAAAATAACAGTTAATAATGTTCGAAGAAAGTTAATAAAAATTTATGAAAAATATATTCCGATGATACAAAAAAATAATATTAAAAAAATATATAGTATTTTAAAATGATAATAGTTGGAGACATAGGAAACACAGAGACAAAGGTTTGTTTAATTGACAAATCAAACAAGATTATTAAAAAAATAATAATCAAAACTAAAGATATTAATAATAATTCTCTATCAGTGCTATTGACTAAATTTAAATTGAGCAAAATAAATATTAAAAAAGTTTTATTTTGTAGCGTTGTACCTAAAGCTTTTAATCAAATTAAAAAAATTTTTTATCAAAATCTTAAAATTAAAATTTACGAACTTAAAGATTTAGATCTAAAAAAAATGATTAATATCAAGGTTAATTATAAACAAATTGGATCTGATAGATTGGCTAATGCTTTAAGTGTTATTGGTGAAAAAAAAATTATATTATTTTAGATTTTGGTACAGCAACAACTTTTGATGTATTAGTTAAAAAAAATTATTATGGTGGTGTAATAGCCCCTGGTGTTAAACTGTCTTTAAAAACATTATCTGATAAAGCTAGTTTAATACCCAATATAAACCTAAAAAAGCCAAAAAAAGTTATTGGCCAAAACACCATAAATGCAGTTAGGTCTGGTTTTTTTTGGGGATATGCAGGTTTAATTGACAATATTGTTAATTTAATTAAGAAAGAGACAAAGAAGTCCTTTGAAATAATAATTACTGGAGGATTTTCTAATTTGTTTAAAAAATCAATCAAAGCGAAAGTTACATTAAATAAAGATATTACTATTAATGGCTTAATCAAAGCCTCAATTCTAATTAAATAAATATGAAAGATGAATTATTATTTTGCCCTTTAGGTGGCTCTGGTGAAATTGGAATGAATATGAATTTGTTTGCTTATGGAAAACCGGGTGAACATAAATGGATTATGGTAGATATTGGTGTAACATTTGCTGACGATACAATTCCAGGTGTTGACCTAATATATCCAGATCCAGGTTTTATTGTTGATAAAAAAGAAGATCTGCTAGGAATTATTTTAACACATGCGCACGAAGATCATATTGGNGCAATAGCTCTGCTATGGCCACAGCTTAANTGTAAAATTTTTGCAACACCTTTTACNGCTGTTTTNATTAAAGAAAAATTTAAAGAAAAAAATATAGATATAACTAATCATTTAAAGATTGTTCAACTTAATGGTACAGTAAATNTAGAACCATTTAAGATAGAATATATAACATTAACCCACTCTATACTTGAACCTAATGGACTAAGAATTGAAACACCGGCTGGTATAATTTTACATACTGGAGATTGGAAGATCGATCCAGAACCTTTAATTGGTGAAAAAACTAATTCAAACAGACTAAAAGAAGTTGGTAAAGAAGGTGTTCTTGCAATGATATGTGACTCAACAAACGTATTCAGCATGGGTAAAGCAGGCTCAGAGTTAGATGTTAGAAAGAGCCTATTAAATATTATGGGTAGTCTAAAAAAAAGAATTGTCATGGCATCTTTTGCATCAAATGTTGCACGAATGGAGACAGCTTTTTATTGTGCAGAAAAAACTGGCAGACAAATTTCTTTAGTTGGTCGATCAATGCATAGAATTTTTAAAGCTGCTAGACAATGNGGTTATTTAAAAAATGTAATTGAACCAATAGATGCTAGAGANGCAAAAAAAATATCTAGAGAAAAAATTGTTTATTTATGCACAGGTAGTCAGGGTGAGCCAATGGCAGCTTTGATGAGAATTGCTAGCTACACACATCCTGATGTTTTTATTGAGAAAGATGATACAGTTATTTTTTCATCTAAAATTATTCCAGGAAATGAAAAAAAATTGTTTAAATTGCAAAATCAATTAGTCAAAGATGGCATCGAAGTTATTTCAGAAGAAAGTGAATTTGTACATGTTTCTGGTCACCCTAATCGAGACGACTTAAGAGAAATGTATGATTGGGTGAAGCCTAATTGTGTAATACCAGTACATGGAGAGCATCGTCATATGATTGAACATATGAAATTTGCACATGAAATGAAGGTGCCACATCCAGTACAAGTACAAAATGGTGATATTGTAAAATTATTTCCAGGAAAACCTCATGTATTTGATAAAGCACCTAGTGGTAGACTTTATCTTGATGGAAATATGAGTGTTGAAGAAGATTCACAATCGATAAAAGATAGAAAAAATTTAAGTGCAAATGGATATATGGAAGTTACAATTTTAATTTCTCAAAAAGGAAATATACATAAAAGACCAGTATTAACTTTTAGAGGTATCCCAGTTTATGATGTAGATGAATTTATTTATGGATTAGAGGAAGCTATTGAAGGTACAATAAAAACCTTTTCTTTAGGTAATAAAAAACAAGAGTATAACTTAATCGATGCATTAAAGATCACTTGTAAAAAATATACTAAAGAAATGACAGGAAAAAAACCTTTTACAAATATCAATTTAGTAAAAATTTAGATGAGCGCAACAGGACTAGCAATTATTTATATCATAATATGGTGGATAGTGTTTTTTGCAATTTTACCAATAGATGTTAATAGAAATAAGACTATTAAGATTGAAGGTGAAGATGCTGGATCTCCTGAAAATCCAAAGATGTTAAAAAAATTTTTTTATTGTACTGGTATTACATCCTTAATTTTTATAATAATTTATATTTTAATTAAATATGAATACTTAAATTTAAGAAATATAATTAGTTAAATATGCATATATCAAAATCATTTATACCCATATTAAAAAACAACCCTTCTGAAGCTAAAATAAAATCACACCAATTGATGTTAAGAGTCGGTATGATAAAACAATCCTCGGCGGGTATTTACTCTTGGTTACCTTTAGGATTTAAGGTGATGAAAAAAATTGAACAAATTGTAAGAGAAGAACAAAACAAAATTGGTGCTCAAGAAATTTTGATGCCTACTATTCAATCTAGTGAAATTTGGAAAGAAAGTGGACGCTATGACGATTANGGAGAAGAAATGTTAAGNATAAATGATCGCCANAATAGAGAAATGTTATATGGTCCAACAAATGAGGAGTTAGTCACTGATATATTCAGATCTAGTATTAAATCATATAAATCATTGCCACAATTATTATATCATATTCAATGGAAATTTAGAGACGAAGTAAGACCAAGATTTGGAATAATGAGGTGTAGAGAATTNTATATGAAAGATGCTTACTCATTTGATGTGAGTGATGAAGAGGCTGTATTTTCTTACAATAAATTCTTCTTATCGTATTTAAAAACTTTTAAAAGACTTGAGTTAACTGCAATTCCTATGGCTGCCGATACAGGTCCAATTGGAGGAAATCTTTCACATGAATTTATTATTCTTGCTGACACAGGTGAAAGTAAAATTTTTACAGACAAAAGAATTTTTGACTTGAATAGCGATGGTTCAATAATAGAAAAAAATTCTTTAGAAAATTTAAGAAAAAAATTTGAACAATATTATTCTGTTACAGATGAAAAATTCAAAAAAGAAGAATTTGAAAAAGAAGTTTCGGTTGAAAATAGATTGATAACAAAAGGAATTGAAGTTGGGCATATATTTTATTTTGGAGATAAGTACTCTAAACCATTAAATGCATCAGTAGATTTGCCTGAGGGTAAGAAGGATTTTGTTAAAATGGGATCTTATGGAATCGGTGTGTCCAGGTTAGTCGGTGCAATTATTGAGGCTAAATATGATGATAAAGAAGAAATCATGAAATGGCCATTTGCTATTGCTCCATTTGAACTTGCAATATTACCAATGATTAACAAAAATGATAATTCAACTTTAGAAAAAGCAAATAAAATTTTTGAATTTTTTAATGTCAATGGTATTGATGCAATAATTGATGATATGGATGAAAACCTATCATCTAAAATTAAAAAATTTAATTTAATTGGCGTTCCTTTTCAAATTATTATTGGAAAAAAGTCAGATGGTGATTTACTAGAATTTAAAGAAATTGGCAAAGATCCTCAAAATTTAACTTTAGATCAAATATTAAAAATTTTAATTAAACAAAAAGAAAAAAATTGATTTCTACTTTAGAAAAAGAGATTACATTTAGATATCTAAAAACTAGAAAAAAAGATGGTTTTTTAAATATAATTTCAATATTTTCTTTTATTGGAATAAGTCTAGGTGTTGCTGTTTTAATTATCGTTATGTCGGTAATGAATGGTTTTAGAACAGAACTTATAAACAAAATTGTTGGTTTTAATCCTCATATAACTATTAAGCCTTATGAAAATTCTATCTCTGTAGATAAACTTAAAAATAAAGAGTTAAAGAAGATTTCTGAAGAATTGCTATATAGTAATTCAGGTGAAGCAATTATTATTAGTCAAGATTTTACCAAAGGTATTGTTTTAAGAGGGTACAGTCAAAAAGATTTCTCAAAACTTAACGTGGTAAATAAAGGTCGATTTTCTGGCAATTCGAAGAAACTTTATAAAAATAATATTTCAATCGGTAAGGAATTAAGTTTTGATTTAGAACTTAAGATTGGAGATAAATTATCAATTATCTCTCCATCTGGGATAGAAACTATTATTGGTAATTTACCCAAACAAGAAGTTTTTACGGTTAGCTCAATCTTTGAAAGTGGATTAGCTGACTTTGATAGAAATATAGCTTTTATAAATATAGATACATTAGACAATTTTTTTGATTTTAATAAAGATGATAGAAATTTAGAAATTTATCTTAAAAATCCTTCAGACATAGTTATTGCAAAAAATAAAGTTAAAGAAGTATTTAAAGATGAATTTATTTATACATGGGCTGATATGAATAGCTCGTTATTTTCAGCATTAAAAGTTGAGAGAAATGTAATGTTTATAATTTTGTCTTTAATAATATTAGTAGCAGCATTTAATATAATTTCAGGTCTTACAATATTGGTGAAAAATAAAACTAGAGATATAGCAATTCTTAAATCAATAGGTGTTTTAAATAAATCAATTACTAAAATTTTTTTCTTAGTAGGAGTTACAATTGGGACGACAGCTACAATATTTGGTATTTTATTGGGTGTATTATTTTCACTTTATATTGAAAATATTAGACAGTTTTTGAGTTATACTTTTAATATAAGTTTGTTTCCTGAAGAAATTTATTTTTTAAGTAAAATGCCAACAGAAATAAACCTTGTTTCTATATTAATAATCTCCGTTTGTTCGATTTTAATAACTATAATTGTTTCAATATATCCTGCTATAAAAGCCTCTAAGCTTGATCCAGTAAAAGGTTTGAAATATGAATAATCTTATAAATTTAAAGAATATCTCTAAATCATTTTATAATAATAAAAAAATTTCAGTATTAAAAAAAATAAATTATTCATTTACAAAGGGTAAAATTTACTCTTTAGTAGGACCATCTGGTTCTGGGAAATCAACTTTGCTTAATATTTTATCAATGATTGATAGGCCGACTAGTGGAAATTTATCTATCAGTAATAAAGTGGTGAATTTTTCTGAAACTTTAGACAATGANAAAATAAGATCGGAAAAAATTGGCATTATTTATCAACAAAATAATTTATTGACTGACTTTACGGCTTTAGAAAATGTTTACATGGCCCATTTAGCTTTAACTAATAATAAAATAGAGGCAAAACATAAGGCTCAAATAATTTTAAAAAANATGGGTTTAAAATCAAGAGAAGATCATTATCCATCTGAATTATCTGGTGGTGAAATGCAGAGAATAGCAATTGCTAGAGCACTGATTAATGAACCTGATGTAATATTGGCAGACGAACCAACTGGAAGTTTAGATCAAAGTACCGCTAAAGAAATTTTTGA
>JGI20153J14295_10003350_pt1 | contig 10755 bp, 11 predicted proteins | sample COG_03_FD_14295 | JGI IMG/M metagenome (IMG submission 14295) | reverse complement strand
TGGCGTAAACTCACACAGGCTGCAATCCAAAGGGCCAGATTGGACAGAGATGACCGATAACATTCGCGGCATCGCGCTGAAAGTAACAGCGGTTTCGATATTCACCTTTATGATGGCGCTGATCAAAGCCACGTCGCAAGAGGTGCCGACCGGGCAACAAGTGTTCTTTCGGGCATTCTTCACGCTTTTGGTGGTGATTGGCTGGCTCTCGATACGCGGGGATTTTCCAAAGGCGCTGCGCACGTCCAATATTTTGGACCACACATGGCGCGGCCTGGCCGGCGCGGCCTCTATGTCCTTGCGATTTTTCGCTCTTGGGGTGCTGAGCTTTCCAGAGGTGGCCGCCCTGGGCTTTACCACGCCTTTGATTCTGACAGTTTTAGCCGCGTTGATCTTGGGAGAGACCGTGCGGGCCTTCCGCCTCACGACGGTGGCTCTTGGGCTTCATTGGTGTGCTTATCGTCCTTTGGCCGACCTTAAACATGGACGGCGCGCGCAGCACATTAGAAATTATAGGTGCCACTGCAATCTTAGGATCGGCCGCTTTAGCGGCCTTGGCGCAAATTTTCGTGCGGCGGATGGTGGCAACAGAGGGGACCGCGCAGATTGTCTTTTATTTCTCTCTGCTCATCACCGTGTTGTCCTTGTTCACCCTGCCGTTTGGCTGGGTCAAACCCTCCTTTGAAGCAACCGCCATGCTGATCACCGCGGGCGTGATCGGCGGGATTGGACAGATTTGCCTCACCGCTGCCTATCGCAATGCACCCGCCTCAGTGGTGGCGCCTTTTGATTACACGTCGATGCTGCTGGCCTTGGCATTGGCCTATTTCTGGTTTGGCGAAATCCCAACCGCTTGGACCATAACCGGCGCCTTGGTCATCATCGCCTCCGGCGTGGTAATCCTCTGGCGCGAGCAGCGCTTGGGCCGCAACCGCAACCGCGGACAGGCCCCGCTATAGGCCAATCTAAAGCATAATTCCCAATCAAAAAAAATGTTTCGCATACCACGGTATACCATCGACCTTTGCATTCTTATTCGCTATGAGAGGGCAAATCTAGCCGCAAGGAATGCACAATGACTGATATTATTTATACAAAAGTTGACGAAGCGCCGGAGCTTGCCTCCGCATCCTTCCTCCCGATTCTCCAAAAGTTTTCCGCTGCAGCGGGCGTGACCATCGGCACCAAAGACATCAGCTTGGCTGGGCGCATCCTGGCGGCCTTTCCAGATTACCTCAGCGAAGAGCAACGCCAACCCGATGATCTGGCCGAGCTGGGCCGCTTGGTGAAAACGGCCGATGCCAATGTCATCAAACTCCCAAATATCTCCGCATCCGTGCCGCAACTGGTTGCAGCCGTGAAGGAATTACAAGCCAAAGGCTATGCGTTGCCCGACTATCCTGAAGCGCCGCAAACGGACGCCGAAAAAGCCGTCCGCGCAAAATATGATGCCCTCAAAGGCTCCGCGGTCAACCCGGTTCTGCGCGAAGGCAATTCTGATCGCCGTGCGGCCAAGGCCGTTAAGAACTTCGCACAAAACAATCCCCACCGCATGGGTGATTGGTCCGCCGACAGCAAGACACGCGTGTCCTCCATGAACGGTAACGATTTCTTTTCCAATGAAAAATCTGCCACCCTACCGGAAGATACCACCGCAAAAATCGTTTTGGAAACTGCCGATGGCGAAATCATCCTGAAGGATGATATCCGCTACACCGCCGGAACCGTGGTTGACGCCACCTTCATGAGTGCCGCGGCTCTCAAAGAATTTTTAGCGGCAGAAATTGAGAGCACAAAATCTGACGGCACTTTGTTCTCATTGCATCTGAAATCAACGATGATGAAGGTCTCCGATCCAATCATTTTCGGCCATGCGGTCAAAACCTTCCTCGCCCCGGTTTTCCAAGCCCATGGCAGCGCGCTTGCTGAGCTCGGCGTGAACCCCAATTTCGGTTTGGGTGACTTGCTCGAGCGCGTCAAAGACAACGCGGACATTCTCGCCGATATCAACAGCTGCATCGCCGCACGCCCGCCTATGTATATGGTCGACAGCGACAAGGGCATCAGCAATCTGCATGTGTCCTCCGATGTCATCATCGACGCCTCCATGCCCGCGCTGATCCGCGCAGGCGGCAAAGGCTGGGGCCCAGACGGGCAGGAATCAGACACCAATTGCGTCATTCCTGACAATTCCTATGCCCCAGTCTACGACGAGACCATCAAATTCTTTAAACAGAACGGCAAGTTGAACCCAGCTACCGCTGGCACGGTGCAAAACGTCGGCCTCATGGCTCAAAAAGCCGAAGAATACGGCTCACACCCGACAACCTTTGAAGTGCCAGAGGCCGGCACGGTCAAAATGATCCTGGCCGATGGAACCGTATTGCACGAACATACCGTCGAAGCCGGTGACATTTGGCGCTCGGCCTCAACCAAGAAAGCACCGATTGAAGATTGGGTAAACCTCGCAATTTCCCGGCAAAAAGCCGAGAATTGTAACGCGATTTTCTGGCTTGACGCCGACCGCGCCCATGATGCGGAATTGATTGCCTATGTCAAACCACTCTTGGACGCCAAGGGCGTGGCAGATAAGTTCGACATCATGACGCCACGCGACGCCACCAGGGCATCGCTTGAAATCATCACGAAGGGCAAAAACTCCATTGCCATCACCGGCAATGTTTTGCGCGATTACCTCACCGATCTGTTCCCAATCTTGGAATTGGCCACATCGGCAAAAATGCTATCGGTTGTAAAACTGATGAACGGTGGCGGTTTGTTTGAAACTGGCGCGGGCGGCTCTGCGCCCAAACACGTTCAACAGCTCAACGAGGAGAACCATCTACGTTGGGACAGCCTGGGCGAATTCTGCGCCTTAGGCGAAAGCTTGACCTTCCTGGCTGAAGCAAAAAACAACAGCAAAGCCCGTGTTTTGGGACAAGCCGTTGATGCGGCCACCCAGTCCATTTTGGACGAAAGCCGCTCGCCCTCCCGCAAGGTTGGTGAGCCTGACAACCGCAACAGCCATTATTGGTTCGCGCGCTACTGGGCCAATGCGCTTGCGACGCAAAACAGTGATGCAGAGCTCGCAGCCCATTTCGCGCCCATTGCAAAAGCTTTGACGGAGGGAGAGGAGGCCATTTTGGCGGAACTTGCAGCGGTTCAAGGTACGGCGGCGGATCTTGGCGGATATTATCGGACAGATGCCGATAAAACCGTTGCGGTGATGCGCCCTTCTGCCACGTTAAACGCCATCATCGACTAAACACGCAAAGACGACCGAGCGGGGCATGCATCCCGCTCGGCACAGCTTCAATTTTTCTCATCGCCTCCGGCGACCACAGCGGTCGGCTTTCGCATCATGCGGCACTTCTGCGAACAATATTGCACCTCATCCCATGTCTTCGCCCATTTTTTGCGCCATACATAGGGCCGCGCACAGGTTCGGCAGATCTTCGAGGGCAGATCAGATTTCTTTTGCATTTTCATTTGTAATGCGCCCGCCGGCTCCCAAAATCATGCACCCTTTTGCGCCAGGCCCGGTAGCTGCCAGCTTTCAAAGTCTTGCGCATCAACAGCTTCACCTCTGCCTCGCGCAGCCCATGTAGGTTTCGGATATCAGAAAAAGACACATGGTCAGACAGGGCCATTTCAATAACCTCGCTGATGTCTTTTTCACTCAAAATCTTCGATGGGGCGCCCACAGTGTTTTTGTCCTCGTGCTTCACTTGAACGGTTTTAACTAAGATGCATCCGTTGAAAGAAAAGCCCAAGCGCAAAAGACTTTGAGATTTCAACATTGAGCGAAGCCTATGAAACCACAAGGATTTTAAAGTATTCCATTGTATTCCTTTACTTTTTACGACTCATCTCTAGTTTAACGGTCAACGGAAGCAGAAAAAAGGGACCGCAATGACAGTTCAGAACGCGCACCGCCTCGACCATACCGAAATCGACCGCATCGCTGCGGTGATGAATGACCGCTTGAAACACCTGACCTTTAAGAGCCGGAATTTAGACAAAGCCTCAGCGATGAAACGTATCAATTCTGAGGTCTGCGAGATCAGTGTGCTTCTTGGCAAGCTTGACGCCCAGAAACAGGTCGGCGTGTAACCTCGCCCGATTTAGACACGCCCCCCGTGAGAGGACAGTACATGACAAAACCAAATGAAACCTTCACCCTGTCGGTCCGCGACTTGGAGATCATCGAAGACGCGCTTGGCGCAAAAGTGTCGCGCCGATCCCAGCGCATGATCGAAGCCGCAACGTCGCCGGACGCGTCTTTTCCTGACGAGATTAAGTCTGAGATCACCGAGTTGCGCGATTTGCTTGGACGTTTGTGGAACCAAAAAACCTTCTATCGCCCAACCGACCGTTTCGTTGGCGGCGGCTGAACGCGGCGACGCTTCGGCAGCACGGCCGACAGGCCCTAGGGCCAGTGATCGATCAACTCAGCGTCGCAAGATCGGACAAGATTGGGCACGTGGGGCGGTCATCGCCGGCGCAGGCTTCGATCAGATGCGATAGGGTGTTGCGCATGGCCTGCAATTCTTTGACCTTGGCATCGATGCGCGTCAAATGTTCCTGGGCAATTTGCTTCACATCGGCACTGGCGCGCGTGTCATTTTCATATAATTGCAGCAAGGCCCGGCAATCTTCGATAGAAAACCCCAAAGACCGCGCCCGGCCCAGAAATGCCAATTTATGCACATCGCTCTCGCGAAAGCTGCGATATCCATTGGCGCTGCGCTTGGGCTGAATAAAGCCAATTTCTTCATAGTAGCGAATGGTTTTGATCGGCAAGTCCGCCATTTTTGCCACTTCACCAATATTCATATCGCGACCCTCCGTCTTAGCAATCCCTCACCTGGCTGCGCGAACATAGCGCAAGCGCAGCGCATTGGCCAAAACAAAGATGGACGACAGCGCCATAGCCGCTGCTGCAAGGATGGGCGAAAGGAGCATGCCAAAGGCCGGATATAGCGCACCGGCTGCCACTGGGATCAACGCCACATTATAGCCAAAAGCCCAGAATAGATTTTGCTTAATATTGCGCAGGGTCAGCCGCGACATCTCAATCGCGTTGACCACACCCTAAAAGATCACCCGACATTAAGACGATATCAGCACTCTCAACCGCCACATCTGTACCCGTTCCCAACGCAATGCCAATGTCTGCCGCCGCCAGCGCCGGAGCATCATTGATGCCATCCCCCACGAACGCCAATTGGCGGGCCTTGGTTTTCAGCTCCGCCAAAACGCGGCTTTTGTCAGCAGGAAGCAATTCTGCATGAACCTGATCGATGCCCAAATCTGCCGCGATCTGCAACGCGGCGTCCCGGCGGTCACCGGTCAACATAACCACCGTGATCCCGGCCGCTTTGAGCTGCGCAATCGCCCCTTGCGTCGACGGCTTCAGAGCGTCGGACACACCCGCAAGCGCAATCACCTGCCCCGCGCGCGCCGCGAAAATCACTGATTTGCCCTGGCTGGCCAAAGCCTCCGCCGAGCCATGATATCCCTTCACATCAATCCCGCGCTCCCGCATGAAGCGCTCTGTGCCAAGGATCACCTCCTCACCGGCAACATGGGCCGATAGGCCGAGACCCGCATAGGTTTGCCCGTCCTGGATTGGGAGCAAATCAAGGCCCTCTTCAGCTGCGGCCATCACGATTGCCCGCGCGATGGGATGATCTGATCCCTGTTCCACACTGGCCATCACCTGCAAGGCCGCACGGCGCCCAAGGCCATCTGCCACATCGAGATCTGTCAACACAGGTTGGCCGCGGGTTAATGTGCCGGTTTTGTCAAAAGCGATCACGTCCACATCTGCCAAAAGCTGCAAAGCATCCCCTTTGCGAAACAAGACCCCCATTTCAGCCGCGCGGCCTGTGCCCACCATGATTGACGTCGGTGTTGCCAACCCCATGGCACAGGGGCAGGCGATGATCAGAACGCAAACCCCCGCCACAAGCGCATAGGGAAGCGCCGGTGCCGGTCCCCAGATCATCCAAACCGTGACGGTCACAAATGCCAAAATCAAAACCATCGGCACGAACCACAGGGTCAGACGATCGACCAAAGCCTTGATGGGCAATTTCGCGCCCTGTGCTTGCTCCACCAGCTGGATGATCTGCGAGAGCGTTGTGTCGTGACCCACGCGGCGCGCCTCATAGATCACATGTCCCATGCCGTTGACTGTGCCAGCGGTGAGTGCGGCCCCCGTGGACTTCTCCACCGGTCGCGGCTCGCCGGTAATCATGCTTTCATCTATATAGCTTGAGCCCTCATGCACCACACCATCCACCGCCACACGCTCACCGGGGCGCAGGCTCAAGACATCCCCAACAACAATCTCTTCAATGGGGCACTCCACAAATTCTCCCGCCCTGCGCACCTGCGCGGTTTTCACGCGCAGACCCAAAAGACTTTGAATGGCCTTTCCCGTGCGCCCTTTGGCGCGATTTTCGAGATCACGGCCAAAAAGGATCAAGACCACAATCAGGCTCGCAGGTTCATAATATACGCCCGAAACCCCTTCGGGCAAAACTTGCGGCAGAAAGGTGGCGATGAGTGAAAAAGCATAGGCCGCACCCGTGCCCAGTGCCACGAGGGAATTCATATCAGGCGCCCCGCGCCAAAGCGCTGGAAATCCGCGGCGATAAAAATCCAACCCAGGCCCAAAGAGCACAGCGGTTGCAAAGATGCATTGAATGATCCAATTGGCCTTTTGGCCGATCACATCGGCAATCAACCTCTCAAAGCCCGGAAGGATATGCCCACCCATACCGAGTATAATCACCGGTGCGGCCAGAAACACAGCCAGCCGGCTGCGCCGGCCATAGGCTTCGGCGAGCTGTTGTTTGCGCGCCTGCACTTGCCCATGGCTGTCCTCGGAATGCTCTTGCGCTGCATAGCCCGCCGCAGTGGAGGCCGCGATAAAATCGGCGCGACTGGCCAGATCTGGCGTATAGGTCACCTGTACCGTCTCGGTGGCAAGGTTCACATCTACCGCCAAAACGCCGGGCAATTGCCACAAGGCTTTATCCACCCGCCCGGCGCAGGACGCGCAGCTCATGTTACTCACAGACATCACTAATGTATCAGGCGCGCGCATAAATCTCTCCTAGCTTCGCCCCTCCTAAAGCCTCCACCCGCTGGAGGGTCAAGCGAAACCTACACGCCGTTTAGCAAAAACAGATATGCGCTATTGCGCGGTCCATCCTCCGTCAATGGGAATGCTTGTACCTGTAACATTATGGGCAATCGGAGCGCAGAGCCAAACCGCCAAGGCACCAATCTCCGAAGGATCTGCGGTGCGCGCGGACGGTTGCTTTTCGGCCACCAATTCCGCCTTTCCTGCGGCCCGGTCACCACCATATTTCTCAGCCCGCGCCATGATCTGCGGTTCAATCAAGGGGGTATCGGTCCAGCCGGGGCAAATACAATTCACCGTCACCCCGCCAGTCTCAGCACTGCCCACAGCCGCATATTCCAATGCGGCCACTTTCGACAGGCCAACCAAGCCAAATTTCGCAGCCACATAGGGCGCTTTTTCTTTGGAGGCCACCAAACCATGTACGGATGCAATATTTATCACCCTGCCATAACCACGCCGCGCCATATTCGGCAAAGCCTGCCGCATCGTATGCAGGGCACCTGAGAGGTTGACCGCAATAATCGCGTCCCAGGTCTCGCGGGTCAAATCTTCTAAGCTAACAGTGCGTTGAATACCTGCGTTATTGACCAATATATCCAAGGGGCCCCAATCCTCAACATCGGAGACCAAGGTTTCGATGGCATCGGGATCGCGCATATCCCCCTCAAAGAAGCGCACGTCACCTGCGCCAGCCGCGCGGATGATCCGGCTGGCCTCGGCAATCTGATCGGCATCCGCAAGCCCATGAAGCGCAATCCGCGCGCCTTGCTGGGCCAAAGCCGTCGCTATGGCCAGCCCAATGCCCTGAACAGAGCCTGTGACCAGCGCAACCCGTCCTGTAAGATCGTTATTCATCACCTTCTCCATTTTCCAATATAGTCCGAAGTTTTGTTTTCAAGATTTTTCCGTAATTGTTCTTGGGCAGCTCTGCCACAAACCGGTAGTCCTTGGGCCGCTTGAACCTTGCGATCTGCGCAATGCAATGCGCATCAAGCTCTGCGCGGGTCACCGCTTGCCCAGCCACCGGCACAACGAAGGCCACCACCACCTCGCCCCAATCGGCCTCCGGGCGTCCAACCACGGCCACCTCTGCCACATGTTCATGCTCCAGCAAGACCTCTTCGACCTCACGCGGATAAATATTCGAGCCACCAGAGATGATCATATCTTTCGAGCGATCATGCAGGGTGACAAATCCATCCGCATCCATCGCCCCCATGTCGCCGGTCCAAAGCCAACCCTCCCGGATCGTCTTGGCGGTGGCCTGCGGGTTTTGCCAATACCCGCGCATTACGATGCTGCCAGACACCAAAATTTCGCCAATTTCCCCAAAGGGCAGCGTTGCGCCCGCCGCATCAGCGATACGCACCAAAACCGGGCTCTGTGCCACGCCCACCGACCCCAAGCGCGCCTTCCAATTGTCATGGCTCCGGTCACTGACAAATTCACGGCGCAGGGCGGTGATGCCCATGGGACACTCCCCTTGGCCATAGACTTGCACAAATTTATCGCCCAAGACTTCGACCGCCTCCATAATATCGGCCATATACATAGGACCGCCGGCGTAGGTGATGGTCTTGATCCCCTCGCCTAGGCTGCCAGAGGCACGGGCCTGCGCCACCAAACGCTTGACCATAGTGGGGGCCGCAAACATCGAGATGTGACCAATGCGCGGGGCCAATTGCAAAATTTCCTCGGCGTCAAAGCCTTGGCTTTCAGGCACCACATGCCGCGCGCCTTTGATAACATGCATGAAATTATAAATCCCAGCCCCATGCGACATCGGCGCGGCGTATAGGATGGCATCCTGTGCGTGCACCTCATCGACGTCACTGAAGTAAGCAAGAGACATCGCGGTGATATTGCCAGCGGTGATCATCACACCCTTGGGCCGTCCCGTTGTGCCCGACGTATAAAACAGCCAAAGCAGCTCATCAGCGCCAATCACCTCTGGCGCAGGCTGCGGGGTTTGCTGGCGCAGCTGGGCAAATCTGCGGCCCTGCACATCAAGCAGGTTTTTGAGGCAAGCAGGTGCGACCTCTTGCAACCCGGCCCCAGTATTTCTGGTGACAAAAACCAGCTCCGCCTGCGCATCTGCGATAATCCAAGCGGCTTCCTTGGCGTGTAATTTTGCATTGATGGGTACAGCCACAGCGCCGATGAACCAAATCGCATAGAGCGCTTCGAGATATTCGGTGCAATTGCTCATGAACACCGCAACCCTATCGCACTTGCTGATCCCATATTGCGCCCGCAACCCGCCGGCTAAGGCAGCCACCCGATGCAAAAATTCCGCATAATCGGCCTCAAGCCGCGCGCCTTTGAACAAGGCCGGGGCCTGTGGCGTCAGCAGGGCCGTACGGACAAGCCATTGCGCAGGGTTCATGGGTAGAACTCCTGGACAAATATCACCTTTGGAAAATCTTGCATCTTACACCTCCGATGCATGAGCGCCGAAACTGGCCATCAGACCGCGCAGCTCGGCCAAGCCGCGCATACGCCCAATCAGCGGATAGCCCGGCGTGCTATGCCCGCCAAGATCACTGAGCAACTCTTGGCCATGATCCGGTCGCATTGGAATTTGCCAATCCGCACGCCCCTCGACACGGCGGCGTGTTTGTTCGGCCATCAAGGCCCGCACGGTACCCACCATATCCGTATCACCCTCAAGATGGGGTGCCTCAAAGAAATCTGGCCGCGCAGCATCTGATCCGGCGATGCGTTTGGTATTGCGCAAATGGGCGAAATGGATACGCGGCCCATGGGTTTTGACAAAGGCGGGCCCATCAAAATCTTCCGCAACCCCCAAGGATCCAGTGCACAGCGTTGCACCATTGGCAGGCAGATCCACCGCGTTTAAGACCAAGCTGTAATCGGCACAAGAGGACATCACCCGCGGCAGGCCCAACAGAGAAAACGGCGGGTCGTCCGGGTGACAACACAGGCGCAGACCCAGCGCCTCGGCGCAGGGGGCAACTTCAGACAGAAAATCGATCAAATGAGATCTAAGCTGCGCCCGTGTGATGCCCTTGTAGCTGTCCAATAACGCGCGCACATCGCCCAAGCTCCAGCTGTCATTGGCGCCCGGCAACCCCGCGATAATATTGCGCTGAAGCTGTTTTTTCCCGTGATCAGAAAGGGCATTAAAGCGCTCAGCAGCCGCAGCGCGCTGGGCCTCACTATAGCTTTCAACTCCCTCTTCACGCTGAAGAATATGCAAGTCGAAGACGGCAAAATCGATCAATTCAAATCGCATCGCGGCGCCACCATGGGGTTGCTTGGCGCGCAGATCGGTCCGGGTCCAATCTAAGATTGGCATGAAATTATAGCAAATGGTTGTGATATTTGCCGCCGCGAGCGCTTCAAGGCTGGCCTTATAGGCCGTGATATGCGCCCGCATCTGGGGCCCTTGCGTTTTAATGGCTTCAGAGACCGGCAGGCTCTCCACGACATCCCATTCATAGCCCGCAGTCCGCAAAATCGCTTGCCGCTCGGAAATCTGAGCCGCGCTCCAGACCGTTCCCGGCGGCCTCTCATGCAGCGCGGTGACAATCCCTTCAACGCCCACTTGATGCAGTTCATCCAAGGGAATTTGA
>JGI20153J14295_10003348_pt1 | contig 10761 bp, 6 predicted proteins | sample COG_03_FD_14295 | JGI IMG/M metagenome (IMG submission 14295) | reverse complement strand
GACGGCACAGTCCAAGCTCTAGATTCAAAAACCGGCAACGTTTTGTGGGAGCATAAACCGGGCGCGGATCAAAATGATGGACGAAGCCAAGCGGCTATAATGGAGGTTGTGGAACAGCACAATGATGAGGGTAAAAACGGGCTGGACATTTACGATTCAGTCGTAGCATTGTCAAACAATTACAACGTAACCGAAATGCCAATGCTTGAACAGAACTTGTTGTCCCAGAATCTGAACCAAGTGCTATACGAAGAATTAGGTGTAAACGCGTTCAACAGCTTTATTGACTGGTTTGAAGGTTCGGATGAAGACCAAGCTAGCTTTGGTCCATTTGACTATAATAAGTTTTCCTCATTAAACCCAATGGAAAAAGTTACAACGCGCTTTGCTTTATCAGCCGATGGGACAATCACCATGTACGATCAGTATGGCGTACCCCACGGTGACAGGGATTACAAGCTTACAGATATAGGCGACAACGCTGTGCAAAAAGCCCTTTCAAAAATCCTTAAAACGCCTACCCAAGTGGAGGAAAACCTAATACCAAGGCGATTAGAAGCGATGCAAGCAGAGTTGGCACAGCGACAAGCTGCTCTGGGGGATAACTAAGAATGGCTACTAACTTTGATCCGAAGAACATGTCTACAGAGGAGTTACAAACTCTTAGTCAACAATTACGCGGTAATTTAGAGGAATCAAGGAAAAAAGAACGTAAAGGTATAGAGGATCTAAAAGGCAGGATAGCCTCGTTAAAAGTCGATCAAAAGAACGGCAATACTATTACGCCTACTGGCTTATCGGCCAGTGAGGCGGGGCGGGCAGCAGGTTGGAAAGGACTACAGTCCTCGTACCTTACATTTAGAGCCGCAGGCAACTATCTCGTTGGTGATAACGAAGAGGGTGCCGAACTCATGGAAAGAGCCGCAGTCAAAGACAGCCAGGCTTCACGAATAAGTCAGCATCTTGTCAAGTTTGAAGATTTTGTTGGCGACGTATCTAATTCATACAAAGGTGTTGATGGGAACAAGAACGCGGTGGATTTGCTCAGCGATTTTGGGGAACTCGTCACATACACTGCTAACCAAGCCATACCCTCAGCAGTCGATTCACTTGCGTGGACAGTAGCTGGTTTTGTAACAGGCGGGATGTCAACTGGTGGCGTTGGCGCGGTGCCCGGTGCCGTCGGGAGCCTTGTTGCCAAAGGCCAAGTCAAACGTGCTGTAACAAAAGCGATCAAAGATTATTCTAAAGGCCTCGCAACCCCTGATCAAATTAAGATTGCGCAAGATGCAATAAAGAGAACGGCAGCAGGACAAGCAACAAAAAAATTCGGCGTAAAAGGAGCAAAAACGGGAGGTAAAATAGGTGCCCTCGGTTCAGGTTACGTGCAAGGCGCGGCGTCTTCATTCAGCGAATCGATGGAATCTGATATAGAGAAGGAGGATGCAGCCCAGCTAGCGTTTGCTATGGGCGTGCCTTTTGCTGTAATGGACGTTCTGCCAGAACTCGCGTTCTACAAATCAATAAAAGGTTTGGTCGGTGGCAATCACATAAAGAAAGGCAAGTATCTACGCAATTTAACAGGCGGTGTGCTCAAAGCTGGCGGCGTTCAGGGTCTAAAAGAATTAGGAGCAGAAACAGGTCAAACAGGTTTGATGATCGCTCAGCGATTTATCCAAGACCCTAACTACGATATCAAAAGTGCAACGATGCGAATGTCCGAAGCAGCATTTGCAGGTTTCGTTGCAGGTAAGTCGTTGGCATCATCGGGCAAACTTGCTGGAAACGTTCTGGGCCAAATCAACAGTACTGCTGATGAAACCGCACGGATTCTATCTGAACGGCGTGATCAAAAAAACCCAACGGAAAAAGAAGTAACCCCAGAGGAACAACAGTTACTAAGTGGACCTCAACCTAGACAAGGCCGAACGTTTGTTCCAGGCGATGAAACAAGATCAGCTGGCATGGCCACAATGGGCGGCGAAAATTTATCTGTACTAGAACAGGCAAAACGCAAGGCTCAATTTAGCCCCGCTAACATATCTCAAACACCACTGGCCGATCTCTTAGCAGTAATGCCAACAGATGAGAATGGTAATCCTAGTGCTGTTGACCCAGAAGGAAACCCGGAAGCTGCAGCTGCGGTACAAGAGTTAAACAGGCGTGCTGACGAAATGGGCGCAAATAAGTTTATGGTTCTAATGCGCCAAGCTCAAAAGAAGGCTGCGGGTAAGCAAGAAACAGAAAGCGATGGTAAGACAGAGATCGAACGTGAGATATTCAACGACACACTCGAGCAGGCGAGTACTCTACCCGAAGCAGGCGCTACTGAGCAGCGGACTCTGCAAGGAGAATTGGAAGAGCAGCCTCAAGGTTATCAAGAACGTCTTATCGGCAAGAATCAAAAAGGCGATGGGTATAAGCTCAACAGTAAAGCTGTCAAAGGCAAAATGGCAAAACTGCAAGAAGAAAACCCTGGCAGGCAATACAGAATTGTACAAAAAGACGGCATGTCATTTGTTGAAGAGGTCGTAGAGAGCAGCTTCGACGTCAGCGAGATTGTAGATGAAGGCTTAAAGAAAGCAGTTAAAGGTATGCTAGCTGAAGGTGCAGACCGCACTTTACCAGCAACAGATCCGCAAGGTAACGAAACTACTTTAGCCCCAATAGAATTGACAAAAGCTGGTGAGCGCGCCAACAATAAGGATAAGGCTAACGCGTCTAACATGACATATCCACAGCTGCTTATGTCAGGTTTTTTACGAATGAACCAGGAGCTCGCTGGACGGGGGTTCAAAATTGACCTTAACAGCCTGCCTCGAGAAACAGTTCTTGCAAAAGCTAATGGTAAAACGTACACATGGGGTGACCTCCAAGACGCGTGGGCTGAACGAAAAGATACAAAGGAAGGGTCAGCGTTTGATGGCGAAGCGGGGAGAGAGTCTAGAACTATAAAACTGGAAGAGCGGATTGAGAAACTAAAATCAGCTAAAGACAGCGCCAAAACACAACAGTTACTTCTAGATGCAGAAAACGAGTTGGCTGAGTTAAATGAAATCAACGACGATAAATTAGATGCAAGTTTAGAAACTGACACTACGATCATGAGCGAAAATCAGGCGCGCTCAGACGAAAACAAAAAACGGATGTTCGATGAAGACGGTAATGCGATAAACCCTTCTTCAAAAAAAGGAACAAAACCAAAAGTAACAAAAAAACGGACTTCCGAAAACGGCACAAAGGCAAGGGGCGATGACCCTATAAACGGCACAACGGCATGGGGTGATGTCCCTACAATGTTTATGGAATATGTTGATGCAATTAGAAAAATATTATCCATTGAAGGTAAGATTAACATTGTTTACCGCAGTGATCTTGCATCAACCGGCATGCCTTCAGAAGTTATAAAGCTCGCTGATAATGTGTTCAGGCGGGGGGCGAAGGCTGCGGTAGTGCAGCACAAAGGCCAAAGATACATTGTGCTGAAAAAGCTTAAGGTGGATAACGCTTACAGGCAGGCAGAACAACTATTTATACTTGGCCATGAAATGGGCCACATCGTAATGTGGGACATGTGGACATCTCTTCCTCAAGCGCAAAAAGATAGGTTGCAAAAGCAATTCGACAAAGAGCGTTTAACTAAGAGCGCAGGTGCGTACACCTACACAGATGATAGCGCAGGTTTCGAGGAGTGGTTTGCTGACCAAGTCAGTGCATGGGCTAAGAAACAAACGACCAAACCCTCTGACTTTTCTGAGTCATTCTTTAAGAAGGTAGCAAAACAGGTCCAGCAAATTTTCAATCGTTCTAGGCAGTTCGTAAGGACGCAGTTAGAACAAGGTTTGTCTGACAAAGCCCGCGAACAATTGCGCGATACAAAAGAACGTGGAACGTTAAACGAAACCTTTGAACAGTTCTTAGATGAAGTTGCCGGCAAAAAACCTGATGGGTCTGTCAATTTTGTTTTGGTGGGTGGCGCAGAGTTTGTCACTAGTAGCAAAAATAAAGCGGCCCCTCGCTCCCAAAAACGAGCGGCATATGCAAAAAGCTCCAACCTTAAAAAGAAGAAGGCCCCAGACTTTAAGCAGTTCTCCGAAGATCCAATTGCAATGGCTATTGCCGACATAATTGATTCTAGGGCAGTTGCTAAACTGACAGAACTATTAAGTCAGATGTGGGGGAGTGATACAGTGTCGCAGATGTTGAAATTAACATTGTCTGCTGACCAGTATGCACGCACGCGTCTAGGCAAAAATGGCCCCGCATTCGCCAATCTTTTCTACAAACGTAGCCAAGAAGCTGGAAAGGACGGGGATATGCTGAACAGACGTAACCACTCTATGGACAAGTGGAACGCGCAGTACAGCGAAATAATTGGGGAAGATGAGGCGCTTTCGTCTAAAGTTCTTGAAGAGATGCAGCGTGGTGTCCCAATCCAAGACTCTGCAGATCCGAAAATGCGTCAGCAACTCGCGAGTTTTTTTGAGAGGTTCCACAAAGACTACCTCCAAAAGCGCTTGCCGAAAATTGGATTTATACAGAACTATTTCCCTATTGTTTACAACACCAGGGCAATGGCCGAAAACCCAGTTGCGATGCTTGCTGAACTTGAAAAAGCGGGACTATCGAAACGTGAAGCGAAGATAGTTTTCAAAAAAATGATGCAAAACGAAGGCGCGTTTGTTGACGAGATGCCGATACCGAACGCTCAGGTAGTGGGCGCTAAGTTTGATTCTAGGCTACAGCGTAAGCTAAAAAACATGGACATGAAGGCGATGCAGGAATTAGGTTTTTATCAACCTCCAGCAGTTGCGATTCAAGCTTACCTAAAGCAAGCCACTAAACACGCTGAGTATGCATTAGTTGAGGCAGAAGCCGCAGCGTTAATAGAACAAATGAACCCAAAACAACAAGCTCAGGCGCGTAACATAGTGCTGAGCTACATGGGCCAATTAGGGGCTGATATTAACCCTAAATGGAATAAGTTCCAGTCATACGTTGCCGCACTTCAGTTTGCAACAACATTACTCTTTGCTACAGTGGCGTCACTCACTGACGCAGGCAATCCAATCGTTCGATCAAAAGATATGGACGGTTTTAAGAGCGCAATGAAAACGTGGCGTGGTTATATCAGTAAGCAATCAAGGGAAGAACAAGAAGCCTTTGCTGAACGCATCGGTGCAGCCGGAAGAGCGGCAATTCAAGAAGCCTTGGCTCAATCCTACGGCTCTGAATATATGGATGCCGGCGCACGTAAGTGGTCGGATAAATACTTTACAGCCATCGGTCTTGAGAGCTGGACACGTATGACCCGAGTTATTTCGGCAAACATGGCGCAAGATTTTATTACCAAGCATGCTGATGCAGCAATGAAGGGTAATGCCCGAAGCCTGCGCTATTTAAAAGAACTAGGCCTGACTCCAGAAGAGGTTTTTAAAGCCTACGATAACCCTGGCGCTAAAACCACAGGTGAAATCCTAGACTTAACAAAGCCTGAGGGCCAAAAGGTCCAAGACGCTATATTAAGTTTCGTCGATGAAGCTATTATTCGTCCTAACGCAGCGCATAGGCCCGTTTGGGCAAGCGACCCTCATTACATGTTGATTTGGCAGTTAAAGAGTTTCTTCTATTCGTTCGGACAAGTTGTCGTAGGCGGTGTTGTTCGCGAAGCGAAGGCGCGATACAAAGAAGGCGACAAAGTCGGCGCTATGATGTCAGCTGGTTTGTTGTTTGGAGCATTGATGCCCTTAGCGGCACTGGCGCTGCAGGTTCGACAAGTAATCAAAGGCGTTGTTGGAAAAGAAGTCGGTGAAGAAGACGAAGGAATTCTGGCATTCCTGTTTGATTTAATAGATCGGGCAGGGATCTTAGGACCGTTGTCTATTATCAAAGCTATGTACGAGGCGCCTAATTACGGGCGAAGCTCAGTAGCGGCTGCATTAGGCCCAACTGCGGGAACCCTTGAAACGTTTTTCGATGGCGACACGCAGGGATTGATTAAAAGGCTAACGCCCGTCTACTCACAGTTATAAGCACGGCTTATAAAATAGTGATATAATATCTTGGCATGCCGATGCTGAGAATAACCCTTACTTGAGGTCAAAATGGCTTACTACGATACACAGTTTCTCGTCAAGGGAGACACCCTGCCGCAATTGAATCTAATTATCCGAGATTCTAATACCGCTGCGTCGGGCGCAACACTAGACGATTCTGACTCAAGTACCTGGGCTCCGATCGATTTGTCGGGTGCAACAGTGCGCTTAAAATTCAAGGCATTAGGCTCAACGGCGGTTAAGGAAAACTTAATCTTCAGCGTTCGTAACCCAGTAGAGGGCGACGTGTTTTTGGCATGGCCTGCTGCGGCGCTCGATACAGCGGGTACGTTCACTGGTGAAATTGAAGTAACTTACGCAGACGGCGGCATTCAAACGGTCTATGACCAGCTTAAATTTAAAGTGCGTGAGGATTATTAATGTCCTTACGCTTCTCGCTATCCACTAAGAGACTTAAACTTAGTGACGTAGAAACTGTTTCATCCGTTACGGTCCCCAGCGTCAGTGTCTCTATGAGCCATATCGCTGCGGCAACTGCAGTAATGGCACGAATGGTGGCGAGTGGCATCTGGTTTAATGCCAACCCGAAAGACAAAGCGGTGACTGAAACGGTAGGCTTGGTTGACCAACTTGCGGCGCATCTAGCCAAAATTGAAACTGATGTGGCTGACTTATCCGATGTAGCGACGATTGCCGTAAGTGCCGGGTTTATTGATGCAGCTAGCTTGTTGGATTCCGCTGCTATGAGTGTCGGGCTTAGTGTCGTCGATTCAGTTGCATTGACTGAATCACTTGCCTTTTTTATTCAGTCAGCATTACAAGACCTGGTAACCCTTCAAGACCATCATACCTTTGCACTATTAAGCTCTGCAGCTGATTCAACAGCTGTAGTTGACCAAGCACATTCGATGTTTGGAAAACAGTTAACTGACACCACATCCGTTTTAGATAACCTGGAACGTGCGGGGCAATTCCAACGTGCGTTCGCAGATATCGTTAGCATCGATGACTTCTCACAAGTGGACAAGCAGTGGAGTGGTACGAAGCAAAACGTCGCCTTTACATCTGACCTAAGCCTATTTGGACTTTCAAAAGCTGCACTGGACTCAGCCCTTATTGGTGACGCGTATTCGTATGCAGCCAGTAAAGGACTTACCGATTCCGTCGGCTCAGTGGATGTAATAAGCATTCAATTGAACAGCGTTTATACGCCCGTATTTAACGGGTTTACTTTTAATTCCAGTACCTTCGGGTAGGAGAAGATTTATGATTAATGATCAGTTGCAAATGACAGGTGCTTTAACTGTCGAGAAAAATGGTCAAGTTGTGCATGAAATACCCAACTTGGTCGTTACAGCCGGTAAAGCGCTTGTAGCTGCAAGACTTGCGGGGGGCGGTTCAAACGTCACTCATATGGCAGTCGGTACAAGTACTACAGCGGCAGCAGCAGGCCAAACAACGTTGGCCAGCGAACTAGATCGTAATGGCTTAACTAACCCTGGTGGCACACCGTCATTAAACACAGTTCAGTACGCGTGTACTTGGGACGCAGGCGATGGCACGGGTGCATTAACTGAAGCTGGTTTATTTACGGCATCGAGTGGCGGCACAATGCTGGCGCGCACTGTCTTTTCCGTCGTGAACAAAGGCGCCAACGACTCGATCACGATTACTTGGACAATAACTATCTCATAAGCGAGTAGCCTCAAATGACTGTAAGATTCAGTAATGATGCAAAAACGACCCTGACCACTGGAATCAATGCGACTGCGACCTCCCTGAGTGTCGCCAGCGCAGCGACTTTCCCTAGTTTAAGTGGTGCCGAGTACACCTACATCACTCTTTCAAACGTACTTGATACGCAGAAAGAAATTGTGAAGTGTACTGCAATTAATGGTTCTACGTTTACAGTCACGCGGGGCGCTGAGTCTACAACAGCTCAGTCATTCAATGCGGGGGATCACGTTCAGATTCGCATAACTGCGGGGTTGTTCAGTGATGTGCTCGACGAAAAAGTAGACGACGGTCAGGTACTCACTAACGTACCTGCAGGCGCTGTATTTACAGACACCGTGTACAGTCACCCAGCAGGTGACGGTAACCAACACGTACCTGCTACAAGTACCACCAACGAAGGTAAATTACTGACCGCCGGATCTACAGCGGGTTCCGCTAGTTGGCAGCCTGCGCCTGTGTCTCTGCCTGCACAAGCAGGTAATGCAGGTAGTAGATTAACAACTGATGGCACAGTTGCATCGTGGGTCGCAACTGTTGGTGGGACTACACAGTCAGTGACAGCTACAGCAAACCAGACAACCTTCAGTGCTGCATATAGCGTGGGTTATGTCGCTGTATACCTAAACGGTATTTTATTAGACGCTACGGATTACACAGCAAGTAACGGAACTTCTATCGTACTAGGCTCAGGAGCCACTGTTGGTGACACAGTGTTTATCCAGTCATTTGGTACGTTTGAGTTGGCGGATCATTACAATAAGGCAGACGCTGATGCTAGGTATGTACAGGCAGATGGTTCAAACCTAACGGGCGGTAATTCCGTTGTTGTAGGGACTACCTTACCTAGTCCTGCCTCAACTGTTGGTTCCCTGTTTTATACTTCTGGCGATGATAGGTTCTATATTAGTGATGGCACTGCGTGGTCTTTAGTTGGTAACCAAGGCCCAGAAGTTACAGGTGGCACAGTGGTTATCCCTAGTGTAGTTGAGTTAAGTGGATACTATTCATATGACTTAGGTATTGATTTTACGGATGATGTGAACCCTGATTCTAATTTAACGTACACCTTACAATCAGGAACACTTCCAACGGGGTGCGTTATAGTTAGTGGCACTACCCAACACTTGGGAGGCACAATACCCGCAGTATCAAGTAATATACTTTTTAGCTTCCAAATTAAAGCAACAGATCGCTCTGGCGCATACAGTACGCAGAATTATCAACAGTTAGTTACTAATGAAGTACCTATTACGACTGGTGGTAGTTACCAGATCTCAAATATTCAACTAGGTCAATTTGGATCTTACAATGTGAACTCAAACTTTACCTATAGTGCAGGTTCAATATTCTCAGCATACAGTCTATCTACGGGCGCGTTGCCCACAGGTACTTCTTTAAATACCGCAACAGGGGTTATAAGCGGCACAGTAAGCCAGGAGGGTACTTATATTTTCAATATCATGGCTACTGCGGTTGATGGAGGTACATCGGAGCAGACCTACAACTGGGATGTCTTAAATGCAGATGATTTCGGTGATAACCAACCAGCATGGCTGCCAAGGAAGGGAGACGCAACTGTTGTGCCTTACTCCATACCAGGCAATGGCATTGGCACTGCCTCATATAACGATGCCATTGCAGTGGAAGCAGGCGAAGACCCTTATGCGGGTACTTTTACTTGGAATGGTTTTACTGTGAATGCTTATGGTAGTGGCAGGTTATCTGCGTATCACTCCACTGGATTTCATAGAGACATGACTTTTAATAATATTGATAATTTCAACAGTAATAAAAATCAAGCTAGTTTATGGAGAGCGTTGAAGTTAATCGCCCCTGCTGGTAATAAACGCATATATATAGAAATGCACCATTGGCCAAACGATGTGGCCGGAGGCTCCCAGGGGTTAGGTGAACTATTCTACAACACTAAATTTGGTGACGGTCAGTGGTCAGATAACTTATTTCAGTATTTCTCGGCTGATGTACAAATACCAATGATTCAAAAGGGCAGTAGTATTTATGACTTCCATTCTAGTACGCACGGATTTGAAACAGTAGTTAGTGTGACAGCTCCTGATGCTTGGGTAGCTGTCGGAGATGGTGCCCAAACTTATAGGTGGAATCGGTTTTATTTTGGTGCTTCAGGCTCAGCTAATACAGGTCAAACAAGTTGGGGTTCGCCGACACCCCGTGCGATGCTTTATCCCGAAACCTCAGGTAATAGCGACCACTACGGTACTGTTGAAAGATTAAGGTCACCTGTGCTCTCGTTCAGTGAGGGGGAGGTTGTGCATATACCTTTCGCCTTAAATAATGGCGGATGCGCTTTACTATACGCATATATAGCGTAGGAGGTAACTATGAAGTACAGAAATAACGAAACGGGTGAGATAGTAAGGGATGTCCTAATACCAAGTACAGCTATACAAAGGTTAATTGTAGAGGGTTTTTTAATACCAAGCTCATCTTTACGTGAGTCAGTTACATCTGGCTTGATAGCGGCTCTAGGCTACACAGAAGTTGCCACTGCAGCTCAGCCTAAGGACATCAACAATAGGGTTGTCTCTGAGGGAGATGTTGTGGAAATTGATGGGGTGTATACACAAACTTGGGACATTGATGATTCTGGTGTAGACCTCTTCAGGGATCTTGAGGATAACTGTACTAAAATGCTAGATGCTTCCGCTTACACTCTAGAACCTGATAGTGGGCTTTCAGTAACAGACAAAAATGCTTGGGCAACATACAGACAAGAACTCAGGGATTTACCTGCAACTTATGCAAGTAACCCTGAAGACGTTGTGTGGCCTGTAGCTCCTGTACTAGCAGTACAGCAGCCTAATGACTAACGCAAAAGACACCACATCCCCACAGAAGCGCAAGGATATTTTAAAATGAGTAAATCAAGAAATATAGCAGACCTATTGGATAGCAATGGAGACGTTAAATCGTCCAGCTTAGATAATGT
>JGI20153J14295_10003347_pt1 | contig 10766 bp, 10 predicted proteins | sample COG_03_FD_14295 | JGI IMG/M metagenome (IMG submission 14295) | reverse complement strand
AGGTAATAGATAGTAGTTTTAATATCTTTTTTTTATTTCTCTAACAATATCTTCAAGTCCGTTTAATTGAAGTTCGTAAACAAGTTCAAGTTGTTTTCCTAGTTTACCAGATGGAAATCCCTTGTTTTTGTACCAAACTATATAATGTTCAGGTAAATCAATTAAATATCTACCCATGTATTTACCAAATGGCATTTTCATTTTTGATAAATCTATTAGAAACTGTTTATCTTGAAACATAAAGTTTATTAATAATTGAGTAATTTATTTAACTCAATTTCAAATCTATCATATGGTAAGTATTGATCTTCTAAACTTTTTTCAAAAGGAATAGGTGTGTCTAAACTAGCCACTCTAATAACTGGCGCATCTAAATATTCAAAGCAATTTTCCATTATAATTGATGATATCTCTGAAGCTAAACCTCCAAACATAGAATCCTCTTGTAATATTATGGCCTTTCCAGTCTTTTTAACAGAATTAATAATTGCATCTTTATCAAGTGGACATAAAGACCTCAAATCAATTAAATCAAAAGTATGTGTGTCAATCTTTTTTATTATTTCCAGTGCTTTATGTACTGGTGCACCATAAGTAATTATGGTTAAATCATTTCCATGAGTTAGATGACAAGCCTTACCAAGTGGCAGGTTGTAATAACCTTCTGGAACATCTTGNCGAACACTTCTATACAAAGCTTTATGTTCAAAAAATAAAACTGGATTTGGATCCTCGATTGAAGAGATTAACAAACCTTTTGCATCGGCTGGGAATGCAGGGTATACAACTTTAAGTCCAGGTGTTTTAGTGAACCAAGCTTCATTAGTTTGAGAATGAAAAGGTCCAGCCCCTACTCCTGCTCCACAAGGCATTCTTAATACAACATCCGCATTTTGCCCCCATCTGTAATAAGATTTAGCTAAATAATTAACTACAGGATTAAAACCGGATGTTATAAAATCTCCAAATTGTAACTCTACAATAGATTTTGTGTCACAAATAGATAATCCCATTGCAATTTCAATTATAGAAGATTCGCATATAGGAGTATTTCTTACTCTATCTTTACCGTATTTTTCAACAAAACCTTCTGTGATTTTAAAAACTCCTCCGTACTCTGCAATATCCTGACCCATTATAACTAGTGAGTTATTCTTTTTCATTGCTTCATCTAATCCTTCTGAAATAGCATCAACTAATCTAATATGCTTTGTTTTAATTGAAGCAGGAGAATCAATAAAATCGAACTTTTTAAAAACATCGGAAAGTTGCAATTCAATACTTGTTTCAGGAAAAGGTTCTTTATACGCTAACTCTAAATTTTCATTAATCTCAAGATTTAAAGAGTCTTTAATTGTTTGAATATCCTCAATATTAATTATATCGTTATTGGTTAAATAATCTTCAAAGTTGGAAATAGGATCTTTTTTAGCCCATGTATCAATAAGTGCTTTAGGTACATATTTAACTCCACTAGCTTCTTCGTGACCTCTTATTCTAAATGTTTTAAACTCTATAAGAACTGGCCTTGGTTTTTTTCTTATATCATTCGCTATCTTTCCTATTTTACGATAAACTTCAATAATATTATTTCCATCTATAATATGAGATTCCATACCATAACCCAATCCTTTATCTGCTAAGTTTTCACAATTGTATTGTTCTTTTGTGGAAGTAGATAATCCGTATCCATTATTTTCAATACAAAAAAGTACTGGTAGATTCCATACTGAAGCTACGTTTAAAGCTTCGTGAAAATCTCCTTCACTAGTTCCACCATCACCAGTAAAAACAGCAGTAACTTTTTTAGTTTTATTAATCAATTGATGTAATGCAATTCCATCTGCAACACCCATTTGAGGTCCTAAGTGAGAAATCATACCAACGATGTGAAAATCTTTTGTTCCAAAATGAAAAGAGCGATCCCTTCCTTTTGTAAAACCAGATGCTTTTCCTTGCCATTGGCTAAATAATTTAGATAAAGGGATATTTCTAGATGTAAAAACACCTAAATTTCTATGCATAGGTAAAATATACTCTTCTTCATTTAGTGCATGTGTAAGACCAATAGAAATAGCTTCTTGACCTATACCTGAAAACCATTTTGAAATTTTTCCTTGCCTTAGAAGTATTAACATTTTCTCTTCAATAAGTCTAGACTTCATCATAGCGGTGTATAATTCAACTAGTTTTAGAGTTTTAATGTCTGCAATTTCAAACAACATAAAAAATATTTTTTTTTAAAAATATAAAATATTAAATTCTAATAAGCCTAAATACTAATTAAGTTTATTAACTTTATTAACTATTAAATAAATAATCATAACTTTAATTTACCCGTATGGAAACAAATAAAATTCCCAGTGTAAATCTCGCTGATTTCTTGTCTTCAGATATTAATAAAAAAAATAATTTTGTTGAATCAATTGGTAGAGCATTTGAAGAGATTGGTTTTGTGGCTCTTGATGGACATTTCTTAGATTCTGATTTTAATGAAAAGCTATATAAAGAAATAAGATCTTTCTTCGATTTACCACAAGAAATAAAAAATAAATACGAAATTCCTGGTATTTCTGGTCAAAGGGGCTATGTGTCATTCGGCAAAGAATCCGCTAAAGGTAGTAAACATGGTGATTTAAAAGAATTTTGGCACTTTGGTCAGTATGTAGAAAATGATGATAAACTCTTAAAAGAGTATCCTTCAAACGTTGAAGTTTTAGAAAATGAACAATTTAATATTGTTGGGAAACAAACCTACAGGTTATTAGAAAAAACCTCAAAATATGTTTTAAGGGCATTAGCATTATATTTAAAATTAGATGAATTTTACTTTGACAAATATATTGTGAACGGAAACTCTATATTAAGACCTATTCACTACCCTCCTATTTTGGAGAAACCAAAAGATGCAGTAAGAGCTGCCGCTCATGGAGATATTAATTTAATTACTCTTTTAATGGGTGCACAAGGTAGAGGATTACAAGTGAAAAACAACAAAGGGGAATGGATTGATGCTATAGCATCTAAAGATCAATTAATGATAAATGTTGGTGATATGTTATCTAGACATACCAATAACAAACTAAAATCTACAGTTCATAGAGTAATTAACCCTTCAAAGGAATTAATGAAAAAATCTAGGTATTCTATACCATTTTTTATGCATCCTATAAGTGATATGAAATTAAATGTACTAGAATCTTGTATTGATGAAAACAACCCGAAGTCTTTTGATGACATAACAGCTGGCGAGTTTTTAAATCAACGATTAGTAGAACTAGGCTTATTAAAAAAGTAATGGACTTAAGGGATCAACTAAAAAAACATTTTCCTGATCATAAGTTGACTGATAATACCTATTCCACTAATGAGGTTAGTTCGTTGCAAATTGAGCCTATAATATGCAAGTATGAAAAAAGAAAGGGGAAAGCACTGACTATACTGGAGGGATTTACAATTAATGATATCGAAGTAAAAAAAATTGCTAAGGAACTTAAAAAAAAACTAAGTGTCGGAGGTAGTTTGAAAGATGATTACATTATAATCCAAGGAGATTATAGAGATAAAATAATGGAAATATTAAATTTAAAAGGTTTTAAAACTAAAAGAGTCGGAGGTTAAAATTAAGCTATGTTAAATCAAAAAGAATCTGAATTAATATTTAATAACGACGGAAGTGTCTACCATCTAAAATTAAAACCCTGCAACATTTCCGATACTATTATATTGGTTGGAGATCCACAAAGGGTAGAATTAATTTCAGCCCATTTTCAATCCATTGAATTTACAGTTTGTAATCGTGAGTTTAAAACAGTTACAGGGGTTTATAAAAGCAAAAGAATATCTGTAATATCTACAGGGATAGGCTCAGGAAATATTGATATCGTACTAAATGAATTGGATAGTTTAGTTAATATCGATTTTGAAACAAGAAATCTTAAACCAAGCCTAACTAAACTTAATTTAATCAGAATTGGAACATCTGGAGCNATACAAAAAGATATTCCGATAGACTCTTTGTTAATCAGCTCAAAAGCTATTGATATAGACGGTTTTATGAATAACTATAAGGTAGATGCTTGTTATACAGATAATAGTTCTGATGAGTACCTTAAAAGTTACAAGACTAATAATCAAAAACTCCTTCCTCTATGTTATAATTGTTCAGACACATTGTTCGAGCAATTTAAGAGTATCTCTGATTTTACTGGTGTAACAGTCACATGCAATGGTTTCTACGGTAGTCAAGGTAGATCTATTAGAATAGAGACTTCAAACCAAAATTTTATAAGTGAAATAAAAAAAATATCATTTGTAAATGATAGGGTTACAAATCTAGAAATGGAAACTGCTATTATCTATGGTATGTCAAAAATATTAGGACATAACGCTATTTCTTTAAATGCAATATTAGCCAATAGAGAAAATGGAACTTATAGTAATAATCCAAACAAAACAATTAATAGATTAATCCTCCTAACGCTAGATAAATTATCGAACTTTTAATTTCTACTTCATTTATTTTTATACTTCGTCTAGCAGATCAAAGTTTAGGCACTTTAAGAGCTTTATTAGTTTCAAGGAGTAAACCATATCACGCAGCTTTTATTGGTTTAGTAGAGTCTGCTATTTGGATTATAGCAGTATCAAAAGTTATTCAAAATGTAGCTGATCCAGTTCTGATAGCAGGATATGCAGCTGGTTTTTCTGCTGGGACTATACTTGGCTCTTATTTAGAAAATATAATTGGAGTTGGAAGTATGGTCGTTAAAGTTTTTATTCCAAATAAATCTAATAATTTAGCAAATATTTTAAGAGATAACGGATATGCTGTAACTGTAATTAACGCAGAAGGTAGAGACGGAGTAGTAAAGATTTATTGGTGTATTGTTACAAGAAAAAAATTAAATAAAGTTTTAAAAATTATAAACAAAAATAATCCACAAGCTTACATAACAACAGAGGCAGTTAATCCTATTTCACTGAATAAATAATATCACCAAGATATTTTTTTTAATCCTTTATTTATTAAATAATCATTCGTTTTACTAAAATGTCTATTTCCAAACCAATAGCCTCTATTAGCGCTAAGTGGAGAAGGATGACCAGAGGTAAGTATTAAATGTTTATTTGTATCAATTAATTTAGACTTTGAAATAGATTTATTTCCCCAAAGCAAGAAAACAACATTACTTTTTTTCTTAGAAATAATTGAGATTATTTTATCAGTAAATTTCTCCCAACCAAAGTTGTAATGACTTCCAGGTGAACTCACCCTAACAGAAAGACAACTATTTAATAACAGAATTCCTTGTTTAGATAAATAAGTGAGATCTCCATTATTTGGTATAGGTTTATTAACATCATTATTTAGTTCCTTAAATATATTATTCAATGATGGAGGAATTTTAACATCCTTGCCTACAGAAAAAGATAATCCATTTGCTTGACTTTGTTGATGATAAGGGTCCTGCCCTATTATAACAACCTTTAATTTAGAAAGTAAACAAAAATTTAGAGAATCAAAAATATTTTCAAGTGGTGGAAAACATGTATAATTTGAATATTCTTGCGTAACTCTAGTCATTAGATTAAGAAAGTAGTCTTTATCTAACTCTTCTTTTAAATGAATTTCCCAATCTTTATTTAAGTTATTAAGCAACGGTATTATTATTTAATGCCTTTAAACTTACCAACTGACCTACCAACTATCATGGACACAGCAGCATCTCCTGTAACATTTACAACTGTTCTACACATATCTAAAGGTCTGTCAACTGCAAATATTAGAGCTAAACCTATTGCTAATTTATCTGATGGGAAACCAATTGACTCTAATACTATAACTAACATTACCATTCCTGCACCAGGGACTGCAGCACTTCCTATGGATGCTAATAGAGCTGTTAGAACTATTGTTAATTGGTCAGCTAATGTCAAGTCAAATTCTAATGCTTGAGCAATAAACACTGCTGCAACTGCTTGATACAAACTTGTTCCATCCATATTAATAGTAGCTCCTACTGGTAAAACAAAACTAGACACTTCCCTGTCAACTCCAATATGATTTTCAACTCTATCCATTGTTAATGGTAATGTTGCTGCACTACTACTAGTGGAAAATGCTAAAAGCTGAGCTGGACTGATTTTTTTTAAAAAGACTAAGGGATTAGAATTTGTTATAAAATAAACAGCAATACAATAAACTGTTATCATAAAAAATAGTCCTAGACATACAACTCCACTATATTTTAAAAGTGCTAGTAAAAGGTCAGGGTCATTGGAAGACGTAATCACACTAGCTAATAATGCAAATACAGCATAAGGAGCTGTTTTCATAATTAAATCAACCATCTTTAAAACAACAAAATTTAGTGAATCAAAAAATGATTTTAATGGTTTTGACTTTTCTTCTCCAATTAAAAGCATACTAATTCCTAAAAATATTGTAAAAAATATAACTTGTAACATTAATGAATTGTTAGACATCGCTTTAAATGCGTTGTCTGGAACTGTATCTACAAGAAACTGTAATGGACTACTTTGTATTTGATTGTTTGCTTCTGCTAATTTAGATTGAACACCAGAACTTTCAGAGTATGTGGATGTTAATCTCTCAACAGTCTCACTAGAAATACCCGAACCTGGATTGATTAAATTAACTAAGATTAAACCAATAGAAATAGCTACAACTGTAGTTACTATGTATGTAATAATAGTTTTGGAACCTATAGTCTTGAATTTTGAAATATCCTTGAGATCTGAAATACCCTTGATAAGTGATGCCAAAATTAAAGGTATCGCAATTAATTTTAAAAGTTTAACAAAAATAGTTCCTAGTGGTTTGATCCAATTGTTGACAAAAATATCACCCCCATCAATATTTAGCATTAAGACACCAAACAAAACACCAATCAACATTCCAATTAAAATTTTCCAATGTAAAGCCATTTTTTTTTGTTTATAATTTATTTAATCTAGCTAAAAGTACAAAGTCTGCAATTACTAATGCAGCCATGGATTCAACTATTGGAATTGCTCTAGGTAAAACACATGGGTCATGTCTTCCTTTACCCATCATTGTAACCTCTTTGCTGTCTGAATCGATTGTTGTTTGCTTTTGCATAATTGTAGCAACAGGTTTAAATGCAATATTGAAATAGATATCCATTCCATTGCTAATACCCCCTTGAATTCCACCAGAGTGGTTAGTTTCTGTTGTATTATCTTCGTTAAACAAATCATTATGTTCACTACCTTTTAATAATGTACCATTAAAACCACTACCAAATTCAAATCCTTTTACAGCATTAATTGACAGCATCGCACTTCCCAGCTTAGCATGTAATTTATTAAAGACAGGTTCCCCAATACCAATTGGTACATTTTTAACTACACACGTTATCACGCCTCCGATAGTATCTCCGTTTTTTTTAATCTCTTTTATTTTCTCAATCATCGATTGTGCAGTAGTATCTTCAGGACACCTAATTGAATTATTTTCAATATTAGAAAAATCTAGTTCAGAATAATGTTTATTGAGTTTAATTTCCCCAACTGAAGATGTATAAGCAGTTATCTTTATGTCACTAATTAATTGTTTAGCAATTGCACCTGCTACTACCCTACAAACAGTTTCACGCGCAGAACTTCTCCCACCACCTCTGTAATCTCTTAAACCATATTTTTTTTCGTAAGTAAAGTCAGCATGACTAGGTCTGTAAATATTTTTTATATGGTCGTAATCTTTAGATTTTTGATTAGAATTTTTAATAATAAACCCAATTGGAGTACCTGTAGTAATTCCTTCAAAAATACCGGATAAGAACTCAACTTTATCATCTTCTTTTCTCTGAGTTACTATTTTAGATTGTCCAGGTTTTCTTCTGCTTAGTTCGTAATTAATTTTATCATAATCTATTTTCAACCCAGCAGGACATCCATCAATAATACCACCCAAAGCTAACCCATGAGATTCCCCAAATGAGGTTAATTTAAAAATGTTTCCAAATGTATTAGCAGACATATTATCACAGATTAAAAAGTAAAAATAGATTATTAAGATTAAAACAAAAAATAATGCAATAATATATATAAATTATATTTATTTTTAAGTATGATAAAGAAGTATTCTAAAGTTACTAAAATTGATGTAGAATTTTTTATTAAAACAGTTGGTAAAAATAATATACACATTGACAATGAGACATTAAAAACATACTCAACTGATCATACTGAAAATTTAAGCTTTTTACCCGAAATAGTAATTAAACCAATTACATCTACAGAAATTTCAAATATACTTAGTTATTGTAATAAAAGATTAATTCCTATAACTCCCTGTGGTGCAAGAACAGGATTAAGTGGTGGTAGTTTACCGATTTATGGTGGAGTGACTTTGAGCACAGAGAGATTAAACAAAATAATTAAAATTGATAAAAAAAACTTACAAGCCACTGTTGAACCCGGAGTCATAAATAAGGAATTTAAAGATTTTGTTGAAAAAGATAATCTCTTTTATCCCCCTGACCCTGCTAGTCAAGGAAGTTGTTTTTTGGGCGGAAATCTTGCAGAGAATGCTGGTGGCCCAAAGGCGTTAAAATATGGAGTAACTAAAGATTACGTTTTAAACCTTGAAGTTGTTTTACCCACCGGTGAAGTTATTTGGACAGGAGCAAATGTGCTAAAAAACTCCACAGGGTATAATTTAACCCAATTAATGGTAGGAAGTGAAGGAACTTTAGGAATTATAACAAAGGTTGTGTTTAAGCTAATTCCTTTACCAAAAAAATCAATTACCCTATTAGTTCCTTTTAAGTCAGCAGAACTTGCCTGTGAAGCAGTATCTGCTATATTTAGGGCAGGATTAAACCCTTGTTCTTTAGAATTTATGGAAAGAGATGCAATAGACTGGGCCATTAAATATTCAGATATTAGAATGGATATCAATGAGGATATACAGGCTCATTTACTAATTGAAGTAGATGGTAATGATCAAGATATTTTGTTTAAAGAATGTGAAGAAATTGAAAAAGTTGTGACAACGTTTGAATGTAGTGAAGTTATTATCGCTGATAACGAAGCCCATAAAAACACATTATGGAAATTAAGAAGATCTGTTGGTGAAGCTGTAAAAGTTAACTCTGTTTACAAGGAAGAAGATACCGTTGTCCCTAGAGCTGAACTACCAAAATTACTTAAAGGTGTCAAAAAAATCGGATTGAAATATGGATTCAAAAGTGTATGCTATGGACACGCAGGGGACGGTAATTTACATATTAACATTATTAAAGGAGAAATGAGTGATCATAAATGGGATAAGGAACTAAAAAAAGCGATTAGAGAAATATTTATTCTCACTGTAAAGCTTGGCGGTACAATTTCTGGTGAACATGGTATTGGCTATGTACAAAAAGACTATATAGATATTGCTTTTTCTAAAAAGGCAATTGACTTACAGGTGGGAATCAAAAATTTATTTGACCCAAATAGTATATTAAATCCAGGAAAGATATTTAAATAACTCTAAGTAGTTCTGATTTTCTAGATTCTTTCCATTTTCCAGAAGTAAAATCTGGGATTTTAATCGTTCTACTCTCATTAATAACTGACATTTCTGAAAGAGGCATAATTGAACTCCACATAACACTATCATAAACATTAATATCAAGTGGTAATCCTTTATTTAAACATCTGATAATTCTATATATCATTACAAAATCCATTCCTCCGTGACCAGCTTGATTTTTGGATATTTCTTTTTCCATTGTAGCCCAAAGAGGATGGTTATATTTCTTTCGATAATCATTATACTCCTTTTCATTAAGCCAATTATGACTCCACTGTAATTCTTTGTTATTAATATATAATTTTGACGGATATCCTTGGTGCGCAGCTTTGGTTCCATTTACATTATTTAATCTTGTATAAGGTCTGCCTGTGTGTACATCATATTGAAGCTTTATTGTTTTTCCAAGGTTAGTTTTGATAAGAGTAGTATTCATATCACCACAAGAAAAAGAATCATATTTACTATTTATAGATTTTGCTGCAATACTTAGTGCTTCTTCATTTGAACTCATAGAAACTAAATGGTTGAAATTATCACCTCTACCGATATCCATGTAAGAACAAACTGGACCTAGTCCATGCGTAGGGTAAAGATTTCCATTTTTATTTTGATGATGCTTAATTCTCCATTGATTGTGATAATATTCATCATCTAAGAGGTGTTTTCTTAAATCATGAATGTAAGCTCCTTCAGCATGATTAATATTTCCAAATACATCTTTGTCTATCATATTCAACAACCACAACTCTTCATTGTTAAAACAACAATTTTCCATCATCATACAATGTTTTTTTGTAGATTCTGCTACCTCAATAATCTTCCAACAGTCTTCAAGCGAAGTAGCTATTGGTACTTCACAAGCAACGTGCTTATCATTTTCCATTGAATAAATACACATTTCAGTATGTGTGCTCCATGGAGTTGCTATTATTACAAGATCAATATCATCACGTTTTACTAATTGTTTCCATGAGTTAATATTGTCACTATATATGTCAGGTTTTCTTTTTTGTATTTTTTTTAAGTAATTAACATTTTTATCAATATTATTCTCATTTAAATCGCTTAAAGCAACAATTTCAGAAAAGTTGTTTTTTATTAAATAATCAAACATTTGAATCAATACACTACCTCTATTACCTAGTCCAATAATACCAACTCTTACCTTATTAATAACTTGATCTTTTAATTCATA
>JGI20153J14295_10003338_pt1 | contig 10776 bp, 9 predicted proteins | sample COG_03_FD_14295 | JGI IMG/M metagenome (IMG submission 14295) | reverse complement strand
GGCTTCCCCTATGGCTCGTTTCACGGCACCCGGGTGAAGGAAAAAGTCTACCAGCCAGATTGGACAAGCAGCGAGAGGCTTCGATATACCCAAGACCTCTTCACCATCATTGCGCAACTTGTCCCCGAGGGAGTCGATGGCTCAGTCTCTACTCTGCCCGGATCATTTAAAGCATTCGAGGCCGATGAAACCGCGATCTTTACTCATCTNGAAGCATGCGCGCAGTATATTGAGAACTTATCCAGCCAATACGGCAGAGACCTTCACCTCGGATTAGAACCCGAGCCTCTTGGCCATTTTGAAAACACGGAGGAAACCATCGCTTTTTTTGAGCGCTTGCTACATTTCTGTTCCGACCCCGAACTCATCAAAAAACGTATCGGCATCAATTACGACAGCTGCCACTTTGCTCTCGAGTTTGATGATTGCCGCACCTCGCTCGACACCTTCCGTGCTGCCGGCCTGCGCATTTCAAAGCTGCACCTTTCATCCGCCTTGGAATTTAATCCCTCAAACCTTGAGGCTATTGAGGCCATCCGCGCCTTTGATGAACCCACCTACCTGCATCAGGTCATTGTCAAAAATCATGACAGCAGCCTGAAGCGCTTTACTGATCTCCCCGAATTCCTCAACGCGTCAGAGCAAATGAAAAATACGGAGCTCGCCCGCGTTCACTTTCACATACCACTTTATGCAGCGCCCAAAGAGCCGCTTCATTCTACTCAGCAACACGCGAGTGACGCCATCAATTACCTGAAATCAAATTCAGGCTTTTGCAGTCATCTAGAAATAGAAACCTACACGTGGGGTGTTCTCCCAAGCGAACTGCAAATACCCATCGAAGAGCAAATCGCCCGTGAATACGACTGGGTTTTAAATCAGTAAGAGCAGATATATTGGCAAATGCCCTCGGTGACCTCGATGTTAAAACCTGAGCTAGCAGGAACATCAAAGTGCTCACCGGCATTGAAATGATCACTGCCATCAACACCATCTAGTTTCACTAGGCAGGTGCCATCGGTAATTTCCATTCGCTCTGCAGAATCGGTATTAAAGTGATAGGAACCCGGATAAATAATGCCAAAGGTCTTTGGAGAACCATCCTCTAGTTTGATGCTGTGGGAGACGACCTTACCTTCAAAATAGATATTGGCTTTCGCCTCCGCTGATACGTTGCTGAATTGCATGTGGATTACAGAAATCCAAGCAAGGCTCACAAGCAAGCCAATATTATGTCACCAGTTCTTAGGCTCTGTGCTCTGGCTAGAGCCTATGAGCGAACAGCGCAAACCCCTTTAAATAGGTCAGATATCAAGTAACTTTAAAAATCTACAGAAAGATTCGAACAAATCGCGTCTTCGATAGTCTACATATATTGGAATAGCAGTTCTTCTGTATTAATTCCCTCCAATAAGAAAGATGGTTCAATTTTTAATTCATAGTTCATTTTCAGTTTATTCATAGTTCATTCATAGTCTATGCCCGAAAGCCGTTGAGCGCCACGCGAACAACAGCTTAGAGGATCCATCATGAGCCCTAGTAAGTTTTCTTACTAGGGTTCTTCTTTTTGCTGCCGCATGGAAATTATCGTTTTCCAGCTAAAATCGAGGCTTTAGTATTGCTACTCTGGCAATCTCCCACTAAGTTGCCGGCCGCTCTGCAAAGGCAGATCACCAACACAATTCATATTTTCTATAATGATTGAGAACATGCGTAAATACACCGGTCTAATGGCCGCCGTCTTCATCCTGCTTGCTGCAGGTTTTTTATTCACCATGAATGACATCTCAGGCGGTGGCGGTGGTGGCATGGGCTCAGGGCCCACGGTGCTTGAGGCCAATGGCCGCATCCTCGACCAGCAAGAATATCGCCGCATGGGTGACAGCACACTTCAGCTTGCATCAGAAGCTGGGCTTCACGTTTATGTTAACTTTCTCATGGCGCCTGATGCTGCCCAGCTTCAACAAGCCATGCAACTACTGCAATACGGCTACCCCAACTACTACATCACCATGGGACGCAACCTCAAAGCAGATGATTTCAATCGCTTTATCAGTAATCGAATCATCATCCAACAAGCGATGCAAACTATGGGCGTCCGCGCCAGTGATGAGGAAATCAATAACGCCCTCATGTCATCCCCTAGCTTTTCGAGTGAGGGGAAATTCGATAATGCCCAGTATGCCAGCTTCATTGAGAAGCGCCTCGGCCGACTGGGCATGACAGAAAAGGATTTACGTGCGATTGTGCACGAAAGCCTCTGTCTCAACAAAATCATCGAGATCGTTGGCGGCGGCTTACTCACACCTCGCCAGGCAGCACAGGATCTGCTCGAGGCTCAAATGCAGGCGGTTTCAATTTCTCGCGTCGTCTTCAACCGTGATGACTTTGTCGAGAAAGAGCAGCCAAGCGAAGAGGAAATCAAAGCTTACTGGGACACGCACCAAGACGCCTACAAGACAGAGGAACAACGTCGCATCAACTACATCTTATTAACTCTCCCTCCTGAGACTCAGGTCAAATCATCACCAGCTACCCTAGCCGCCGATGCTACCGAGGAGCAGAAAAAAGCCCACGCAGAAGCCGAGCAAGCCCGCCTCAATGCAGAAGCCCAAGTGAAGGCGCAATTAGCAGACAAAAGAGCCAAGGAGGCACGCTCTATTCAAAAAGAGATAGATCAGATTTCACAAGAGATCTACGACAGTGAGGAAGAGAAAATGCCACTCGACTTCGCCGCTATTCTCGCCAAACGCAATCACCAGATTCAACAAACAGGCTTGTTTTCACGCTCAAAACTGCCGAAAAAAATAGCCGCCCTGAAGCTTCGAGGAAACTTCAACAAAGACAAATCGTTAGCTGATTTTATTTTTGGCCACAGCACGGCATCTCAAGACCCCTATGACCTGGTATCAGATGCTCTCCCTGTTGGTGAGCACGGCTGGATTGTCTTTACTCTCGAAGAAGTCGTTGAGCCTAGCCTGCTTGACTACAACTCAGCCAGAGGAGCTGCTCGCGCCCAGCTGGTTTCAGAAAACGGCTCAATTAAGGTGAAAGAAGCGGCCCAAGCTGCTCGCGAGGCCACTGCAGAACTCGTAGAGTCAGGCAAGAGCTTTGATGAGGCCGCCAAGGAGCAAGGCCTCGCTCCAGCTCAAATTGGCCCATTCACCATCAATGACCGTGAAACTCAGAGTAAGGACCCAAGTTACCGTTTGCTGCATCAGAAAGCCAGCGGGCTCAACCCTGGAGACATCTCAGAGGTAATCGATGAGAATAACCGTTCTCTTTTCTTTTATCTCATCAGCCGTGAAGTAGAGGATACAGAAGAAAGCAAACAACGTATCGAGTCCGTCATCAATAATGGCAAAACTCAAATCATGATGATTGCATTCCTCAACTGGCTTCAGCAGCAATACCAAGAAGCCGACGTCAAAGGTCTCGCGGTTGAAGGCCAGTAAGTCGCCCACTAGCTATACTTCTTAATTGTTCCTCCAGTGTTTTATCTGACAACTGCCATCGACTATACCAATGGCGCCCCTCACATCGGCCACGCGTATGAAAAAGTGCTGGCAGATGTCATCGCTCGCTACCAACGCTTGCGCGGAGAAGAAGTCTATTTCCTCACCGGTGTTGACCAACACGGCCAAAAAGTTCAGCAGACCGCAGAAAAAGATGGGGTCAATCCAGCAACCTACGTCAAGCGTGTCACCAAAGGCTTTGTCAATGCATGGGATAAGCTCGGCCTAGAATATGACGGCTGGGCTGAAACCACCAACCCGGAGCACCAATCCTGTGTCCAAGGCATCCTCCAGAAGCTTTACGACGAGGGGCAAATCTACAAAAAACGCTACACCGGCCATTACTCAATACGGCAGGAGCAGTTTCTCACTGACAAAGAGCGTAATGAAGAGGGTGAGTTCGGCGAAGAATGGGGTGAAGTTGAAGAGCGTGATGAGGAAAATTACTACTTCAAGCTCAGCGAGCACGTTCCATGGCTCAAGAACCTGGTAGAGTCCCAAGAAGATTTTGTCATTCCTCATTTCAGGAAGGCCGATGTAATCAATGCCATCGAGCGATCTATAGATACAGACCTCTGTATTTCCCGCCCTAAAGAACGACTGCGCTGGGGCATTGAACTACCGTTTGACTCAGATTTTGTCACCTTCGTCTGGTTTGATGCACTCATCAACTACATCTCGTTTGCAGGCTACAACAAAGCTGCAGATAGCAGCCTGCCAGATTTCGAGAAACTATGGCCTGCCAGTATTCACATTATCGGTAAGGACATTCTCGTGCCGTCTCACTCGATTTACTGGATGTGTATGTTACATGCCATCGGTTTTAGCGACCAGCAAATCCCCTCTTTGCTCTGCCATGGCTGGTGGAATATCAAAAAGAAGTCGGATCAAGGCAATGCAGGCTCAGAAAAAATGTCCAAGTCATTGGGCAACGTCGTAGATCCCATTGAATTGGTCGACACCTTTGGTCAAGACGCCGTGCGCTACTATCTCGTGCGTGATATACATACCGGACGTGACTCAGACTACGACATGGATCGTCTTGTCATGCTTTTCAATACTGAATTGGCAAACAACCTAGGCAACCTTTGTAACCGGGCTCTTAATATGACCAAACGCTACTGCGGTGGTGTGACCATGGCCTCTGAATATGACGATGAATTTAGCCAGCAGCTACGTGCCTCGTTGGATACCGTGCTCGAAAAATACCGCCATCATATGGATCGCTATGATATCTCTTTCGCACTGGAGGCAATCATCGAGTTCATTTCAGGCACCAACGTTTATGCAGAGCAGCAAAAACCCTGGGAAATTGCCAAGGATGAGAGCAAAGCTGCGCAATTACACACCGTGCTCAACCACATGGTCGAAGCCGTTGCCCAAGCAAGCGTGCTTCTTAAACCTATTATCCCCACGGCATGCGAGCGGATACAGTCTCAGCTTAATGCCCCGCATCTAAGTGAGCTAACACTCTCTGAACTGCATTGGGGACTTCTTCCTGTTGGCCAAGAACTGGCTAAACCCAAGCCTGTGTTCCCTCGCATTCAGCTCGAGGATTAATCGTCAGAATTGGTGTTCGATACCAGGCAGGCTTTGAGCTTACCTCATAAGGATCGCCTGCTCGAGGCCCTCCACAACCATTTCCACTGTCACCTCATTCTGACAGCGAAGATCGAGAGGACACTTAGCGTGATAGCATGGACTGCATGCCACATGCTCACGGATGACGACATTCTGTTTACCCAGCGGCCTCTTCCACTCTGGTCCATTCGGCCCGAAAATAACGGCAGCCGGCAAGCCAACATGCGCCGCCATGTGCGCTATCTCTCCGTCACAAGCGAGCAATGCGCTGCTCTGAGCCAATTGAGTCAAAAAATCTTCTCTGTCGCTACAGTCACTCAGATCTAAATCATCCCTATTGAGTAAATCTTCAAAAAGATTGAGCCCCTCCACCTTGGCAAATGTTCCCTGTGCTCCCTGCCTATCAAATAGTGTCCAAGAAACATCTGCGTGGCGTTCACTGATGACATCAATAACTTGGATGAAACGATCCGCTGGCCACTGGTATGCGCTTCCATATTCAGAAAATGGGGCGAGGGCAATTTTGATCTTCTCAGGTGGCTCTGGTAATGAAGGCATCTCAAAACTTGAGCGGACAAAAGCATCGGCACCAAGTTGGCTCATTAATTCCAAATAGTACCGGACTCGATGTTCAACGGGACCTGGCTTGCTGGCCACAGAGACAACATCCGTGAGATATTTCTCAAGACCGCTAGCGGGATATCCTAGGCGCTGAGCTACTCCGACCTTACTGATAGCTTTTGCAGCTTTACCAGCTTGCCAGATAATCGCCGAATTAAACTCAACATCAAAAGCCTGCAACTGAGCTGCAATCTGCTTTGCTGAAGCCGTTTCCTCATAGCTGAGCACATGATCGAGCTCAGGGATACCAGTCTTCCATAATGTCGACTGAGAACAAGGACACAGCACTGCGATAGTCGCTTCAGGACAATGATTTCTTAGAGCACGAACCGCAGCTACTGAAAAACATGCCTCAGTAAAACTCAGAGGCGAGACCACACACAAATGTTCACCTCCCAATTTCAAAGGCGATTTTTCCAGATGCAGATCACCATCTTTATGTGCGGGCATGACTTAGAGTAACGTCATTGGGCAAAAACTGTCAACGAACCCTTACTCGAGACTATAAAATGGCGTCATAAATCGCTAGCTAGATCGTTTACCGCTTTTCATCATGGCAAATAGGATTAGCTTAAAAACATGTTCAAATCATTGCCAAGATTTCTGCCAATCAAACTGGCTTCCCTACTCTTGCTTTTCATGCACCCCGCGATCGCCGAGCCATTAGCAATCAGTTCTCTGGCACCGCTCGAGACAAGCGCCAACGCTTCACTCCCAGAAAAAACCTACAGTTCCATTGTCCGTATTGAGGTAGCAACACAGGTGCCCAACTACAACGAGCCATGGAAAGCAGGCAGATTCAGCGGCGGCATCGGCACGGGTTTTCTGATCGGCCCCAACCTCTTTCTTACCAACGCCCATGTGGTATCCAACGCTCGCCGCTTGTTAATTACCATGCACGGCGAGGCAAGAAAGCATCCGGCAAAAATTGTACACATCGCGCACGATTGTGACTTAGCTCTACTTGAGGTAGACGACTTCACCCCATTCATGGGCCTTCATCATTTTCAGATTGGCGGCGTTCCTAAACTTGAGAGCCAAGTCCGTGTGATTGGTTACCCTGTGGGCGGCAATCGCATCTCAGTGACCCGTGGCGTAGTCTCCCGTATAGATTTCAACACCTACAGTCACTCTAGGTCAGACCAGCATCTGGTAGTTCAAATTGATGCCGCCATCAATCCTGGCAATTCAGGTGGCCCTGTGCTCCAAGATGGCAAGGTCGTAGGGGTTGCCTTTCAAGGCCTCCGCTCAGCTGACAACACTGGCTACATGATTCCTACCCCGGTGGTTCGGCGATTTCTTACCGATATTGAAGATGGCCGCTATGACAAATACGTGGATTTAGGCATTTCCGATTTTCCCATGTTTAATCCTGCGATGCAAAAAAAGTTTGGTCTCACTCCTACATCACCGGGTGTGCTTGTCGCGGCGGTCACACCAGATGGTCCTTGTGATGGAGTTTTACAAAAAGATGATATTCTTACCGCCATCAACAATAATGCGGTAGATGCAGCCGGCAACATCCTTATCGATGGTGAAAAGGTAAATATGAATGAGATTGTTGAGCGCAAGTTCTCTGGTGACCAGGTGAATCTCAGCATCATTCGTGATGGCAAATCCATGGATGTCATGTGCACGCTAAAACCGTTTCCACCCAGNCAAATGTATGCNGTNCANTATGANGTCAAACCACGTTACACCACNTTTGCCGGGCTTGTCCTTCAGCCNCTNGATCGTAATCTCTACTCAGCACACAACCTCACCAATACGCGTGTACGCCGTCTCTTCACTCACTATCTTGATGAAGGAATTTTCAAAGAACGTAAAGACATCGTCATTCTAACGCNCGTCCTGAGTGACCCCGTCAACACTCACCTGAGCGGTCATGTTGGCACTGCCATCGAGTCCATCAATGGAGAGAATGTCAGCTCCCTCGAGCATGCCCACCAATTACTGCATCCCGAGAAATCGCCGGATTTCTTTGTGATTAAATGTGAAGGCGTAGAAAGACCTATTGTTATTCCGGGAGATAAAGCTGATGCCGCCAGTCAGCGAACCCAAAGCAGCTATGGCATTACTACTCCTGCCAATCTCAGCAACTAAACCTCATTCCCTGAACTGACCTCATGAAACTAAAAGATAGCTTCTCCCCTTTCCTCATCGCCCTACCGCTTGCCCTATCTAGCTGCTGCGACAAACAGTCATGCCAAGCTGAAAAAGGTTCAGGCGGTGCTAGCCAGGAAACGACGCTGGTCGCAGACGGCTCAGACGCCCTGACGATCAGGCAATCACTGGTTCGAATCAACTCAACCATCCAGGTCTGGAGTGCTTCCCAGCCATGGGATAAATCAGCCCCAAAGAAACGCAGAGCACTTGGCGCCTTGCTCTCTGGGAACCGTGTAATTACCACTGCCGAGATGGCCGCAGACGCCACCTATATCGAACTAGAGAATGCAGATAATACCCGTATCATACCCGCCAGAGTGACCGCCATCGACTACGAGGCCAATCTCGCACTACTCGAACCAGACAACGGCGATATCGATTCATTCTTTGAAGACTTAGTGCCGCTTTCTCTTGGCTCTTCAGCTAAGATTGGTGACAGGGTCGATGTCTGGCAACTTGAAGACAACGGCATGCCCATTGTAACCGATGCCGTCATTCAAAGTGTTGATATTGTTTCCAGCTTCGCCAATGGTCATTTCTTTCTCACCTATGAAGCCAAAGGATCCATGCAGAGTGCCTCCAACAGCTTTACGGTGCCCGTCGTCCGCAATGGCGAGTTACTGGGTTTATTAAGCAGCTATGATGCAAAGGATCAAATCATAGACATCATCGCTCCTGAGATAATCCATGCCTTCATCTCTGATACCGCTGATGGTGAATACATAGGCTTCCCCTCCCTCGGCATTGCCATCACCAGCACTGTTGACCCCAACTTTCGTGATTGGCTTAAGCTCTCCGACGATGTTGGCGGACTTTATGTGACAAAAATCCGCAAAGATAGCGCTGCCCAAAAAGCTGGCCTTGAAAAAGGTGATGTCATCATCGAAATTAACGGCAGGGCTATTGGTCGCCGTGGCTACTATAGCGATAAGCAATATGGTCGCTTATACTGGAGTCACCTTATCAGAGGGTCTCTCAAGCAGGGNGANAAGGCAGAGCTGACGGTCTTACGTAGCGGTGAAGAGAAGAAAGTCACCGCTATCCTGGATCGCCCTGAGGAGCCTCTTGTCGCCAGAGATACTTATGATCAGCCACCACTATATCTCATTAAGGGCGGCCTCATCTTTCAGGAACTGACGGCCTATTACCTCAAGGCCTTTGGTAAAGACTGGCAACGTAAAGCGCCGCTCAACTTATTAGACATCATGATGACTCCAGAGGATTATGAGGAAGGGCGCAATAAAATCGTTTTCCTCAGTGCTGTGATCCCCACTCCTGCTACCACAGGCTACGAACGATTACGAAACTTCATCATCAACAAAGTCAACGGTCAGACCATCGCAGACATTTCTTCTCTCATCAAAGCTTTCGAACAAGCAGGTTCTGATGGTCTGCACACCATTGAGTTTGCCGAGGGCCCACCGAGAACGATTTACCTCGACGCTAAAATATCTGACGTAGTCGACACCGAACTCCTCAAACGTGGCATTCCAGCCTTGTCGAGACAGTGAGCATGCATAGAGTGTGAGGGAACTATTTTCCTCATGCTCGCACGAAACGCATCTACAAGAATCCAAATAGGTCAGTCCAGGACTGGCTCTGGCATCATCGCGGCATGGTTGGCAGGCATACTCATTTTTGGTGTTTCGACACCCACAGATGCTGATGAATATAAACTAGAAGCCAACCTAGACTCGCTTATTATTCTTCCCGATGCCTACCAAAAAACTCCTGAAGACCTGGAGAAGGAATTCCAAAAAGGCAACTTTGAGAGCAATCCTTATTTCCAATGGCTCACCAAAGATAAAGACCGCGCTATTTTCAAACGCCAGCCCGCGTCAAACCTTGAAGTTAATCTTACTATTCTTAACGGAACGGTTCCCGTTGAAGAGCTCATCATCGATTTTCATGATGACAAATTCCTAGGTGTAACCATTTCTATTTTCAATAGGGGCGATGGCGGCGAGATCAGCAATGAAGAATTCTCCAAGCGTTTTGCAGCTATTGGCAAACATATCAGCAAACAACTAGACGCGCGTCCGCGCAAGCGAGAAGGCAACATACGAAAGGGAGTCATGACACATGGCTATACTTGGTCCTCTCCTAGAGGAAAGGCCGTCCTGCTCTGTAACCCTGACATCGAAGACCCCATGAACCCGAAAATAAAGGAGTTTATTCGAATGAGACTAGCAACAAAAGCAGCGCAGGGAATCTATGAGGCGGCTCTTAAGGAACGATCGCAAGCTACTGTTCGAAAATCAAAGTTAGTTGCTAACGTTCGGAAAAATAAAGGCTACGTCTTCATCAAAGGCATTCCCATGGTTGATCAGGGAAACAAAGGCTACTGTGTAGTGGCTTCTGCCCAACGCTTATTTGAGTATTACGGAATTGCATGTGACATGCATCAACTTGCCCAACTTGCCAAATCTGATCCAAACAAGGGAACCAACAGCCTTTATATTAATGAGCAGCTAGGCCGCATCGATTATTTGTTCAAAACGCGCTTCAAATGCCTAGCGGTATCACACAATGGTTCCTGGTAGAACTCAAAGACGACAAATATGTTGGCAAAGAAATACCCCGTCGATCTTATGACAAATTTATCAGCAAGAATATCGAAGACGGAATCCCCCTACTCTGGGCCATGGAGCTGGGATTAAAACCCGAAGACCCTGAAATCAATCCACAAGCAAGTGGCGGCCACATGAGAATGATCCATGGTTACAACAAGGAAAAAAATCAGATCGTCTTTACTGACTCATGGGGAGCTGGTCATGAGTTCAAGACCATGGATGCCGATGATGCTTACGAAGTAACCCGGGGGCTCTACACCATGACTCCCACGGTGAATTAGACCAACTAGCTACTCACCCGCATCAGCATCCTGCTCGAG